>ENA-ORBV01008942-ORBV01008942.1-microbial-mat-metagenome-genome-assembly--contig:-NODE-8942-length-16650-cov-4.305135_pt1 | contig 16650 bp, 12 predicted proteins | sample MGYA00237777_ERZ505514 | MGnify/ENA primary metagenome ERZ505514 (study PRJEB26160, sample SAMN06269048) | microbial mat metagenome | isolation source: Oligotrophic lake microbial mat | place... | reverse complement strand
TTTCAAGCAGAAGACGGCATACGAGATTCGCCTTAGTCTCGTGGGCTCGGAGATGTGTATAAGAGACAGCTATAAAATGGGCTCGACTAAAATCAAGTAAACAATATACTGATTGTTGTTTATACTGTACTCCTTCGAGGGAATCATTTGGGCAAACGTGGATCGTGGGGATTGGCACCACCTTCGGTTGACAAGCATACATTTTTGTTCAAGACTTTGATCCCAGCGGCCAGCTGGGCCAGCTTGGACATGTCCGAGGGAGGACGAATGTCTCGATCAAAAATGGCCAAAGGAATGGCCAACGTTGCCACAGCATTGGGAACGTCCACAATACCACTGATGCGACCTTCACAGGGAATACAAGACAGCAGCAAGTAGACTTGCTCTTCTGTGTAGCCAAACTTGGAGAGGTATTTAATGCAGTTGAGGACAGCTCGTTTGTAGGCAATCGTCGCATCTGAGCTCAAAACGGAACAGGTATCAGGGTGAGCAACACAAGAACAAGGCCGCAGCATGATCCACAAGTAAAACATAAACAAAAAGCGTACCAAGGTAATGCTGCACTCCCTTTTCATCCACACTGATTCCTTCAAAGACCAACCATTCCGAATACCGTGGTTCCAAAGGACCAATTTCAAAAATGGGATTGACATTGAGAGGGGATGGTCCCACTGCCGGAAGTATGCTCATACCGCCCTTGATGACACTGCATTTCAAATCCAAATACCCTGACATTTCAATGGCGCCACAAAAGGAGACTTCTCCATCGCCTTGTGAAAAATGCATATCGCCCATGCTCAATTTGGCTCCCGGCACAAAGACAGGAAAATACACGGTACATCCTCTGGACAAATTCTTGATATCGCAATTGCCACCATTTTCACGGCCAGGAACCGTCCTTGCAGCTTCCGCCGCGATAATGTCCCAAATGCTATCCGTACCAGCCTTGTCGGAAAAATGCCCTAATTTCCCGAGCATGGCACCCTTGGCTTCTGGCAAACAGGCAAGAGGTCGTGTGCTCAAACATCCACACAGCGTTTTCTCTTTGGGAGTGCCTTCTTCTGCCACCAAGGCGGATTCACGATCATTCCAAATTTTCAACAAGTCGGCACTGGGAGCGGTACCAATTAGACCGGGATGAATGAGACCGGCAAAACGGACACCCGGAATATGACGACTGGAACAGTAAACACCTTCAATGTCCCAAATGGCCTTGGAGGCACGAGGATAATGATCGGTCAAAAAGCCACCACCATTTTCCTATCATAGAAAAGGAATCGTCAACGAAAATGCGAGAAATAAGAATATTGTATGAGACGGTCGTATAACCAACGCCGCGGCAACCAACCGAAAGGGCAGAAATACATGGCTATACATGAATAATTCGTAGTCATACCTTGGCAAAGGTCCCCGTAAATCCCCATTCATCGCCATCCAAAGGACCGAGTGCTAAAAATTCCACTTTGAGCAAATCACCGGGTTGAGCGGTAGGAATTTCGATAGGTCCCGACAAGTAGTGCCTAAAACCATATGTTGGAATATGGTGAGAAATATAACAAAACGTTTGAGATTAGCAACCAAGAAGGAAAAGGACGGGTACTATGTACAAAAAAGACACACGAAACTCCATTCGAGTAGCACGTCACGTACACTTGAGATAGATCGACATTTTTGACATCATCGGAATTGTCGTCATTCTTGATTTGTCCTCCCGTCCAATCAATGCATTCGACTCGAAAGACTTCTCCCTCCTTGACGGAAGCCACGGCAGGAATATCGGGATGCCATCGATTGTGAACGGGCGGAGATTGTTCCCATGGCAGCTTTTTGGGGTCCACCGAAATAATTGTCTTGACCATGATTGCGATGCTTTGTTATTCAGATGAATCAATAAATCAAGGAAAGAAAGAATCAATTCGTTGATGGAAAACGATTGGGATCCACTTGTGTTTTTTGAGGCTGCACAAAACAACTCGACAAGCTTCTTGCTTCTTGCTAGCTAGCTACTAGAAGTAGCTACTTGCTTGTTTGCAATCTTCCTCTACTGTACGGTTCGCATGATCAGCTCGGATGATGGCTGAAGTACCGTACTAGCTAGAGCTACTAACTAACCAACTACTAGCTAGTACAACAGTCGCTGAAACGAAAGATACTCCGTGCACCCTCATTTGTTGCGTCCTTCCCAAGTTCGTTCAAGATCTTGAGAAGTTTATTTCGTGCCGACCGGATCTTTTTCCTGGCGTGCACATTTGATCTGAATGAACACGTCACCCATATTAGCCATTAGCTAGAAATCTGACGTGGAGATTCTTTACGCACACTCGCCTTTTTATTCAATTTTACCGTTTGACAGTTCTGAAAAACGTGGTCACAAGGTTTTTACCTAAGATCCATTTTTCAAACCAACGGATCTTTCACCCGGACCGTTTGTTCTCAAGAATTCCCGATTTAATATAGCTATGGACATGCATGCTGGCCTATCAAAGTCCATTCACAAGACCTGGACAGCAGCTCTCAGGAGTATAGTACTCACGATATTCGACAATTATCTTCGCTTCATCGTCCATACTGTATGAACCCGCCATCTGTGAGTGAGTGTGTGTGGACCTGCTGTGCGCCATTATCTACCAGCACTTGACAGGCGGCGAGCCGGCGACGTCGTAATAGGATGACGACGTATTGAGATCCACTCGCACATCTCCAACAACTACTAGTTATTCTGTAGGTACTTGCTAATGGCTACAATGTATGCCGATTCCATGGAAACCGCTTCGACGTCAGGTGCATTTGGGGGACCAGCAGAACAGTGTCACGTTACAACTGGTCTGGTCCACACACAAGATGGAAGTGTCATTCGTTTGCATTAATTTTGACCTCGAGGCTCCACAAACGGCTGGAAGGGAGGCGCTGTGGCGGTTCTTTGGGCAGCAAAAACTCCATCCACTGGACGGGCCGATTCATTCTGAGATGGACTCATCCGCCACCGAAACTGAGGCTCGGGTCTTTTTTTTCTTCTTCCCTTCTTCTTGAATGCTCCACCCAACGAACCCATCATGGTGCGACGGGAGCCTTGTATTACTTGAAAAAGTGAGTCTGGAAAAGAGGTAGCCATCTAAAGCGGCCGCCTCTTGGAATATATATTGGCATCAGGTGGAGGGCGAAGAAAGGTCGAAAGTCTCATAGACTTTTGGTTGTTTGCTTTTGAGCAAGACAAATAAATCTTTTACAGATGCATATCCTTTCAACCGCGCACACAGACAAGGACCTTTCAACAGAACAACAACAACCAGGCTAAGACGGATTACGAAGCGTAGCTGAGATTTTACTTCAAGAGCGTCATTTCCGATAGTCATTGCTCATCACGACACAAAAGACGGAACCATCACGCTCTTCTACTAAATACAATCCACATCGCAATCTATATACTTCTCGTAATAAATATGCGATTATTAGTGGGGTGCTGTTTGGAAATCAATCAATGTAAACAACAACCACCACCCCCAATGCAATTTTTATTGAATTATATGTAGTCCTTTTCAGTAGAGAGAATGCTTGTCATGAATATAGACTGATTCACTGATTTCCATTCTTTTGGGCACAGGGCAGGTTATTTCCCCTGCTTTGCTTCTTGCTAGGATACGTTAGAATCCACACGAGACACCTATTCATCCATGCGGAAAGAAGGTAGAACCAGTCGGTTATCGTATTCAACTTGTGTATTCTTTTTGCGCCTCGTCAACGGGCTAAGGAGGAGGGGTACCATCCTTGGCTGTCAAGCCTCAGGTGCTGTTAATCGATGCACCTCGATTCAAGAGGAATTGAGCCATTTTAGTTTGTCGTTTTGCCGCCGCAAACTTCAAGGCCGTCCAGTTGTCATTCGGCCGGGAATCCTTCCCTTCTCGATCTTGACCAGCGGTCAGGTCGATATCTGCGCCATACTGCAAAAGTAAATCGGCTATTTCAACGTTGCCAATGCATGCAGCTGTGTGCAAGGCGGACACTCGGTCCGGCGTATTGCGACAGTTTACATCAGCACCATTCTCCAAGAGCAGCTTTACAATGTCCTTGTGCTGTTCTGTTGTGGCCAAATACAATGCGGATCCATCGCAGAGCGAGTTGTAATTCACGTCAGCGCCATGGTCCAGCAACATTTTAACCATATCGAAATGTCCTATTCTTGTAGCTGCCATTACACCACAGGACAAATATTCTCCCATGTCATTCACCACACCCTTCTCCTCGTGGGAGGGTACTTTATGAGTAGCAGCACACTTTCTATCCAATTGATCAGCAGACTCAAGCAGTAGCTGTACAATTTCATTGCGGCCTTTTGAGGCGGCGACGCACAACGATGTACGACCTTGCACATCTTTGGCTCTTGGATCAGCACCGTGTCCGAGAAGCAAAGCTGCGACTGCTGTGTGGCCATTTTCAGCAGCGATGTGCAAAGCAGAGCTCATGGCGGTCTTTCCCTTACTAGGCCTGTCATTTTTTTTCATGAATGGCTCTACTAGCGCTTTGAATCTCGGATGATCTGTGGCCCCATGTTCCAACAATAATCGAACCACATCGACATTCCCCTTCCCCGCAGAGCAACAAAGAGCCGTCTTCAAGTTATTCAATTCAATAGCGTCTGCACCACTATGAGACAAGAGTAGCTTTAAAATATCCAGATTCCCACCTTGTGCGGCCAAGGTTAACGCTGTCACTTGCCCTTGGCGGCTTCTGAAGCAGCCGAAGGCTCGTGCGTCGACATTGCCTCCATGCTCCAAGAGTAGCTTCATAACATTGAAATTGCTTTTCTCAACAGCATGGTGTAAGGGAGTTCTTCCTAATAAATCAGCTACATCGACATCCACCGATTGATCTTGGAGCAGCAAAAATATGTTTTTTTCGTCGCTCTTTCTTACAGCCTCCATCAATGGTGTGTCCATGTACCACTGATATCTTGTTGTATCAGCAACAAGTTCATTCTGGATAGTTGCCTTATGATAGGGCTCATTTAGACACCTCCCAAATTGCTGCGACGTGTAGACATCAAGGAACGCTCCGATGGCTTCAGGCGGCATCCTCTCGACATTCGGCCTTTTGCAAGAAAGGAGAAGCCGCAGGAAGCGTTTCGTAGCTTTGCATTTTGGCCAGGCCATCTTTTTGTGTTGGGCGAGCGAGGGAACAGGATGAACTTATTTGTTGCTTTCTGTTAATTGTTTCGTGTTTTGATTCCCACTGTTTTCAAATCCCGCCCTGTGTACAGTCGGGTTCGCATTTTCATACGTGCGTTTCCGTCGATCTGGGCATATATGTAACATGTGCTGCATGCATGTGCTACGAACGCACCTTGGGGATTGGACACTCATGACTCAGTCACCTACTGCAAAGTGAACAAACCCAAAATCTAGCTAGAGTCTGATTTGCGAAGATAGGACCTACCCAACAACCTCCATTTTAGATCTACAGACTTCATGAGACACAGAAGTGCAACATGGAGCTTGTCAGTTCAACATGTTCCACAACTGGCTTCAAAACACAGTGTCGATTGATTGAAAACAAGTCCAACACTCATTCGAATCGCCGTTGGATCCATTGGCATCAACACCACAATGAACAAGGCACCCTTAGTGTTGAAATTGTAGTTGTTGTGGCAGGTTGTGGTTTTGAGGGCGCAGAACACATTGAAAGTCATTGTGTGCACATGTGCAAATGAAATCTTTTGTGAAGACTGACACATTGACTAAAATCAACAGACTGCAATGAGTCCTGCACCACAGATCATCTGCAAAAGCACTTCAGCACATCTTGTAGGCTACCCTGTTTTTTTTGAAAAGTTGCATTGTCAGTTGGTGATTGTGGCAATTGCATCGCAAACAATGCAAAACAATGCACAAGTCTTTTTCACATGTTGACAATTTGATGGTGTCACACGCAGGGCAGCAATTGACCCACTGAGTGATGTGACAAAGAGGTCACACCATCTGGACAGCAATCATAGGACAATGACAGAGGTGATTTTGAATGACCATTGGCTTCCCCAAAGTTTGGTGTTAGGGAAACCACATCTTCTAATTCTGGAGGTGCACATTTGATCCAGTCAACCTGAACACGTCGCCCTTTTCAAATGACTCTTCAGAATTCCCGATTCCGGTCCCACAGTCATGCATCAAGGTGTGAATTCGAAAGTGAAATGCTGCAAGGCAGAACCTTCAACTACCGGTGCGAGTGCTAAACCCTGTTGAAGCACTGAAAAAGGCAAATGTGTGAAACCCATAGCTAACCAGCTCGCCAACTTTCAACGCAGTTAAACCTAAGGCTACCATTCGCATGCTAATGAAGCACTAACAGCCAACGCTCATTGTCTGTCCATTGTGGCTACTAGGTTAGATGCCGTCTTGTTCTTGTTGATGTGTTTTGCTGGGAACGAGCCAATGGGGTCCTGCAGAAATTCCTGCTGGCAAGTGCGTCATCATTTTGCATTCTTTGCTTCCCTTGGAAACTTTCCAAAAAAAGTGACGTCGAAATCAGCGACGATGGACGATCAGTTTGCGTTCGCTTCAGATTGGACGACCGTCACCATCAGCAGCAGCCTCTTCTGTTGATGTCGAATTAGCCAGGTCTAGGTCTAGTGCGGCGGCCTGCAGGTCTGACTGTCCGGGCAGCAGCGGCATGGGTTGTCGTGTTGGCTTCACCGGAGAAGGGCGATCCTTTCGTTCGTCCCATTGTTCTTTCAAACCAGGAAGCGTCTTGGCTAGAGCTGTGTCGTCGCGACCATTCTTTTTGCACTTGTTCATGGTTCCACAGTCCTTCTGAGTCCACTTAGAAGGAGAACCCTTGGCACGGACAGCGGCAACGTCATCGAAGAGTTTGTCAGTCACATTGGTTGCACGTTGTTCTTTGGCTGCGGCCTCTTCCTTTTTTGCTTGAGTGCAACGACGAATCGATGCGAGTCCATCATCATCCAAACGGTGCTTGCCATTGCGAACCATCTTGCCGGCAGTGAGCTTCTCTGCTCGATCCAAATTGGAAGAGGCTGCTTGTGCGGCACGTTTGCGCTCCGCGCCACGACGTCTCGCCTTCTGTTTGTCTTGACGGAAATTCAAATCATCCAACAACTCTGCAACCTTGCCTTCGTCCACGTTCATTTGGATGGGAAGATTCTGTTTGTCCGTGGCATCGATTGTTGCCGTGACATCCGGATTCTTTAACAGCGCCATGTTCAATGGATTCCATCCCCGGTCTGCGAGTGCTTTTTTCGTCTTGGAAGCACCTCCGAAACTGTCTGCCCATGCCTTGTTCAGAAGCGGAATGACATCAGAAGTTTTAAACTTCACTGGCAAGCCAAGTTTCTTGCGCAGTTCAATCAACTCTTGCTTCGCTTTCGTCAACGCAATCTTGAAGGAACCGTTGCACTGCGTTGCGTCTCCCACTTGCCAGAGTGCAGCACCGAAAGGAACCCCAACAAAAGCTCCCCAACGATGGTCGTCGTTCATGATGTGTTCGAAAAACTCTGGATCAAATCGACTGCCATGACCATCCAACAACAAACATGGGTTCGGAACTCCTTCTCCACGTGGGCACACAGCCAATTTGTCTAAGCATCGGAAGATGTCAGCAAGCATTTCGCCTGTGATTCCGCCGTGTTTGGAACATGACACGCAGCATGGAACATTGATGCCGTTGACAGCGCAGATGGGTCCGCCAGGCAAGCATTTTCCAGGACCGCTGTTCAGCGCAATGAAGTCGTCGTCCTCTGTTGCGCCTTGTGGGGTGACGTGCAAATCAGTCCCTGTCATCATGTTGTCAGGAAGAATTCCATCTTTCGATTGACAGATGAGCACACAAAGGACGGGATCGCCGAGTGAATTCGAAACAGGCAGAACCGCAAACCGCATGTCGGTGTTGGCACCCGCGATGGAGCACTTGCAACCTCTAGCGCTGATGAATCGGCGACCGCCTGCTTGCCCATCTTTCTTCATGTTTGTGTTGCAACCTGTTTCGTCCAAATGCAGAAACAGTTCTGGATGAAGCAAATCGCACTCGACAGGCATGCCAAACGACTCTTCCTCCGTGTCCACAACGCTTCCTTCTCGATCCACAAACAAAGGTGTGTCTCGCTTCTTGGCAATTCCCATCTCGACGAGCTGACCGCAGATGTGTTCGCACATGAATTTGAAGTTGCCACAAACGCTCCAGTTTTGTCGATGCATGTCTTGACTGTGCGCTTTCGCACTTTCCAGAACCAATTGATGTCGCTTCACAAAGTTCTGGAAGCATCTGGCACCTAACACGTTGCCGGATTCCGTGTCTGGTGCCTTAGAATTCTTTTTCATTTCCATGATCGTCTTTTCCGTGTCCGTGCCTTTGATGAGTGAGTTGGCAATTTCCAAAAAGCGCTGTTCGTTCAGTGGTTGATTGGCTTCATTGCTTTCAATGCAGAGCGCAACCAAATGTGGTTCGTGGTGTTCCACAGGTGTTTTCATTCGACCTCTAGGATTGCCACGTCTTGCTCGTGATCGAGTGGTGCCTGGAATGAGTGCAGTCGTTAGATGAACGCGGAATTTCGTCTGGGCTTCTTTGCAAATGTTCTCTAGTGCTCCGGCAGGTGACTTTTCATTTCCGGCTTCCGCAACCTTGTCAACACACGCTTTTGTTGCCGATTCCATCGCCATGTCACATGCCTGCTTTCGCAACAGTTTCGATTCGTTTGACGTGCCTGAAGGACGCCCCCCTTTGTTGACCGGAGGAGGGCTCGGCGTGACGCGACTTGCCTCGTCACTGTCATTGTTGTTGGGCGGAGGTTGCATTGTCGGCGCAAAGAGTCCAGGAGATTTGTCCTTTTGCCTGTCCAGTTTTTTCTTGTGATTGCATAGAGTGTCTCGCGTTGCGTCCGCTAGCACGCCATTGGATTGAATGTCTTTCAAGAGTGCATCTAAGAAGCCACGCGACATGGAACCACCCGCCTTTTTGGATTCTTCATTCACTTGCCGTGCGGCGACATCCAACAAGGAATTTTTCATGGCTACTTGGTTCTCTGAGAGTCGCGGTTTCTTGCATGGCCCCCGCTTGGGTGTTGCATTAGCAGCTCTAGTGCGCGCCATGGTCTACATTAGTTGAAACTGTTTGTTAAACTAGAATGATTGAACGGCATGTCACACCATCGTGGATCATTGATTCGATGTGTGTTTCAGTCAATGTCTCGCGAATGTTCTCACTCCGACAAATCGGATGCTTCCTAGCACAAATCTACATGCGAGGACTGCCGGCTTTCTGCAAAACCAACAAAAAGAGTGACAACGCTACAATCCGCATGCTTGAAGCTATAGGTGCGCCGTATGGCACAATGCGTTCATGTATAACTAACATATATTTTCATAGGCAGTTAGCTATGACAAAGCTGGATCAAGTACAAGTGAAGATTAGCTAGTTTAGATAGGTCTACGTGTCAATAGGTTACGTTTACATGCTTAGCATTTCAATGGGGTCGTAACGCATCAAGGGGGTTTGACACTCGTACATCGTCCTGCAGCTATAATAGCATTAGCTGTCACATCATGCTATCAGTCCTTCCTTTTTAACAACGATGGCAAACAGAAAAGAGAGAGAAATAGCAGCAGAGAGAAAGAAGGCACTTTTGGTTGCTGCTTCTATTGCTTCCTTCCTGCCAGTGACCATGGCTCTCGAATGATTGATAGATTGATCGATTGATTCATCGCCTCTCTAGTTGCATTGACTTCCAGCGATGTTGCCGTTGGTAGCAGAAGAAGGGAACGGCGCTGTTCATCTTTCAGCAAGTGACAAAGTGTTCCAAATGATTCGTGGCGGCATGTTGCCGAGGTGGACGGGCGTTTTTATGGGGCAGTGTTGCTACGAGCTGAATTTTCATGACTTGCGCCGCTGCTAGCACTGGTCACCCAAAAGTTGGCGGAAACAAAAATATTGGTCGTTTGTTCGCCTGTCTTGGATTGGCGGGAAGATGATGGTCAGCCTTGCAAATGGAAAGAACATTTTATTCCAGGACCCCGACCAAGGAAAATCGGCAGCCATTATAAAACAGCCTTGGCAGTGCGGAAAGAAAACAGTACTCGTTTCAACCACTAGGCGGCGCGATGGCTCAATACTGCATTGGTTGCAAAAAGCCATGGCAGAAAAATTCAAGAGTATTTGATCAATAATCAAAAAGTGTTATCCAACAGCCAAGCGCTCGTGACAACGGCATCTCCTGTTTTTGTGACAAAATTTTGTCTCACTGTCCTTGGAGTATTACAAAGGCTAAGTATGGAAGGACTTCATATTAAAGACTTGATCTGCAGTGACGACAACTGCAGAAAACACACGCGTACATGTAACTTGAAAAAGTGCGTGGCGTACGTTGGAGATCTGGTTCGAAATCAAACCAGGGACAATACCAATCAGCACTGCCTACTTTGATGTGATACTGTAGGAAGGACAAACCTCAACAATATATATATTATATTTGCAACGATAAAGAAGCAGCGGAAGGTTTTGGAATGGGACGTCGTATAATTTCCCGTGTTTCATTTCTGATTGCAGTTCCCTGGTTTGTTGGTGGGTGCCTGAATTAGCGTCCACCGATCCCAACTAGGGACTTGCATTGATCCAGAAAGAACGGTCGAGTGATTGGCAATCGTTTATATCTTCTCCTGTGCAGTGTATATTTCCCAGGAGTCCTACTGAAAATATCTACTACCCAGTATGGCACTCAAACCTATAGAAAGATTCTAGTGTATACTTGCTTTTGTGTCTCGCGCAGTTGTTGTAGCTTCCGTCTAGCTATAACAAAGGAAATGGTTGTGATATTGCGCTCACCAGCTCATCCACCGTCCAAGACGGATCACGCCAACCGATGTGATTTGGTACCAACAAAGTTGAAGAGGTACCAATAAAATTGTAGGGAGTAGTAAAAAGCCAAAGTAAGAAGTACAATAATCGTTTTGGAAGTGTGAGGGAGTTCGAAGCTTTTTGACATCAGTATCGGAGGTTGAACTGTAATTGATCACGCCGCTTGATACTTCGTCCGCAGCAGCCAAGCCAAGGAAGGATAGTAAGTTGGTCAGTTTTTTTTTTGTTTCTTTTTTGTTTCTAGTTTTAGAGATTTTTTATTGTATGAATATTTGTATTTTGTAGTAAAACGTTTGGATCCCCGCGGTTGCATTTTTTTGGGTGGTTTTTTCGTGGCTGACCCTTTGTAGCAGAAAAAAAAGTCCCACATGATGCACCGTATGACATGGTGGTGTCATGGCACCATTGTTTATATTTTATATAATTTTTGGCGAGAGTTCAAAACAGGAAACACAGACGAGCAAGCAAGCAAACGAGAGATCAAGAGTTTAGGGCAACGACGCGCCAGATCCCTGGATTTACTCGTCATCCGATTCACTGTCATCATCCGAAGAAGTGGCCAAACTCTTGGTTTCGGCAGCTGGTTCCGCGGCAGGTTCCGGTTCTGCAACGGGTTCTTCCTTTTTCTCTTCCACTGCTGCTGCAGCAGCTGCGTCTTCTTCAGGTGTCAATTCCGGTTCCACTACCTCTTCTTCTACAGCTACAGGTTCCGCAGGTTTGGGCTCTTCCTTCTTGACTGCTGGAACAGGAGGTTTAGGCTTCTCCACCACACTGTTGGGACTCTTGGGAATCGTCACCTTGGCAGGCGTCGGAGGAGTTGCCGAAACATCGGGCGTACTGTAATCACGGGCTTGGATCGGCCCATTCTCGGCCTCGTAGATCTTTATGCATTCCGCCTCCAACTCGGGGGTCCATGGTTCGTTCTTGTCCATGCCCAATTTCTCACGACCACTCGCGACTAACTTTTTGGATTGCATGTACTTGAGGCCAATACGGTTTTGCAAGAGCGTTTCCAACATTTTGGGAGGAGAGACGACACGTGAATCGACAGCACTTCGCAACATCTTTTGTATTTGTATGGAAAGGTGGGGGAGTATCAGGGAAGTAATAGAATAGGTAAAGCGTGATAGAGTACTTTGCAGGTTGAGAGACAAAAAGTCAAGTTATGAGAATAGGCGACTGTAATTTAGGTTGCTAACACGTCGTTGGTCTTTGGCGGTCTTTTTTGATGGGAAATCAATCAGAACCGTAGGTACCGTAGGTTGTGTCGTCAGCAATGAAAGTGCCAGTAGTACACACTGTAGCAACAGCTGCAATAGAGTGAGAAGACACTGTCCGTCGAGGCCAAAAAGTGGCCATCCACACATCAAATACCGGTACGATGTCTGTCCTACAACATGTGGGATCGAAGGATCCAATCAAAGCTTCCGAAAAACGAAAAGATTTCCAACGAAGGAATTGGTACTAGCTAGCTAGCTACTGTAGTACTGCAATTGTGAATGACCGATGGTGGCTCGCCCATCGCGCTAAAACCGCGCTACTCCGATCGATCTTACGAATCCAGCTGTACTCCGAGTGTTCAATGGGAGACGTTTAAGTAACAAGCGAAGCTGATGAAAAATTTAGCTAGGAGTACGACAAGTTCAAAGGCATCCGACCGTCACGCCTTTTGCCGCTATGCCAGGTTGAAGTCTCATGACAACAGCTTTTGATTGGTTCGTTGAACTAACCGTTTGGATTTTCGCCAATCCATTCGGAGCTCACATCGTGTTGCGAGGTCCATATCCAGGTCTTGGGAAATGTCCTAACCTTATCCTTTTGAACACATCGCCATCCAAATGCCCTTCCCTGTCAGTCCTGCTGTCCGCTTCATGAGAAAGATGGGTCAGCAACTGATCATCAAGAGGAGTGCTGCAATGACAACATGAAGCTCTCAGCAACATGGCTGCAAAGACCAACAGGAAAGAAAATCAACGCATTTGAAAACATCATCGTTGACTTGTTTCTGGGTTTTTGCACGTCACTGACAATCAAAGTGTTGCAATTCATCACCAGTTGTGGCAAAACCAAAATTCAACTGTTGTCTCATTTCAGAAATCACTCGGCATTTGTTGAAATGAGATTGTCATTTGAAATCCCAGATTTGATGATGTTGCGGAAAAGCTGTTCTTCCAACTCATCAACAATGTGGAAGCGACTTCTCAGCTTTGATCCTTTGAGAATGAAATCATGTCATGAAACTGACTCAATTCGAAAAACACTTGTTGAGTGTGGGATTCATTTGAGACATGGTCGACACAAAACATTCAAATTGCTGCAATGTTTGAATGAGCAAACATTTGTTTGGATCTCATGATGCCCAAAGAGATTGCATGCAAAAAGTCTGTCTTCTTTGGCATTTGTTTCAAAAAATGGTGTTGACAGTTGCTCATTGAAGGCCTGTTGACATCATCAAAACACAGATGCATGAAACACAACAAATGCCCAACATTTTGTAAAATGGTTAGATTTGGTGCAAGTCGCTGTCACTCCTGTGGTCAGACAAAATTGCCAACATTTCCAACTAAGACAACACTTTGAAAATTTGTTTGACCCCGTTTTGAACGCAGTCTTTGTTCGCATCCTCCATGGTTGCAAACAATTTTAAATTGTCTTTGCATTGAGGCACCTTGGTTTGACAGGATGCGAATGTCAAATGTCAAACAAAAACTGTCTCATTTTGCATGATGGCAATCTGAGCAAAGGACATTTTTTGAAATTGGTAGGCATTTTTTGGCAATGGATGGATGTCACACAATTGATTGAATTCCTTACCTATGGTAACATCTCAGGCTCTGGTTCAGTGCACTTTGTTTTCACTCATGAATTGTTCATTTGTTGTGTCATTCACACTGTGCAACACTTTGCTAAGCCTTGATGTGCCCACCTCGTTCTCAGAATCTTGTGACAATGCAAGCTGATGTCATGAACAGCTTGGGAGCCTTAACCTTGGATTTTGAAACACTGACTTGAGATGATGACATCAACATGATTTTGATTGCAACAGAATGATCAGTTTTCATGTAAATTTTAGTTTCCCGGAATGAGTTGCTGTGGCAGACAAGGAGCAAGCCTAGCTGCTGTTATTTTCACCATTCTTCTTTGTGCTCATCATCAGCATCATGTTCTTCACATTGGGTGGCATCAGTCAGGGCTTGAAAAAAAAACAATTGTGTTTCTGGTCAAATCATCCATTTTCATGTCAGAAGTTCGCACAAGCCAACACTGTCACACTCAGTGTCAGAGGTGCTTTAAATGAATGCATGTCATGAATCGGATGTGCCATTTCATGAGATCCTAGCATGGTTTAGCATGCTTGAGTTTGGGGCATGTCATTCTCATGGAAAGGTGTGACTTTGTTAGGGGTGCAAAGAAGAAAGAGTGCTCCATTCCCAAACTTTTCCTTTGGCTACCATGTGTCATTCTGCGAATGCTGTGAATTATGAAAGGACCACGCAGGTATGGTCAGGTGACAGTGGACTTGAGGTGATGCAGTAGCGGACTTGAAGAGTGGGTGGGAGACAAGAACAATGGATCAGCCGGCCGAGAGCTCAAGCCCGGCCGAAAGCGCCGGGAAACGAAGGCCGGCCTATCACCCTACTGGAAACGCAGACAAGGTGAAATCGATTGAAGTGAAGAAAGGTGAAATGATGTTGGCTTTCAGTACGCTTTGGTTGTCAAGCCGAGCGAAAGAGTTACAGGTGCAGTACTATTGAAACAGCGAAAACCAGGTCTGTCGGTCCAAACGACGCGGTCAGATTTACTGTAGCCATGGACGCGGTTTCTTTCCTCTGTAAGGTGTGTGTTAGAGAGTTTGTGTAGCTAAAGTATTCGCTACCAAAACGAAGTCATTGGCCGTCTGTGAGTGGATACCATATAACCCGTTTCGAATACTAAGGTATCTATCACCTGCACCTCTTGAACCGTTCTCAAAAAACCTGATAGAATGAAACAATTTTTCGTCTATTTACTAGCACATACCATAACTAACGTAAAAACGAATTGCATTGACCACTTTGTGGAAGTAAAAGTAAAAACACAAGTTAGTGTGGCTCCTACATATCTACTCTGATCAAACTACCACCTCATGCCCCAGCACACGGGCAGAGACAGGTGAAGCTGGATTATAATGAGGACACCGTCGAGACTACACCTTGAACAATACGCGGTGCATCATCCGCGGCGGGGATACACTCGATATGTGTTTGGCCTTCTTCTTGCTCTTGTTTTGATTGCTTCTTCGAGAGCTGGTGGTGTCTTTCTTTTTCGGCGCTTTGGGCTGTCATTTTCAGGCGGTTCCGAACTAATGCGGGTAAGGACGCCAGTAGGTGGGTTTGGATGTGGTGATTTTCTAGCTCGGCCCTTTCGAGGGCTGTCATTTTCAGGCTGATTCGATCTATGCGTGTGGGCAACGACGTCAGTTGGTGCCGGGTTCCATTCAAACCCGAGTTCATCGAGCTGAGTTTTTTGATGCGCCTTGAGTATGGGCGACTTCCCGTCCGGTTCATTTCTTCGACGTCGTACTTCCTTTATCCATCTTTCCAGTTTGCTGTTCTCATCATCACAAGGAATTCGACAATGTCCATGGACCTGCTTGAACTCTTGTAGCTTTTGCACCAATTCGCTCCACTGAACATTTACGCATCCTGCCTGGAAACCTACATCCGACAACTTTTGAAAACGGACTTCGCTGAGGGTGTTGTTTGAGTACGAGAGTCGCTGTTTTGCCGCCCAATTCGCCAGCGCTGGATCTGGCTCCCACTTTTTAGGAACATCGCAGGTACCGTTCCTTCTTTTGAACTCTACTAGTTTGGCGTAGGATTCTTCCCACCGTTGCTGTCTTTTGCTTGTAAGCGGATTGTCGTCATCGATAACAAATACAAAACCAATGCTTTCCAACTTCTCCCTTCTTGCTGTTGGAAGCCTACCATCCTTGAATAACATCCTCTGAGCGGTTACCCAAGTGCCAATGCTGTATTCTTCTCCATCCCCGCCCCTCAGCATGTGGCCATTCTGTGGAACAAATGTATCGCCGTGTCTCTCCTTGTACTCACTAAGGACTTCGAATTTTTCGTTCCAGGAGTCTTCCCGATGGGGATTGCACATTTCTTTTTGAAGATGTCGGCCCCAATCAAAACCAATACTTTCGAGCTTTTCAATTCGATGAGCTGGAAGTTTTTTAAGTTTATAGGTTGCCTTCTGTTTTGCACACCAACTGCCCAATTTCTTTCCGCGAAAAAGACCATGGTATTTTACCCTTGTGTCCCCGTGCTCTTGTTTGTATGTTTTCAACAAATCAAACATTTCGTTCCAAGCCTTTTCCAGTTTCACCTCCTTTGTGTCCCAATCAAAATTTAACCTATCCAGTAGGCGGATCTGAGAAGGTAATAGTCTATCCTTGTTCCTTTGCTGTTCCAATATCCACAAGTAGAGAGTAGTCCCACGAAAAGCCCGTGAGTTGTTGCCATGCCCGTGCAATTTGAAGAAATCTCTCAATTCCGAGTATCGATCGTCCCATGTTTTTTTGGTACGCATTATTATTTTTTCTTTTTGTATGTTGTTCTTCGGGCTGACACTATAGAAACCAAGTACTAATACGTTGCACAGCTTTTTATATATTAACACGCTATTCTCTTTGGAAGACTGAAAAGGAAAAGGATGCAATCCTATATACTAGACTAACTAGCTGTCTCTTATACACATCTGACGCTGCCGACGAATAGAGAGGTGTAGATCTCGGTGGTCGCCGTATCATTA
>ENA-ORBV01008941-ORBV01008941.1-microbial-mat-metagenome-genome-assembly--contig:-NODE-8941-length-16651-cov-4.737058_pt1 | contig 16651 bp, 12 predicted proteins | sample MGYA00237777_ERZ505514 | MGnify/ENA primary metagenome ERZ505514 (study PRJEB26160, sample SAMN06269048) | microbial mat metagenome | isolation source: Oligotrophic lake microbial mat | place... | reverse complement strand
AATGATACGGCGACCACCGAGATCTACACCTCTCTATTCGTCGGCAGCGTCAGATGTGTATAAGAGACAGGTACCACGACCAACAGGATCTACAACCTTTCCAACGATCGGTCGGTCTGCCTCATTGACCGCCAGAACAACTTAAGACGTTGGGTTCAGATCTCGCAGGGCGGTCGCATCGTTCGCCGTTAACTGGCAATTCCAACGACAACAGATTCATGAATACCACCATGACAAAAGACAAACCCTGCACAAAGCTGAACGGCGAGGCCGGTTTCACATTGACCGAGGCCCTGATGGCCATGATGATCCTGACCTTCGGTCTGGCGTCCATATTCAACCTGATGATCGTCGCCCAAAGTTCGAACTCCGTGGCGAATCGGGCTTCGGCCGCGACGATGATCGCGTCACGGCGCCTTGAGACCCTTCGCTCGACGCCCTTCGCCTCTCTGGTGAATACCGCCGCCGACTCACTCGAAACGCAGGCGCCGACCGTTGAGACAGTTGCCGGCGTCGGCACTTTCGAGACCCGATGGCTCATTCAGGAACTGACCAGCCCCAGCATGCGGTTTATTCAGGTTCGCACGGAGCCTCGAGGGTTCCGAGGACGCTGGGCGCGCGCCGAAATGACTACGATTCGGTCGTGTACAGCGGGAACCGCGGCAGGTTGCCCGTGATGGGTCCCAACATTCTTCAAAACGAGGCTCCCGTGTCAAACAACCTCCCCGTACCGCCAAACCGTCGGCCGCCAAACTCCGTGCGAGCGGACGCTGCCCCGGAGGCTGGGTTCTCTCTCCTCGAACTCATGGTGGCGATGGTGGTGACTCTGGTCATTACTGGTGCCATGTATGGCATGATCGTTTCGGGGCAGGGCTCGTTTCAGCGTGAACCCTTTCTAATCGATCGCCAGCAGCAGATCCGGATCGCCATGGCCCGGATTCAGGAAGACGTGCTGAAGGCGGGTCTGGGCCTAGGCTCTTTGGTCCAGTCCTTTGAGCAGGACACAAACGGCGACGGCCCCCTCGGAGTTCGCGCCCTTGGGGACGCCACACTGGGCGGCGGCAACTCCGACGTGATTGAGATACGCATGAGGGCCGAGGATTGCCCCCAGATACGTATAACGGACCGGAACGGTGCCAATTACACCGCGACGGAGCCGTTCCCCGCGTGTTATCCCGAGCCGGGCTGGGTCCTCGCCTTCTTCAAGGATGGCAACGCCAAGTGGGGTTGGGGCCACAACCAGCACGGCTCGGGCAACGCGAAGTTCAACTTTCCTCCAGGCCAGCAACCGAGCGCGTCTCAAATGGAGGGTGTCGACAACCTGAAATGCAGTCTCGACCTCAACGTCACGGGTGGCGCTTGCCCCGCAGCGAATCTCGGCGACGCGCTTTATTTCATGCAGATGGACAGAATCCGCTACCAGATCGCCAATGACACAGACGGTGTCCCCTCACTCTTCCGCTCGCAAAATGGCGGCTTCGACGTGACCACCGAAGCCTATGCCCCCCCCCCGTCGTCCTCGTGGCAAAACATCGCCCGCGGCATCGAAGACATGCAGGTCCGCTACCGGACGTTCGCGGGCTGGCTCGACTCGGTGCCCGTGATTCTGCCTCTCAGCCCCTCGCCCTACGACAACGTTGTGCGCGACGTGGAGATCACCCTGTGGGCGCGGGTGGTTGGAGGGGGACGACTGCAAGGTCAGACGATCGCCACAGGAAACGGAGTGGCAGCGGTCCGAGGGCAATTGGTCACGACGGTTTCGCCCAGGGCGGCGCAACTGGCTCTGCAGAACGAAACCGACGCTACGAAGCGCTGGCAATAGGCGGAAGTTTTTCTAAGGATCTGAAGATCATGTCATCTACAAAGAATCGCCTTGCGCCCGTCGACTCAGAGTCTGGTTTTGCACTAATCCTGGCCCTGCTCTCGCTGGTTCTCCTTACCACTATGGGCCTCGCGCTCTCCAGCAGCACGAGCGTTGAGCTGCAGATCTCGTCCAACTACCGGTGGGCCACCGCGGCCCGGTACAACGCCGAGGCGGGCATCGAGTATGGCCGGAGCCTGCTTATGTCGGCTCCAAGTTGGGCGGGGCTCCTTCCGCCGGCCAGGCTCCCTACTGACCATCCGGACTGGTCACCCACAAAGTGGGAAACCACCCCCTTAGGCAGCCCAACGGCAACCGCCCCACAAACGCGGGCCGCGCGAAACTTTGAAAACTGGCAGTGCGACGAGCGCGGTTACGGCATGGGTTACGGCGTGGTCTACGATGACGGTGGTGCGGCCGGCCCCGAGGAATACCGGACTCAGGTCGGAGGCGCAACGCTTAACGGAGCCTTCACGCTTTGGATTCGCCGACCCGTCAGGTGGAAAGGGCTTAACGGAGTGGGTACCGAGCTTGAGGACTACCCAGAGAACGACGTCCTTGTCCTGGTCTCGGAGGGTGTCGCTCCTTTCACTGGCGCTAACAACGCGAACGCGGCCTACGCCGCCAACCGGGCCGCCTATGTGATCGAGACGCTCCTCACGCGGGCGGGAACCACGATTTTCGATCAGTCCGCGTGTTCGTCCCGTCAGGGTCAGTCGGGCGGGTCCGCCTCGGGTGGCAATAGTTCGGGCTGCGTCATGCTTCAGGGGGGCTCTCAGATCACCGAGGCCTTGACTGGCGTGAGCGGTGCCGACCCAAACGCCAACCTCAAGTAGCAAGGGCATCAGCTAAACCAAAATGGAAAGCATCATGACAAGCAGCTTCAGTCCTAAACCCACTCGCCGGACGACCCGCACGCTTGGCGTGGGTCTGGGCCTGGGCTTGGCCCTTCTGGCCAATCTGGGAGATCGGGCGTTCTCGGCAAACGCCAACAACGGCGGCATCGACCCGCTTGAGATCCTTAACACCGCGGTCAAAAACAACATCCTGTTCATTGTCGACACGTCAGGTTCGATGGCCGGAACGCCGCAGGATGAGAACGATATCGTGGGAGGCGACGATCCAGCATCACGCTTCTACCAAACCAAGAGGGCGGTTCGAGATGTCATCACCGCGAACACCGGTAAGGCTAACTTCGGTCTCGCCACCTTCCATCCAGACTACACCGAGCACAGGATGGACGGAAATCAGGGTCTGGTTTACGTCACTCAGGATCCCACCGGAGACCTCTACCGCAACAACTTCACCGGCGGCGGTTCGGCGCTGACTGATCAGTGTTCGGGCGCCTCCTGCACGACCACAGAGTCGACCCAGATCTTCCAGAACCTCGCCAGCAACAATGCCGGCACCTCCACCCCGTACCCCGATGGCTGTACGCCCCAGGCCATGAATCAGGTGGGGGTCGGGGGACTCACAAACCCTCCCATCACACACGTGCTGGGGAGCCCGGCGACCAACGCCGAGTACACCGCCAACAATCTGATCAATAGCGGCAGCAATTGCCGGTACTACGTCAAATCCAAACTAATGTTGAACCAGCGGCGATACTCTGTAAGGCGCGGTGCGGCGTCCACTGCCGCGATCCTGTCCTCGTCCTCCTCGATCACGTGTCCGCCTCCACCGCCGGGTCTCTTGGGAGACGACGTGGCGTCAACGAACGACGGTTCGAAGCAGCGCGCGTGCTTCCAGCTGCAGGATGCCACTTCTGCGCTGGCAATAACGCAGCGGTCTTCCTTGTACTCCTCATCGAACACTTCCAGCTACACCGCTTCGACCACATGGACGCCAGCGGCCAACTCTCTGCTGATCGCGTTTGTAACCGGGTCGATTGCGAGTTCTCCGACGGATCCGACGTCCGTTACCGGCCACGGGGTGACTTACACCAAGCTCACTCTCCTCCCTAGCTCAAACGCACTCCCCGCGGCCTCGGCAACCCACGCCGTGTCCGTCTGGGTTGCCAAGGCCGGCGCTTCTCCCACAAGCGCCGCTGCCGTCGTCACTTTTGCCAGCAACAGGACAGGTGGTGTGCTCGTCGAGTATGCGGCCGTCGGTGCGGATGTTTCCGGCACCGCGCAGAGTGCCGTCCTCCAGGCGAACACTCTGGCGGGGAGTGGCGGCTCGGTCTCTTCGACCCTTGGGGCCGCCGGTTCGGCCTCAAACGGCGTCATGTTCTTCGTCACGCATCTTGCCAATGAGGGCACCGCGGGTTTGGCCCCCGGCTGGACGGAAGGAAACGAAGGGTCCCACAATAACCCCAACACTGGTGTGCAGGTCCAATACGCAAACTCATTCATCGCCAATGCAACCGCGAGCTGGTCGACGTCCCCCTCTGCCTGGCGGACTGTTCATCTCGAAATCAAGGCGCTGCCGGCGACGAATGCTATAACGACGTACTGGCTAACCGGCACCAATTTCGACTACGTAAGCGTAACCCCGACCGTGCAGCCGGACGGAAGCACGTCGACGAACAACTGCGCCCAGAGCGGTGTCAACGTGGACGTAGCCGATTGCGGCGTCGACAATGCCCAGGAGATCAACTCCTACATGCGGATGGAATTGCAGTACGACGGAGTCGCCGGGGCCCCCCGCGACGTTCCGGCATTGACTTCGCTTGCGAACCGAAAGCCAAACATCGGCGAGTCCCCCCCCTTCAGCCTTGATGTGACGCCGCCGGTCAGCGCGCCTTTCACCAACCCCGGGATAAGGCAGGGAAACGGCACGCCTCTGGCCGCGACCATGGCCTTCGCGCTCAACTATTTCAGAACCACGGTTCTACCGGCGGCCGGTACCTTGAAGCGGCCTGTAGCGGCGATTGGAAAGCAGAAACAATTCGTGATTCTTCTCACAGACGGCAATGAATCGTGCGGCGGCACGCCCACCACCGCAGCCTACAACCTCTGGAGCAATACGCTGCCAGCGCTTCCCGCATGCACCGGCACATGTCTCAGCTCCAAGGGGATTACTGCTGATCAATACGCCGTCGCCAATCGGATCGAACTACTCCTGGTCACGTTTGCCGGCGGATCGGCCACGAATGTCAACAACATTTCGCAAGCGGGAACCGGGAAGAACGGCACGACCTGCACCAAGCTTTACCCTGGATCCACCGATACCACCCTCGCCCCCTGCCGCACGGCCTTCATCGCAAACAACATTGACGAGCTGGTCAACGCGCTCAATGCCGCCATCAACACGAGTACGGCGACCGGAGAATTCTCGGACCAGCAGTCGGTCACTGAGACGGTGTTTGAGTTTGCGAACTATGCCACCCCCACGACCGACCCCCTCGATCCAGAAGAAAGATACTCGGTGTCGGTTCCCATCCTGATGCAGTCCACGTTTGAATTACCCCTGTACAAGGGCCACTTAAACGCATTCCGCCGGGACGGCAAGGGGACGACGGTTCTCACCGATGACACCAGTGAACAGATGTGGGATGCCGGTCAGAAGCTTTATGACCGCGTCTCGAATGCGACCACCGGGATGGGGACGGGCTTGTACACCTTCGCCCAGCTCTACGGCAACGCCAACAACCCTTCCCCGACGAATATGAACAATCCGTTGAATACCACGGCGAAGATCAAGCGACGCATCTTCACCACGGTCCAGAACGGAGTCAATCCTGACTACACCCCGCAAAAACTTTTGAACAAGGACGCGCTCCTGGCCTGGACCCGGGTCCCGCTATGGCCGCCCACCACCGGCACAGCCGACAACACTTTTATAGCACCCGCCGACACCTCCGCGGTCACGGTCGCGGAGGTCAAGGGGCGTCTCGATACCGCGATGGGCTTCGACCTGCTGACCACCGTAGCCCAGGTTCAAGCGGCCGTCCCGGGCGCTTGCCAGGGAACCGTGAGTGCCAACATTCACGACAAGTGCACCTCGGCGACGGTTGCCATCGCTCTTTCCAGAGCCAAACGCGAGGCACGAGAAATCGTACTGGCATATTTAGCCGGCGCACAGCTCGAGGCGGTCAACGGCGTCCCGGTGCGTACGACCGGCGATGAGTTGCAGTACAAGGTTCGCGAGTGGGTCATGGTTGAGTCGACACTCGCAGCACCCGGCGTGGTTACAGCCCCCCTGTTGGCCGGGCCGAAGTCGGGTGGGCTGGGCTTCGATGAGTACAAGTTCTACCGTGACGGTCTGAAGCTCGCAGACGGCGAAAGTCCCGATCAGGTCAACGGCGTAGCCAACAACGGACTGGGGCTTCGAAGCCCCGACCGGGGCGCGAGCGCGGCCCAATCCGCGGTCGCTGCACCAAACACCGAACTGAAGCCTTCGATGAGCGTCGTCTATCACGCCACAAACCAGGGACTTCACGCCTTCCGCGCGGGCCCTTGCCCGTCGCCTCTACCGGGGTCAGGGATCGGAACGCCACCGCCCCGCTGCGATACCCCGGTAGCTGAAACCGGTGGAGAAGAGTTGTGGACGTTCGTCCCCTTTGATCAACTCTCCAAACTTGCCGCGCTCACCAAGACACAGAGTCGTAGCAACAAGCAATACCTGTTGGCGGCTCCGGTTCGTTTCTCCGACGTGTTTGTGCCCGGCAGCGCGACCTATGCCGGAAAGGGTTTCACCGGCGTATGGCGAACCCTGCTGTTCTTCGGCCGCGGACGGGGCGGGAAATACTACACAGCACTAGACGTAACGACGCCAGGGCCCTTCACTCGGCATTCTCTGGCAACCGACCCCCCGACTGTGGTCTGGAGCCGCGGAAATCCTGACACCACCAGCGGCGTCGCCGGCGGCACTCCCAATAACATCGCCACCGATGTGACGGCCTATGCAAAGATGGGTGAGACTTGGTCGGTGCCCGCCGTGGGCTACGTGACCGCCGCCACCTACACCACTTCAAGGAAGGCGTTTGGGACGGACTTTGTTCTCTTCACGGGTTCCGGCTATTCGGACGTGGCCTCCGAAGGGAAGACCTTCTTCGTTCTCGACGCCCTCACCGGGGACATCGTGCGTGCGCATGATGTTGCCGATGGGTCGCCCGCCTATCCTCTACCCACCCCCTCTCCGCTACCGTTGCCGACGCCGACGACGGTTCTCACGAACTTCCTGGTCGCTTCTCCGGTGGCCTATTCTGAAGATACGGACGGGAACAGCCCCTCTGGGTACAGGTTCATCGGCAATCCCATCACCGCGAAAACCAAGACCGTTTATTTCGGAGACCTCCATAGTCGCATCTTCCGCTTCGACGTCACGTCTCCGCCCGCGGTCAGCTTCACCTACGGCACGTCAAACGCGTTCTTCGCGGCCAGTACCGGATCGGTGGGCAATCAACCCTTCGCAACCGCCGTGAGCGTCCTCCAGAATCGACCCGATTCCACACTTGCGGGGGACATCCTGATCTATGCCGAGTCGGGGCACGACAGTCGGGTTCTTCCGCAGTCGAGCAAGCCGTTCAAAGCCTATGCCTTCAAGGATACGAATGGCGTGCGCACCGATGTTTTCTCAAGAGACTTTGGGGCGAATTTCCGGGGCACCGTCCAACCCGCCGCCGCCTTCGCGGGAACCGCCTTCCCCCCCACACCGGTCGTCTTCTTTGCCGCGACCAGGTTCACGGGCGCCTGCGTGTCGACATTCGACAGCGTTCTGGTGGCCCTTAAGGGGATAACCACCGTTCCTAATGTGCCCGAAGCCGCCTTCGTGCTTACGTCGAACACTTCAGATGACGACACCGAGATTACTATTGCGGGCACGAAGGTGAACGCCGTTCGAGTGTCGGGGGAAGGGAACCTCGTCATCGATCAGGGGCTTCAAGCTCAGAATGCGCCTCCTCCGCCCGGAGTGCCAGTCGCGTCTGAAACCACGTCCACTTCCAGTAGCCTTGTTTCGTTGGGTCTTGTTCCGGGCTCACAGGCTTACAAGGATCTGGCTGCCACCACCGTGCCCTACCGAATCGGGTCGTCCGTGTGCCGCATCGATCAATAGAATCCGCAATCCGGCTTTCCAAAAGGGGGCGTTCGGGATTACGCTTCGTCTTGCATGGCTGCTAATTTCCGAAGTTGCCCCCAGTGCGCGACCAGAAATCGGCTCGATAAGGAATTCTGCGTCAAATGCGGAGAGCCGCTCGAGGGTGTAAAAGCAGGCGACCCGACCGCCACAAAGAAAGGGAAACCGGGCTTCTTCGTCACTGAGGAGGGTGAAGCGGCGAGAAGTCCCTTGGTGCCGCTCGTGCTGGTGATATTGACCATCGGAGTCGCCGTGGCGGCTTGGCAGACCCTTCAGAATACCGAGACTGCGGCAGCGACCCCGCCATCAACGGCCCCCCAGCGCCAGCCCTCGATCCCGGTCGCAACAATTGCTCCCGTCGGTCCTGGGGTTCAGGAATACACCGCCGGCATGGCCGCCTTAAGAGCCGGAGACTTGCCTGGTGCGGTGCGCCTGTTGGGTCTCGCGGTTTCCGCGACCCCGACCAATGCCGACTATCGACTAGGTCTGGCCGAGGCGCTTGAGAAGTCAGGCTCCACGGTGCCGGCTCTTGTCGAGTATCAAGCAGCGGCCGGGCTGGGTGCGGCAAACGTTCGATACTCCGGGGAGTGGGCTAAGGCCCTCAATCGAGCAGGCCGCAATACTGACGCGATTCGCGCCTACGAGGCCGCTCTTCAAATCGACCCGCAGCACCTCTCCAATCTTCGGGAGCTCGCGAGCCTCCATCTAAGAGCCAACGATTTCGCGAAGGCCCGACCGCATCTTGAGAAAATCGTGGCGCTTCAGCCGGACGACCTCGCTCCCAAACAAAGTCTGGCCCGCACGCTCGAAGCGGCCCAAGACCTTCCCGCGGCCGCCAAGCAGTATCGAGACATTCTCAGCGCCATGCCCCAGGCCGATCTCACCCGAGCGCTCCTTTCGGACGTTCTGACCCGGCAGAACAAGCCGGAAGAAGGCCTTCAGCTCCTGGAAGAGCGACTACGCGTCGACCCGAACTCCGCGATCCTTCATCGTGAGAAAGGGCGGATTCTGGACCGCCAGGGCCGCAATTCCGAGGCCATCGAGGCCTACCGGGAATATTTGAGGCTATCGCCCGGAGCGACGGACAACAACGTCTTCACCGCCCGTATCCAGCAACTTTCCCCGCCTAAAGATTAGTGATCGCTGGTTAAAACCGTTGTCGAGTCCGCTTCGGAGTAGCCTCAGGCCCCTTGACCTTGGGGTGCTTGTGCTTTTCGTGTGCCTCTTGTCCTCGGTTCTTCAGGCGGACGACCTGGCCGCCCTCGCCCGAAAAGAGAAGGAACGGCGAGCGAAGATCGCGAAGCCCGCAAAGGTGCTCACCCAGGGAGACGCCAAAGAGACGACGGGTTCGGTCACCGTCCCGCTGGCCATTTCCTCCGAAGGGACGGCCACGAGTTCACGCGAGGGCGAATCACGCGAAGCCGAATCACCCGAAGTTCGAAAGTCCGCGTGGAAGGCGCGCGCGGACCACGCCCGAGCAGAAGTGGCCGCCGCCGAGGAAAAGCTCGTGGCGCTGGAGCGCGAGTTCGCGACGTTTCAAGCCGACCTCGCCCCGCTATCCGCCGCCGAGGCTCAAGATCCCATGCGTCTCCAGAACCGCGCAACCAGGCTCGAAGAGCTGAAAAAGGCGGTTCTGACTCAAAAGGCCGCTTTCGCCGAGGCAAAGAAAGCGATCTCCACACTTGAAGATGAGGCACGCAAGAAAGGCGTACCTCCAGGTTGGCTTCGCTAGCAGCCCGTGGCGAAAGTCTACCGGCATTCGCTGAACGCTGCATCCCGCCTGGACTTCTTCGCTCAGAGCCCGAATATTCCCGATATTCGGGCACTTCGGCTCATCGCCAGCCGGGCGCATCGCTCGGCTCGGTGCTGCGGCGGACTTTCACCACAGACTGCTAGTGGCCTACATAAGAGGAATAGGAATCGCACGAGCCGCCAAGGTGCCCGACTCGCGACGCGCCCAGGAACTGCCCGAGGAGCCGCGAATATCGGGAGCGGTTTCTATCCTCTGATACAGGCCACTTGTTGTGCGCGTCCTTCGACGTGGCTGAGGAATCAAGTGGTTTCCTCGGGAGACGTTTCCGTTGATTGATGTCCTTCTCGTCGAGGACAAAGAGTCGCTGCGGATCGGACTGGTCGAGGTTCTCCGCGCCCATGGCTTGAGCGTCGAGGCCAGTGCCGACACCTATGAGGCGAAGAGGGCCCTCGCCCGCTCATCCTTTGGAGTGGTCCTCACCGACCTCAAGCTCCCGGCCGGTAGCGGGTTCGATGTCATCGCCGCCGCTCTCAAAGGAGGGGGCGACACCGATGTCATCGTCATGACCGCGTTCGGCTCGATTGAAGACGCGGTGCGGGCGATTCGAGAAGGGGCCTCGGACTTCCTCACTAAACCCGTCGATCCCGATCACCTTCTGCTGCTGGTCGATCGCGCCCTTGACCGGCGCCGCCTCAAGCGTCGCGCCTTTCTGCTCGAGGAAGAACTGCAAGAGCGCATGTCGCTTCCGCGTCTGGTGGGGACGAGCGAAGGGCTGCGGGAGGCTCTGGTTCAGGTGCAGAGGGTCGCACCCTCCGACACCACGGTCTTGATTCTGGGCGAGAGCGGCACCGGCAAGGAGCTTCTGGCTCGTTCCGTGCACCAGCTCTCTCCAAGGGCCAAAGGGCCCTTTGTCGCCATCAACTGCGCGGCCATCCCGGAAGCGCTTCTCGAGAACGAGTTGTTCGGGCACGAAAAAGGGGCATTCACCGGGGCCAACGCCCGCAAACTGGGCCGGGTTGAGATGGCTCAAGGTGGAACCCTGTTCCTGGACGAAATCGGCGAACTGCCGCTCTCTCTGCAACCCAAAATCCTCCGTCTGGTGCAGGAGAAACAGTTTGATCGGGTGGGCGGGACGGAAACCCGGCAAGTGGACCTTCGGCTCGTTACCGCCACCAATCGCGACCTCAAGACCATGGTGGCCACCAGGGAGTTTCGTGACGATCTCTACTTCCGGCTTTCGGTGATCGAGATCACCATCCCGCCGCTGCGGGCCCGCCGCGATGACATCCTTCCCCTTGCCCAGTCCTTCCTTGAACGTTTTTCGAAGGATGCCGGCCGGAAGCGAGCCCTTACGCTGTCGCCTTCATCCGTCCGAGCGCTCACGGACCATTCCTGGCCCGGGAACGTCCGTGAACTTCAGAATGGCATCGAACGGGCGGTGATCCTGTGCGCCGGGGATGTGATCGAACCGGAGCATCTTCGTCTGGATGCGCAGGCCGCACGAAGGCCTCAGATCGCGGATGTGATCGACATGAGTGGGTCGATCGCCGAGGTGCGTGATCGGGCCTCAGATGCCGCGGAGGCGGAACTGGTGGCGCGCGCCTTGACCAGGGCGGAGGGATCGGTCGAAGGCGCCGCCGAACTGCTGGGCCTTTCCGCCAACGCCCTCAGGAAGCGAATCAAGCGCCGCGAGGATGTGTAACCGAAACGGGCAACCACAAGGATGGCACCCCCCAACAACAGACGAATTCAGGGGGTGGCACCCCCCAACAGCAGACGAATTCAGGGGGTGGCACCCCCCAACAACAGACGAATTCAGGGGGTGGCCCCTACAATCGAACCGTCGGCGCACCCGTGTGGATTGGAGGCGTAGGGGCACCCCTTGTGGGTGCCCTTCGTTACGCGCCTTCCGGCGGCTTCATCTTCTTGTAGCGGTCTTCGGACGGAAGTACCCGCTTCCGCAGCCGGATGGACTTGGGTGTCACTTCGACCAGCTCGTCCGTGGAGATGAACTCGAGGGCCTGCTCAAGGGTCATCTGCCGGTGGGGGGTCAGGCGCAGGGCGTCGTCGGCGCTCGACGCTCGCATGTTGGTGAGCTTCTTCGCCTTGGTGACGTTCACATCCATGTCGCCCGCGCGGGCGTTTTCCCCAACCACCATGCCTTCATAGACCTTCTCGCCCGCACCGATGAACAGTTCACCGCGCTCTTCGAGATGAAAGAGGGCGAAGGTCGTGGTGTCACCGATCCGGTCGGCCACCAGCGAGCCTTTTGTTCGTCGCGAAATCTCCCCAACCCAGGGCCGGAACGAATCAAAGAGCCGGTTCATAACCGCGGTGCCCCGGGTGTCGGTGAGGACTTCCGTGCGGATGCCGATCAGGCCCCTTGTCGGGACCATGAAATCGAGCAGAACGCGGCCCGATCCGTGGTTTACCATCTTCACCATCTCGCCGCGCCGTAGCGCCATCTTCTCCATCATCACGCCCGTGAACGTCTCGGGGATGTCGATGGACACCAGCTCAAACGGCTCGTGGCGAACGCCATCGACCACTCGGGTGATGACGTCAGGGTTCGAGACGGCAAGTTCAAAGCCCTCCCGCCGCATGTTCTCGATAAGTATGGCGATCTGGAGTTCACCTCGGCCGATCACTTTGAACGAGTCGGCGCTTTCGGTGGGCTCCATCTTCAAAGCCACGTTCGTGAGCAACTCCTTGTCGAGCCGGTCCTTGATGTGTCGGGAGGTGACGTACTTGCCCTCCCTTCCGGCCATGGGCGAGGTGTTGATGGAGAACACCATCGACAGCGTGGGTTCGTCGATGTGGAGCGGTGGCAGCGGCTTGGGGTCGGTGGCGCTGGTGACGGTTTCGCCGATGTTCACTTCGGAGAAACCCGCGAGCGCCACGATGTCGCCCGCACTCGCCTCGGCCACTTCAAGCCGGTGAATCTCTTCAAACGTGAAGAGCTTGGTGATCTTGGCGGTGACCGTGGTGCCGTCGCGGCGAACCAAAGCCACGTTCTCGCCCGTCTTCACGGTCCCTTCGAAGACGCGACCGATGGCCAGGCGCCCGAGATAGTCCGAATAGTCGAGGTTCGCGATCAGCATCTGAAGGACCGCGTTCACGTCACCGCCCGGGGGCGGAACCGTCTTGATGATGGCGTCGAAGAGAGGCCCGAGATCTTTCATTTCCTCGGTCGGGGTGAGGCCGGCAAGACCGGCCCGGGCGTTCGCGTAGATCACCGGAAATTCGAGCTGGGCTTCGGTCGCGTCCAGGTCGATGAAGAGGTCGTATACCGCGTTCAAGACTTCCTGAATGCGCGCGTCCTTGCGGTCGATCTTGTTGATGACCACAATGGGGGCGAGCTTCTTCTCAAGCGCCTTACGCAGAACGTATCGAGTCTGGGGGAGGGGGCCTTCGGAGGCGTCGACGAGAAGAAGAACGCCGTCCACCATGCTGAGCGCCCGTTCGACCTCGCCGCCGAAATCGGCGTGTCCGGGAGTGTCGCAGATGTTGATCTTCGTGCCCTTGTAGCGCACCGCGGCGTTTTTGGCGAGGATCGTGATCCCGCGTTCGCGCTCCAGGTCGTTCGAGTCCATGACCCGCTCGGCGATTTCCTGGTTTTCCCGGAATCCGCCGGCCTGGCGAAGGAGGGTGTCCACGAGGGTGGTCTTGCCGTGATCGACGTGGGCGATGATGGCAATGTTGCGCAACTCAGTCATTGGGGGGGCCTTTACGGCGTTGTCCTCTCTTGCATCCCCCGAACAGAATTGAGGGGGAGCCCGCAAGTTTACCGAAAAGTCCCGTTTGATACCCGCTCGAGGTCTTCTTTGCTGTTCACACCCTGGAGCGCCCCTTCGGAAACCGCGGCCACGACGGCCTTTGACGCGTGCCGGCTTCGCAGATCACGCAGGGTGGAAAGCGAGGGATCCGAAGTCGCTTCCCGCATCAGGGCGAGGCTTAGACCGATCGGATGTCCCCTTCGGCCCCCGTGTTCCGCGATCACCATGGCCGCCCCCGCGGCGAGATGGAACTGGAGCTGGCGAATGTCATCACTCGCAACCAGAGGATGATCGACCGGAAGCAGAATCGCACCGGTGGCACCGAGGACCAAAGCGTGAGCCAACCCCTGCCTGACCGAGCCGAACATACCTCCCTCGTCCGGTTGGAGGTTGATGACGCGATGTTCCCTCGCCTGGGGTGCCGGCAGTGCTTCGGCCACCACGGGGTTTGCCACCACCACCACCTCGAGGCCGGCGGCGGCGAAGGCCCGTCGGCCCCTTTCGTGGAAGGTGAGTCCCCCCAGGGTCAGAAGCGCTTTGGGCATGCCGATCCTTTGCCCGAGGCCGGCGGCCAGCAGAATGCCGTAGATCACAAGTTGGGACTCATCTTCGCCCTATACTTCAGAGAAGGCTTGCCCTCATGAAACCGAAACATCTCATCTCCTTGAAAGACTACTCGCGGGACGACATCAGCGAGATCTTCGCTTTGGCCGAGCAAATGAAGGCGGACCCGGCCGCCTTCAAACAAGCCCTTCTCGGCAAAACCCTGGCCATGATCTTCCAGAAGCCTTCCACGCGCACGCGGGTGTCGTTTGAGGTCGGGATGTTTCAGCTGGGTGGCCTTGCCGTGGTCCTCAACCACGACGAGATTCACCTGAGCGTCGGAGAGTCGGTGGCCGACACCGCGCGCGTGCTCTCCACTTTCGCGGACGCCATCATGGCGCGGGTTTTTGCCCACCAGGATGTGCTCGACCTGGCGAAGTTCGGATCGAAGCCTGTGATCAACGGCCTCTCCGACCTCCTTCACCCTTGTCAGGCGCTCGCCGACTTCTTCACCCTGCGCGAGCGTTTCGGGTCGCTCGCCGGCCTGAAGGTCGCCTACGTCGGGGATGGCAATAACGTGTGCCACGAGTTGCTCATCGGGGCCGCGCGCCTTGGCGTGGAGATGGTGGTAGCGACGCCCAAAGGCTTTGAGCCCAACCCCCTCATCACCAAAAGCACGGCGCGTGACGCCGCGAAGATGGGGACCGTGCCCGCCAAGCTCATGAACGACCCCCGGAAGGCCGTAGAGGGCGCGCGTGCGGTTTACACCGACGTGTGGACGTCCATGGGCCAGGAAGCCCAGGACGCTGAAAGACGTGAAGCCTTCGCAGGCTTCGCGGTTGACGCCGCCTTGATGGCAGGGGCCGCCGATGACGCCATTTTCATGCACTGCCTGCCCGCCCACCGCGGCCTGGAAGTGACCGACGAGGTCATGGATGGGACCCAGTCAGTCGTATTCCAGCAGGCCGGAAACCGGCTGCACGTGCAGAAGGCCGCTCTAACCCTGCTCATGGGGCCTTCGTAGACCCGTCAGCAAAGAGCCGGAAAGATTCCCGGAAAAATCCAAGGAGAAGAAAATCATCAAACTGACTCAACTGACCGTGGGCATGGCCCTCGGCGTACTGGTCGCCGCTCCTATCGCGGAGGCCCAAACCTTGCAACGCCTCCGTCACCAAGCGGACGATCGCGGAGAGTCCGAAAGGCGAATCTACATGGGACATCATCTTCGATATCTCGGCGCCTGGCTGTGACAACACACGAGGTATCTTCGAATACGTAGTGCAACTGGACTCCAAGGGCACGACGGTACTCGACAAGAAGGAAGCTGAGTTTGAGACCGAAGGGGGCAAAAAGACGGCCACGCAGGTCTCGTATCACGCGAAGCCGGGAATGGACGTGAAAAACGTCGCCACGACCTCGGTCAAGCAGTGTACCTGCGTCAAGACCAACTGAGTTTCAAAGCAGAACGCCATTCGGTAGCATCGGCTGCGAGCCTGCGACAGAGAACGACAGGGCACCCACAGGGCCGCGGCCCAGCCTACGATGACAGGAAGGGCGATCTGCCGGAGGGTCGGTGCGGGCCATCTCCGGCCCGGAGCCAGGCCTCGGCGAGCTGCTTGAGCGCCGTGGCTTCCAGATCTCGAAACTCGGGCCGGGCGATGTCCCGGATCAGGATCTCGCGAATCTTGAGGCCGCGTCGTTTTTTATCGCCCAGCAGGGCCACGCCGGCCCGAGCGACCGCAGCCCGTGGCACGGTGCGACGCGGACCGATGGCGCCGACCGCCTTTCGAATCCGGGTGGCCACCGGCGGGGGCGTGAGTTCGAGGGCTTCGCCGAGATCGGCAACGAACTCCATTCCATAGCCGATGGCCTCGCCATGCGTGAATCGCCGATAGGCGGTGGCGGCTTCGAGGGCGTGGCCAAGCGCGTGCCCTAGATTCAGCAACGCCCGGTCCCCGCTCTCCCGCTCGTCGCTTTCCACAATCCGGGCCTTGATCCGAACCGCAGAGTGGATGGCCTCCGCCACTTCTCGCGAGGTGGCAGTTTTGAGGCCCGCGGTCCGCTCCAGCAGCCGAAGGAGCGGTTCGCTTCGAAGAAGAGCGCATTTCAGGATTTCGTAGACCCCGCTCCGGCGTTCCCGCTCGGGCAGGGTCTTGAGGAAGCGCAAGTCTGCGAGGACCAGGCTTGGCTGATGGAAGGAACCGACCAGGTTTTTTCCCGCTGCAAGATTGAGACCGGTCTTTCCCCCTACACTGCTGTCGACCATCGACAGCAGTGTGGTGGGGATCTGGATCGCGCGCACGCCTCGCATGAAGGTCGCGGCTGCGAACCCGGCGGCGTCGCCGATCGTCCCGCCTCCGAAACCGATCAAGAAGCCCGATCGATCCAGGCGCGTCCTGACCATGGCGTTCAACGACCGCTCCCACTCCTTAACCGTCTTTGCCTTCTCACCGTCTGGGAGTTCGATGACGGCCCGGACATCGAACCCGGCTTCGGGCAAGACTGCGAGCAGGGTCGCACCGTGCCGCTTCATGACTTCACGCGACGACACCACGACTCCGTGGGAGGACGATCCGAGAACCGCTCGGAGGTGTTTTGACCCGAGCGCCCCCTCGCCCACGACGACGTCATAGGGATGAGGCTGAACACGAACACGCACTCGCTTCATGAGGTCGCGCAGCGTACCAGAGCGTGGGC
>ENA-ORBV01008940-ORBV01008940.1-microbial-mat-metagenome-genome-assembly--contig:-NODE-8940-length-16651-cov-6.380174_pt1 | contig 16651 bp, 7 predicted proteins | sample MGYA00237777_ERZ505514 | MGnify/ENA primary metagenome ERZ505514 (study PRJEB26160, sample SAMN06269048) | microbial mat metagenome | isolation source: Oligotrophic lake microbial mat | place... | reverse complement strand
TTTTCAAGCAGAAGACGGCATACGAGATTCGCCTTAGTCTCGTGGGCTCGGAGATGTGTATAAGAGACAGTAACAACGACACTCAACCCGCGGTATGCTACCATGGGACATGCAATGATCTAATACACTAATACATAATCAGCTTCGTACAATCTCTATTTACTTCTTAGATTTTGACTGTATTTTCCTGTTGCGGAAGCTCTACGCCCTTGTGACTGTGTGGGTAAATGGACTACGATTCGGGTCTTCAAACAAGACAAAAATTGTTCATTAAATATGTCGTTTATTTTGTTACAGTTCCTCTCCAGCTGCTGGTGGTGGTGGTGGTGGTTGAAGGTTGTCCAGTAAAGCCATGTCACTTTCACTAAGACGAAAATGAAACAATTGTCGATTCGATTCCAATCGTTCTTCCTTGGCGGTTTTGGGGACAACGCTCCATCCTTTTTGGAGGGCCCATCGCAAGATGACTTGAGCTGGGCTAACAATAATGGCAGTACTGCTGCTGGGAGCCTTATTCCTACTTCGCGGTGGATTGCTCGCGAGTTCTTGCGACAATCGGTTGGCAATGGCCAAGACGGCAGGATTTTGTAAAATGGGATGCGGGGCTTTCCAATATTGCGACCACGGCCCGACGACCCATTGCCGTCCCAAAACACTAAAGGCTTGGTAATTGATTTTGTGGGCTTGACACAATGCCAGCAAATTGGGATCTTCCAACTCTAATGGATCGGCTCTATTTTGGACGAGTGACACGGGTGCTCTGGCAGCTCCTCGAACATTATTGGCGGGATCGCCCACGAGGGATTTCAACAAGCCATAATCAAAATTGCTGACACCAATGGCACGAACGGCCCCCAAATCCAACAATCGTTCCATGGCTCGCCACGACTGTAGCCAATCCCCTTCGCATTCCTCCGCCATGAGACAACGAGGATGATGAATCAAAAACAAATCAATGGTATCGGTTCGTAACAATCGCAGGGACCGTTGTACCGCACGCAAGGTCGACTGATACCCGTGTTCACTGGGCGACAATTTGGTGGTAATAAAAATGGATTGTCGATTTCGTTGGGCCAACAAATCGCCCACCAATTTTTCATTGGCATAGGCTGGATGCCTTTGACTGCCCAAATCCAATCCTTGATATCCCATGTCGATGGCGACTTGAATGGCGGGTGCTTCTTCTACAATGGCTGGATTTTCGGCTCCAGCTCCATGATGCGCCGAAATATAAGCTGTTCCCAACAAGACGACTGGCATTTGCACGCCGCCGTGGTCGTCATCCTCTACGAGACCTGATCCAATCAAGTCGAGACAAGGCACAAAAAATGGCGACGACGAATTGTGTTTGGTGGGTGGTCTTGGACAAGCATCAATGCCTCCTACATCAAATCCATTACATTCCAGGTGAAAGGTACTATCGGGTTGCCAAATACCTTCCCGATGAATCATCCACGTTCCCATTTGGGCCAAGTGTTGATTGTGTGATGGTGGCGCGATTTCTTTTTCATCATCTGTAGTGGTTTGTGTCACACAAACATTGCTTTGCCACGTATCGGCATAGGCCAAAGCATTGTCACTGTCAATGTCATCGCCAATGTACCATCGATATCCATCCATGCCAAGATCGCGATAAAACAACCACAAATGATTCGTCTGGCTGCCAGCATCGTCGTCGTCGTCGTCCGTGGCAGCCTTGGCAAAAAACGTCTCGTGACGAGGGACCACCCCTCGCACATAGACACCCGAGACGCGAGGATTCCATTCCGAGGAAATGGAAATGGTCGCGTGGACTGCTGTAGGAAGACATGATAAAACGACGAGGGCAGCTACTAATGGCAGTGCCAGGAGTGAATGATGGGAGGAGTGCATTCTCTGGAAGGAAACAAACACAACTGTGGTCCTTTCTTTCGTCCGAAAGGCAAGTTTGTTGCTGTAATTATTATTATTACTACAAGTACTGTTGCTAGCTAGCGGAAAGAGTAGCGATAGCTAGCTGGCTAACTAGCTAGTAGTTCATGTATCTATCTGCTGTTACCTTGTGCTATCCAACCTGTCTCCGATCCAGCACCTGGTGTACTGTACTCAACTGGTGTGCTGAGCCGTCGGCTTGTGACCATGCCATGTGTACGAGCTAGCTAGCTATCGATAGTAGTACTACAGTACCACCGGTACGGTCGTACCATAATATCTTCGCAGTACTGTTAACTTCGCTTTTGAGAAAAGTCAATGAATCAACAAATCTTGAAAAGATTGTGATACAGTGTGCGAGCAAGGTCAGTGTCAACTCTTCCTAGCTAGTAGCCCATTGGATTGAGTCTTGACACCGGAAACGGGTAGATAGCCCTGGAAATCGGGGATAGATTTCATTAATTTATTATCTAGCTTAGGGTTCCAGGACTATTTTGTTGGTTGCAAAAGTTGACGTTTACAAAATGAAAGAATGCTTTGATAGGTTAGCTTCAATGTTGGTGGGGACAACTTGAACCAAAAACAACCCTCCTTCGTTCTGGCAGTTGACATGCGTATCGATGAGAATCTTACACAAGGTTACTGCTCTATACCGATTCGGCCACGGCCGCCCATTGAATCTGTACTAACAAAACAGGAGTTTTACGATTCCGCAAGCTGTCATGAAACTCTATTGTTTTACAACAAAATATTTAAATCAAGCTCCATGCCTGAGCAGCATGTTTGCAAGCTCGTGCAGTGGAGGAAGTTGCAAGTATGCACACCAGATCATTTAAAGAAAGCTACTTAACTAATAAAGACTGACTAGAGCCAAACATGTCATTTTAGTGATCAGTATTTTGTAGGACTTCATAACCCCTACACTTGTACATGGCAACTGTGATATATTTTGTCAAAACCTTCAAATACGTGTCCATCCATTACACCATCATTTTATTCTGACCACCCCCGACAACTTCTCTGATGGGTGGTGCTTGTCTACCAGGGTAATCATCGACATAAAAATATTCCTTCTTTTATTCATTGGACCACCGCTTGTGCAGAGCGTCCAATCGCGCTTCATACTCTTCCCTCCAAACACGGGCATTGTTCGCAAAGGTATCGGCAATGCCTTCGGCCGAAAGATTGTCCAAGTCATCGGGCATAGTGGTAATGCTATCGGTGGGTTCTACACTGTGAAAGGAATTTTGCGTCGATGGCACCGGTGGAAGATTCGTAATGGTCACATCGGGTGTAAAGCTCACCACACGATCCGCCAAGGGTCTCGATTCGGAAACTACGGATGATGAGATGATAGACCCGGCCAAACTGTTTGTGTTGATTTGGTGATTATGGTTGGCAAGACTTGCGGAACGGTGACTATTCATATTGGCATGCTGATTGTTGTTATTGTGCTGGTGGTAGTGCTGATTGTGGTGACCGTGACTGCTGCCACGCCGGACGAATCGCGGAGCTACGGCAACACTCGATCGTATAGATGTGCCGACAGTACTGGCACTGGCCATACTGATTGTTTCGCTCGCATTGGTATTGACTGTCAAGGGAGACTGAGAACGACTACGTGGGGAAGGATCACTGCCTTCTTCCTCCTCGTTAAAGATGGATGATCGCCCGCGCCTTGACGGCGTCGAGTTCATCATCATCAGACTGACTTCTTCCTCCTGATCGGGAAGAATGCGCCGCACGTTGATTGTACTTGCATTGTCACCACGGGTGGTGGAAGTGACAACAGTGGACGTAAACGTAGAATTCGTCACACTGGTGGCCAAACTGGAGTTACCATCGGTATCATCTAGGAGTCCTCGGGTCGCCCGCACAGATAGTGCATTTTGCAGATTGGTTTCGCCTATCATTGGGTTCAAGAGAATAGATTGCAATGATGTGGTCGTCCCAACACCATTGGGATTGTCGCCACCGATGGTTACACGTGGTTGTCGCGAACCTAATGTGGGTGCTGCGGGTTTCAAGATATGTAAACGAAGTGTAAGTTAGAGAAATGATGAAATGGAAGTTTACAGCTAGTAAAGAGTCGTTGGGAATTTCAACACAATGAAGGAGGGTACACTACTTACTGGAATGTTGTGAGCCTACTTCTCGAATCACTGGGTCGGATTGGGCATCATCGTCATCATCACCATTGTCGTCTCCATCGTCTCTCTCCGCCCTCTGATTACTATCATCGTCGTCGTCGTCTTCTCCCAAAAAGCTTCCAGCTGTGACACCCGACGCCAAACTTGCCCCAGAACTGATATTGACGGCCGCCATTGTGGGAGGTGGTGGTTCTTCTTCTTCCTCTGTCATGTTGCTAGTGGTGTGATGGTGATGATGATGAGAAATCAATGCCGGTGATGACGACGCCAAGGTGGGACTCCGCGGTGAAGAGCAAGGCACTTCCATGTTGGATTCATGAATGGTTGTCGAAGCGGAAGGGAGGCGATAATTTGTGTAAAGAATTGGTTGCGGGTTGTTGCTGTTGGCGCCGGCATTGTCGTGTAACGAAGACACATGGTGCTGGCCAGCGCTGTTGTTTCGTTGGCCCCCGCCGTGACTGTATGGCTGCTGTTGCTGGCGCCGCAACAACGCTTCTCGTCTTTCTACTTTGGCTTCTAACCGCAGGAGCTTGAGTTCCATGGCCACCATGTATTCATTCTGCAAGAGCAATTGGGAATGAAAGCGCTGTTCCATAGATGCTCGTCGAGTGGATTCTTCTTGCAACACAGTCAACAAATTCTCAAAGTCTCGCTTATTTTCGCCTCGCATGGCCGTCATGGTTTCCGCGAGAGAATGAAGAGAAGCGTCCGTTTTCGAACTGGCATCACTTGTGGTGGACTTGACAAAGGCAGCTTCATCGGCATGGATCACCAAGTTCTTCTTGGAAACATCGTCGGCCGCTTCGACAATCGCTTCAGTGGGGTCTGTTTGAGAGGCAGTGCTGGCGACAGGGTTGTTGTCGGGATCCTCCATGATAATCGAGGGGATTGTTTTCTTGTTGCTTTTTTATTCGATGGTTTGCTAGTATCGTCACCGTCTTTGGTTGTACAGAGTTAGTATGCTCGGAGGATAGACAATTGATTCGCTAATTGGCTTTACCTGCTCTAACTACGATGCTTGTTGTCTGTGCTGTGCGTGGGGAGGCTCTATCCCTTTTCTTTGCTTTTTTTAAACACGTTCCACACGGTACTGTCTACTCCGGAGTAGCTACAAGTAGCTGTGGCCGAAACGTGTGCCTTCAATTTGTTGATTCAAAATTGGTTGTTGTTGCTGGTTGGTTTGTATCGTGCTCTTCTCGGGCTCATCATTTTTCGGTCAAGATTTGAATTCTTGAATTCGAGAAGCGTCACCGTTCCGGTCAACGGCTCCATAAGTAACAGTCGCACACTTTTCAAATTAGTCTTACGTGGCACTGTGCGACTATTTTTGAAACATGTTTGATATTGGATCTTCCAATTCTGCGGTTCGTGACACAAAAACTCAGGACTGATCAATAAGGCAGCGGGGCTGGATGGCTCCGCCAGAATCTAAAATTTGCACTAAGATCACCCAACATGGCAACAACCAAGTACATGTACAATTGTACAACAACAACACTGCGCTACTGCAGCGTTGAAAGCCAGCTAATACCAGGTACTACCCGTATGTAGTACTCCAGTAACTACTTATAGCTAACAGTAGCCAGAGCTAGCTCCTATTCATACTCTAAAGATAGCTCGTAGCTAGAGTAGGCATTTCAGCAGAGCTGCAAGTTGTCGCAGACTGGATGCATGTACCCCTAGCTAGCCTACCAGGAACAAGTTTTACTGTGCTTGATCAGAGTGCCGAACGAAAACAACTTGTTTGAGACTTCCAAGGAAATCACAAGCAGAATGTATTCAAAAACATGTTTTATTATTAGTCTAGAGTACTGTATTTAGCAATATTGGACGGGGTAAGTCGCCGCCGCCGATAAAACAACACGTACGCCATCTCTGAAACAACATAGCGCGGTGGAACTGGTTCGACCAAGTCGTCGTCAAACTGCAACCACAGTGGTTCCGCCGATTCAGCTACAGCTTTGGCAGTCACATTGGCAGCCACCTTGTTGTGGTTCACAACCTCTACTTTGGGTCGTCCGATGCGCCAACCCGTGGGGGCCTCTGCGTCCTGATCCTCCACTTCCAGATTGGTTGCACCAGCACCGTTGAAGTTGTACGCTACCTCTTCTCGGCCGTCTTTGCCACAGGCTGTCGCTTTACAAACCGCGACGTAATGCCCCCCTGTCATGCTTCCGTAGTGATTCATCACGCCAATCAAATCGTAAACGTTGGATTCATGTGGATCATTCCGAGCCGGAGATTCAGCGTGACACCACTCGCTCATATCCAAACCTGTCAAAGGAAAATTAACCTTGGTTGAAATCTTCTCTCTCCAGCGAGCAGAGCAGTTGAATCTCTTAATGTGAAAGGTCAACAAATCCGGCATCCTCCAGAGGTCTAGATTCTGCTTTCCCTCTCGAAAGTCTTTGCATCGAGGGCATCTCCAGTTATCATTGACAATGGACAGTTGCTGGACCTTGCAAAATTCACTCAGACAGACCCCTAGGTGAAGCCCTCCGCTGCCCCCGCGATTTTCTGACGCCTTCTTTCGAGCTTCTTCTTTGCTCTTCAGAATCTCGGCGCTGGTTTTGTCAATGGCGACATTCGGTTCGACGTACATAACAGGAGCATTGAGGTAGTTACTCATGGATCCGCTTTTCTTGTCGGAGGGAGGCTCCTTCCATTGGAGAACAACCGCGTGACGTGCGTTCATGTAGTTTCCGATAGTTCGCATAAGAGAGAAGGGGTAGTTCACTTCCTCGTTCGGAGCACCGGGCTTGTTGCCCTGCGTGGATTCAATGGTGCAAACACGAACTTCAAACGGAAGACGATGCAACAGATTGGCAACCTTCTTTACGAGAGCCGTTGACAAGATTGTTGCGTCAAATGTTGGGTTCCGGTAGGGTTCCGCTTTTTGGTCTTCCGAATTATGCTCTGACACTCCCAGTGCTAACCGTACATACTCCCGGTCGCAATCGACTAGAAGATCAATCAGATCAGAAATTGAGCTGTGCGTTCTCTCGTACAGGCGCTGGACTTTGGCATCCCTTTCGATAGCACCAGGATCATCTAGGTCGATAGGACCCGACCAGTCCGAACTGCGCTGCAGAAATCGTGTCGCCTGAGCCAAGATGTGTGCCCCGGCTCGAGCAGTACTCCACTCGTTCTGGCACTGGACGTAAAAGGACTGGCCAAATAGGTTGGAAAGTCGGGTCGAATTGTCGGTAAATCGGTGGTGAACGATGAATTCTGTTGGCTTTGCCCGTCGAGAAGAATGCGAATACAGCGGGCGGACCTTCCCTTCTCGGAAATGGTCAATAGTGTACAACTCGTCCCATTTGGTAGAAAAATTGTCGAAATGGACTCGAACCTTCGTCATTCCAGCGGTAGGATCGGCAGATGGCTTGTCACTCGAACTTTGTACGCCCTCTACGAGTTCAACAACGCTTCCTGGAAACCAGTTCCCGCGATGATCTATAGCGTCTACTCTCAGACCAAGCTTGAGCTCGCCTTCAGACCGGGGCCACAAGCTCCGGGAAACTGCTTTTGCAACAACGAAAGGATCTGTATCGTATATTCGGCACTCCTTCTCGTCACCATAGACTTCAAGTTGTTTTTCGAATTCTTTTAATTCAGATGCCGATGGCTTTCCAGGTGAATGCTTCGGTTCCTCCTCCTCTTCTTCGGATGCCTCTCCGTTGCTATCTTCCTTTCCTTCTTCGCTCGGCTCCTCTGTTGGTCGTGATTTGAGAGTGGTTTCAAATGCGATGATTTGTGTAGGCGCAGTCGTGCTATCATCGGCAGAAGGCTTCTGCTTCGCCAGCTGGCTACATGGCCCCTCCTTGTCAGTGAGAGGAATGACCTTCATTTGACGCATAACAACGGAAGGAGAATCAGCATCAGGGTGTATTATGACCTCTTCGGCTCTTCCGAGCCTCAAATGTTCAGCAGGGATGCCGCAGACGTTTTGAATTTGTAGCCTCAGATCGCCACTATCTGCGAGCCTTGACATTGCAATAACGTACTGCTCTGCAACGAATTGCTCTGACGGCGGTGAGGACCCAGAAGCAGAAAACGTGAAGTTGAATCGAGACCGCCGCTTGTCGCCTTTTCTTGGTTTATTCAAAATCCAAGGACAATTAAATGTGGTTGCCCTGCGGATCACTGTGCACTGGAAAACGACATCGGCTACAGTTGGGATCGGAATCGACAACAAGTTGAACGGATCAAAGCTCCGACTGGAAAATTGGCAAACTGGGCAAGTTGTTGTACTCAAAACCTGGCCCATGGCCACATCAGCCATTACAGATCGATCTCGGCGCAAGAATCTTTGTTCGCGATTGGAAAAAACGGGTCAGACAGTCGCAGGAGCCAACGGCAACTACTTACAAGCATTTTTTATCGAATATGATCTTACCTTCTCCAAGCCTCGTCTCCCACTCGGGACAACTTCGTGGACTTGACCCAGTCGTCTTCAAGAGCCAAAACGTAAGGTTTTTTGCGAATTTTGTTGCTGTCCTCGTGCACTTTGTCGAGAATATAATTCAAAAATTCCTGCGCATCCTGTTGATCGGCTCCAGAGAATTGCGAATTTGCTTTGCTCAGTTGCGCCCGAAAACGGCTAGGTGATTTCTCGCCATGACGAGCGCTCCACATAAGGCGCAGCAGATCGGCGAATTCTTCGAGCAGTTTGCCCCCAGTACCAAAAGGATTGTCTCGGTTTAAGTCTCCGGTCGCTTTGTACTGTGCGCTTAACAAGTATGATCGAAGCAGTGGCGTGTAGCTAATGCACTGAACAGCTGAGTTGATGTAACATGTATTCCCAAGGTTGGAAAGCCCACAGGCTCCGTAGCCTGGGAACATACAGACCTTTCCATTTTCGGCAAAACTGTCGGCGTTGGCCTTCTTTGTAACTACGGCTGGTTTGGCCTTTGTATCGTTAGGGGTCGTGGGTGTTGGGCGCCCTTGGGATGTCGGACTGTCGTCTGGCCGGCCAAGAGTAAATCTTCCTGCCGTCGCGAGTCGATCGGACTCCGTGTCAATCCATTCAGTGTGACCTCCAAATTCAGAAAAATCAACCTTTACTTGCTTGCTCTCGCCCTGGTTTTCTTCGCCTGAGTCGTTGTCATCGCCACCATCGGCCTCAACCATCACAATTTCAACCTTGAGAATTTCAACCTGATACCATCGTCCTGACGAATCCATTGCGTCAACTCTCATTCCTACTAGATTGGGAGGGTCTTTCAGTGGATCACCATTCTCATCAGCCCCGCGAAGCATCTGTCGAAATTTCATATCTTCGTCCGCCAGGCGGCGCACTCGTCCAGCTTTAGCTGCTGCTTCTCGCGGCCACATAAAATCTCCACTTTTTACATTCGCGCATTCCAGCAGGATTTGGTCGCCATCTTCCAGAGAAGCTCCTTCCACGGAAGCGTTGTCCGCGTAGGCATCCCAATCAGCTCGGAGTTCATCATAACTCTCCTCCAGCTCCAACGAGTAGTTCGTCATTGGCAATTTGGCAAAACGATTTTTGCAGAGCAATGTCCAAGGACCGAACCGCGATAACGGGTCTTTGAGGTCCTTCGTAGCGGGAGGTGTTGTCTTTTTCCAAAGCCTTGCGCGGCCGCGACCATCGCTGCCATATGCTTTCAAATTTTGCAACGGTAGGCGAACGATGGCTTCTGCGAACAGTCTCCAAAGCGGTTGTTCAGGGCAAGCCATCACGCGTATTGTTAATGGTCCGACATCGCCTCGTCGATAGGGTTGTTGTGGATCGCAGAGATGGACGTGAATTATCCAGGGGTGGGTCACAACTTTAAGTGATCTGGGTATACGGAGGACTCTACTCAAAGTAGTTGTTTTGTCAACAGTGTGTTCATCAAATGGTTTGTCTGCGCCTTCGTCGTTGCTATTGTGAAATGTGGTCTCAAATGTGTCATTATCGATGTCTGCAGACGTATGAGCGACGTTTGAAGGTGCAAGGGCCGGTCTGGGAAGGGGTGGGCCGCCGCCGTAAATCTCGTACAAAATGTCCCAGACTCCTTGTGGAACCAATACATAGTCGGCATTTCGTTTCAGCCCCTCCCTCATGATTTCATAGGAACCAAATACTCCTCCCGTGCATGATTCAGGGTCTCTGTCCAATAGGATCTCGGTCGAGAGTTCCCCAGGTCGGATCAAGCTTCGATTTCTAATTGGCGCTCCATCGTACGTCCAGCCAACAAAGGATTCCCACTCGTCCCACCATTTTTTGTCGACACAGTACATGATGCCAAAGCCCATAGCTCCTCGTCCATCAAACCCACCAATTCCACCCCAAACACGATTATGGTATGTTCCTTTCTTACCATTCACAGGCGACGGCGAAACTACGCCGTTCTGACACTGATCCAAGATCATTCGGACCGACTGTGTGAGATAATCCAAGGTTGATCCTTCGCCATTGTCATTACCATCCTCGCCAGTCAAAAAGTAGTCCTTGGCCGTAGCTTGCCACTCCATCCATTTATTTTGCACCAACTCCTTTTCGAGAGAATACGTCGGTATTATGCCCGTTGCAAAGAGCCGATGCATAATGGTATCTATGGCTAGATCATCCAACGCTTGATCGGCCCAATTGGAAAATTCTTCCATGGACCAGTACACTGTCTTTCCATTCACCGGTTGCACCGCCATACGAAATCGCAGTCGAGATTCTTCCATGGCTGGGTCTTCCTTGTCTGTGGAGAATAGTGGCAATTGTTTCCCATCCGCGATATCTTGCAATAGATCCATCAACTGAGTCTTTCCGTGAAAGCAGGCATCCGCAGTATCTCCATTATCAGTGTTTCGCGTATCGAGGCTGTTACCGCTGCCTCTTCGATTGGGTGCAAGCCTCCGAGCGGGTGAGGTTGGATTATTATTGGATGAGATAGCATTGTTCCCGCCGCCACCGCCCATAATGCCATCCATCGATTGGTTGGAATTGGGTGGCGGTTTGATGAGCCAACTCAACAAGTCCTGCGCTCCGTTGGCAGAAATTTTTAATCGCAAGTACAAATTGGATTCTGGATGCACAAAGGATGCTTGTGGTTGCTGCAAATGTGCCGGCAAAAAAGAGTGTCCGTAATAGTGATAGTGCGTCATGGAGGCCAAGGAAAACACAATGTCAGTTCCCACTTCCAATAACCAAAATGGCACGCCACCCGCTGGATGAGATGCGAGAAACTTTTCCAACGTTTTCGCTGGAATGAGTAGATAAAATAAAAGTTGCAGCCGCTGCCGTCGGTTGCCGCCTGGATATTTTGCATGCAAATGAATTTAGGATCCGCCGCGGTGGTGAGCCAACAAAACAATGATGTACATGCCTTCATCTTCTAATGATGACAGTATGATTGAGACAGCAAAAGAAAAAGTACGATGTGTTACTTACGAAGTGCCAAAGCGACCAGGTAGGCAAGCGACTGGGATGTGATTCCTGGTGGCAAATCGGGCATTTCGTCTTTGGGAATCCCGGGCGGCGAGGGCCGTTGACTAAAGTTTCGCCCCTTATTGACATCCATTTCGAGACCGGCCTTCTCTGCCGTTCGCGCGGCAATGGTGGCCGCGCGTTCGCCGAGTGCTTCACTCGACAAGTGCAACAGCAAGATAAAGGCGGCTTCCATGGGATCGGGAAATACGGCGGCAGCTTCTTTGGTATCGGGTTTGGGAATATCGAGTGGTCCTCCTAGAATACGACGAAAGACATGATTGCTCAATAAGTGATGTCGTTCTGCCGTGAGCTTTCCTTCGGCGTCGAGAGAATTTTGATTGTTGGCATTGCTGGTAAAGACGCGCAAGGATTTTCCCGCTGTATTGGCAATGGAATTGTTCGTTGGCCGTGGTAATCTCCGAACGACTTGTCGTATCCTTCGGAGAATAAAGTTGACTTCCGTGGCGAGCATTTGGTTGGTAGTTTTGTTCATCACTTCATTCGTCACAGCCGTGACATCCGCTGGATCCAGCAAGTTAGGACTCAGGGCTTCCCATAAATCTTTCCATTGTGCATCTGCATTCGAAGCGTTGGACAGAGCCACAGCATCGGGTGCACTTCCTACGCTTACTGGGTGAAGGGCATTCGATGTTCCATTCACAGTTATGTCCGTTTCAGCCGAACCTTGACCAGCCGCGGTAGTCTGTGGAAGTTTTTGTTGCTGCGGTGGCAATTGGTACTGGAGTGGAGCAGTCGCGTTCGTTACCTCTTGTATTGCTGGTTGAAATTGCGGGGTTGCCAGGGATGGTGGAAGCCCAGGCGGTGGAGGTGGAACCCCGCCTAGTGGTGCTCCCTGCGCAACATCGCCGACGGGTGGTTCCATTTTGTCGCTTCCATGAAAACTACCAGGTGCTGCTGCACTGCCATGCTTGCTGCCGCCTCCTCCGCTGGGAAATGGAGGATCGGAGGAAGGAGCAACCGGCGAAGGAGGAGGAGATTTCGGAGTCGATTGTGAACAACCCATCTTTAGCTGCTAGTGAAAGACTGGTGGGACTGTAGATTGTGCGATTACTCAGTTCGGTGTTGCTTGACTGTACTTTCCTTAAATGGTGAAGACTTCTCAAGACCAAGTGCTCTTGTTCGGATCACCAAGGAAGGATTCGATTGATCGTCCAATTTCACACAAACTTAACACATGTAATGTGAATGTGATCAGACGCTTGTTTTCGTATCTTTCTCTTGTTGTCGTGATTGCACTTGGTGCTGGTTAGCATCTAATAAGACGCTGCTGTAGGCCAAAGATACTAGCTAGCAGTACTAGAGTAGCTACTGCTCGTACTACTAGTAGTAAAGGACAATGAATCTTAAATTTGGAAATTCAGGATAGCTTTTCCGTTCATCCAGCGGAGAAAGCACTTGACATGCAGCTTTGGCTTGTCGTTCAGGTGGTTTAGGGCGATTACCGGGTGGCTGTGCCAGGCGCTCGGTGTAACACTCAATGTAGTAATTCGATCGTTCGAGTTATTGCGTTGAAAAGGGCGAATCTGCCGTCAGTCAGTGTCGGGCGAAGGTGGTGGTTTGTAGCGGCAGGTCGGCCATTGTCGCGCTGTGGACGGCTCGGTGCCAGCGTGTAAACAAGATTGCTACGTAGAGCCAACGACACAAATGTACTGAAATATGACGTCAGCAATGTCCGCGCCGGTCGACCGCCATGGCTGACGATTGGGCATTTTCAGCATGGTTCCAATGTGCGTTTTTTACATCCTTTTTTCTTGACTCAGTTTACTAACAGTAGCTAGCCATGATGCTGAGCTCTCCCTAAGTGAGTCCTAAAGGGATTTAAGTCATAGATTTCTGTCAGTCATTAAGCTGAAATCCCAAAAAGAAATCTGTTTGACAAGACAGAGATTCAAAATTGTCTGAAAAATCATTTGTCATGTTCAACAGAAAGCTCAAGATGAGTTTGACATCAGATTGTGTTCGCTTGAAACAAGATTTCAGAGGATCTCTTGCTAGCAGAATAACAAGAATAACTTGGAAATCAAGATGTTTTCATCAATTGCTTTATCATTTGTCTCATTAATTTGCGAAGGGATGGCACACCACAATGGATTTGTTCAATGAAAGTCAACATCAATTCGATGAGCAATGTCAACATTCGTTGTTTGTGCGGTCGGTGTTTTCAAATGGTCTGTTGACAAACTCAATGTCTTCAGTAGCAACTCCAAGCAAATTTATGCTGTGCATTTTGATAACCTGCATGTTAAGACACCATGAAGCATCTTTGGTCAAGAATGAAACAAATTCAAGGATCAGATCTTGTAAATCCTTCATTCAGTCAATTGAAAGACTTGTCATTTTTCTCAAAATGTCCGCTGCATCTCACACATGTGAAAGAAAAAATTAGTTTCAAGACATGCAACAGCTGAGCCAACACAAAGATTGGTTGCAACCTACTAGCATCAGCAATGACATGTCCGCCATTTTTGGGCACAACTGAAGAATTCCAGTGCACTCATTCCACATCATCTTTGTTCAATCATGACAAACGGTGGTTGGGTGGAATTCCCAAGCTGATGACCGATGATTAGATTGAGATGCAGCTTGAAGTTCTAGTCTAATTGAAGAACTAAGTTTTCTAGTGCCTACAAATTGTTCCAAGCTGGAACAGCTTCTGCTGGTCAAGTGGTGATTTCGGAGGACATGAAACAATTGTTTGCAACCATTCTGATGCTTTTAAGGTGCATCAAGCTGGGACAGAGAACATTTGCTAAATTTAGCGGAACTTATGAAGGACTTGTCAATGCTCTCAAGGCATGTGCAGCACAGGGGGTGGCATCTGTTGACAAAGGGAAACTAGGGAAGGCATCATGTTCATGCTTGTAACAATTCAGTTCTCAAACTTTCAAGGCATGCCAAGGTGGGACAGTTTCTGCTGATCAACAGAACAGAAACTGATGAAAGGTTTGCACTTCTTCTGTGCAACTTTCTCAAACTTTCAAGACGTTGATGCAAGGCAGGGATAGCATCTGTTGATCAAGTAAAACTAGAGAAGGGTGCATGTCATTTTTCTCAAGCCGTCTTTCTACCAACAAGTGAAAAGAAAAGCAGAAACAACAAGAGCTTGCACCAATTTTTCCACAGACAGCACAACTTTCAATGTGACTTCCCAAACTAAATGTCCAACATCTCTTGTCAGTCTCCTAACAATTCAAGCTAACATAAATCTTTCTGACAACTGGTCAAGCAGACACCAAGAGAAGCGGTTAATATCATGCACAGCTCAAGCAAACATGAAAGTTCTGGAAAAATCAAGGAATTCCCTTGCACTGAAGAAACACATGCTGTTCCCTACCATGAGAAAAAGGAGACCATCCAGGAATTCCTTAAGAACTTTAGCAACCAAGGTTTTGCTACTTACTAGTTCCAACATGTGTTCCAGATGCTTTATGCTACTGGCATTGGCGAGCTTGCTAGGCATCAGTTGCCAGGTTTTGCTGTTTTGTCATCAATTCATCTGGGGGTTGGTGAAATGTGAGCAGTTTTGAAAGGTGACACACAACAGTGATAGGGAACCACTATTATAAATCTTCTCTGGCACTTTTTTCTTGTCATTTGCTTGTCCAGGGCTGGGATTCATTGTTCCTGTGCTAGGAATGAGAAATTTGCAGGGGAATTCCCACCTAAGATGCAAAGAAGGTGTGTGTTGCCCAAAAGCGACGCTGGGGCCTTCAGACAGATTGCAAGCACTTGGTAGAATAAACAGCACATGTGATAGCCACACAGAACAAAGTGATGCACTGAATCTTCTCAGCATCTTGTTGATTCTGTGATTAGCTAGCTGCCAGAGTTATGATGAACATTGTCATAAAATACTTCACGCCACTGGGTGTTGCATAAGTGCTTTGTCCTCAGCTTATGCACCCACGACATAGAATTGTTGCAACAACTTTCCCAAATGAAAAATCCTACCCTTGTGAAAGCCCGTGGCGCTGTTGCATGAGACTGGCCCTCCCTTGAGCTCCAATCTTTCGATGAGATTCCAGGGCCACAAAGTGGTTTTCTTTTGCTGCTGCAAGTTCACCCCTCCTTGTGAAATGGTCGCCAAATCGCTCCTGAGACAAACCAAGGTTGTTAATGAATCCCATTTTGCCCGCAATGGCAATGGCGTTTTCATAACGCTCTTCTACAACAGCCGAAGGCTTTCCACCGACGGACGCCAAATCTGCCTCTAACAATGGAACACAGTGTTGCATATTCGGATTTTCCTTGTTGACCCACTCCTTCCGTCAGCTGCTTTGGGAACTTTTTTGCTTGCAGCTTCCTTTTCGCAAATTCTTTCTTGTTGTCACATGCAGCAGGAAACGAGGCGGAGATGCACGTGAGCACACAGTGGAAGCACAGCGCCCCCGTTCCATCATTCCCAGCATTGTGTAAGAAGAAAAAAAGTTGAACAAAGGCCACCCGCTGCATTTTTGCAACTCACCTTTTTCTCGTACCCCAAATCCCAGTAGGTGTTCTCGTCAATCAACTTGAGAGCCCAATTGTAATCATAGGTCCACAAAGCTGCAGACGCCCCCGACTTGTCTGCCTGTTGTTTCATGTGAACATCGTGATTAGCAGCATGATGAGGAGGCGGTGAGTAGAAGAATCTTGATGTGACAAGTTTACCGCAAGCTGGGGGATGAGCTTTGTGAGTCAATCATGTCATTCTTTTGGGTTGCAAGTCTTAAAGGAAAACTCTCTAACTCTTCCATAAGTTCTGGAAGAGAATGCCCGGAATGAATTCTGGTCTCAAGAGATGGGCACTTGCACCAGAAAGCTGATTCAAGGTCACCTGATCTCAATGCCATAAGACAACCCTGGCTTAAGTTTTCGATGACCTCGTTGACAGGAATTTGGAAATGCAGACAAAAGTTGCAACAAAGAAAGATGGTTCTTGATGCCACGCTCAAATCCATGCATGCAAGTGCAAGATCAGCATGCTTTCTCCCGCCACTGAAGTTGCCGAGCAAGCCAGCCACAATGAGAGCAACTGTCCCCAAGATGGGGGCTATCGTCGGACCCTTCCTATCTGACTATTGTCAGTAAATCCAACATTGTTGATAACCTGTCTCTTATACACATCTGACGCTGCCGACGAATAGAGAGGTGTAGA
>ENA-ORBV01008939-ORBV01008939.1-microbial-mat-metagenome-genome-assembly--contig:-NODE-8939-length-16658-cov-3.713045_pt1 | contig 16658 bp, 15 predicted proteins | sample MGYA00237777_ERZ505514 | MGnify/ENA primary metagenome ERZ505514 (study PRJEB26160, sample SAMN06269048) | microbial mat metagenome | isolation source: Oligotrophic lake microbial mat | place... | reverse complement strand
CGCCGATAATTTTGCCGCTCTATTACCGCCCTTTAGCACCCGGACAAGAGCAAATGCGGATCTTGCTGATTAGTAGCCCCACCTGGGTCACCGAAACCATCCACGACCTGCACGCACGCGGCTTTGCCGACACCAATGATTGGAGTAGCCTCGTGCCCGGTGCCAATCCGGGTGAAGTGGTGAGCATCCTGACGCGGCGCAGGCAACGCAGAGAGCGAGAGGCGATCTAAGGCACAGCGTTGATTTTGCCTAGGGAGGCGGAACCGGGACAACAACCGTTGCCCCCTACCGCCGCCAGAGGCGATCGCATTGACCGGGAGGTGTTTAAATTCGGTATAGCCCCATTGCCTTCCTACCCATGATCGAACTCCGCCATCTTCGCTACTTCATCGCCGTGGCCAAAGAACTGCACTTTGGCCACGCTGCCGAAAAGCTGCATATGGCTCAACCGCCCCTCAGCCAACAAATCCGTCAGTTGAAAGACGAGCTAGGGTTCCAGCTATTCCATCGCACCAAACGCAGCGTTAAACTCACCGAAGCAGGGGTCGTATTTTTAGCAGAATCACGCCAGTTGCTTCAGCAGCTAGAGCAAGCCGTACAAACCGGGCGCAAAGCCAGTCGAGTTTATTTTATTTCCGCGCCCCTTTGCTACCGGGCTATATGACCAAATCATTAGCTTGTGCCAACAGGCCGGGTTTAGCCCCAAAATTGTGCAAGAGGCAATTCAAATGCAAACAATTATCAGTTTAGTGGCTGCCGACATTGGGATTGCAATCGTGCCTAGCTCGTTGCAAAATCTCCAGCGTACGGGCGTTGTCTACCGCGAGTTTGTCGAATCTACCCCCACGGTGGCGATCGCCCTGCTCTGCTGCAAAGCCGATACGTCCCCTACCGTGCAGCGGTTTGTCGATATTGTGCAGCAGATTGTCAGGTAACTGTGCCAATCTAAATAGTCTATTGTCTGTTTCTGTGTTGTCTAGTTCAGCGTGTATTTCATGCGATTTAGCAAACGACCGTGGTTCCGGATTGCGCTTCAGCTTCAGGGTTCGGTGATTCCAGCTGTCATGTTTCGCACGTTAGTTTGCGGTGGCTTTGGCGTCTTGATTTCGGTGTTATATTACTTCAAACTGCCTGTTTCTATGCCTGCTCTTGCTAGCTTAATCCCCAATATTGTGCTGGGGTTAATGCTGGTATTTCGCACGAACACAGCCTATGAACGCTTTTGGGAAGGCCGTAAACTTTGGGGCGGGCTAATCAACACCACCCGCAATCTAACTCGCCAAATTTGGGTAAATGTAATCGAGCAGGAGGAGGGCGATCGCCAGCAAAAAACCGACATTCTGCATTTAGTAGTAGCGTTTTCGGTTGCCACAAAACTCACTCTACGTCGAGAGTCTGTAAATTCAGAGCTGCAAGCCCTATTGACCCCACAGCAATACTTCAAGCTCAAAGAAATGAATCATCCACCGCTACAAATTGCTTTTTGGATTAGCGACTATTTACAAAGGCAATATCAGCGCCATTACTTGAATGTTTACCAACTCAATGCTATGCAAGAATTGGTTAACCTCATGGTAGATACCTTAGGCGGCTGCGAACGCATTTTAAAAACGCCAATTCCCCTCGCCTATGCAATTCACCTCAAGCAGCTATTGCTAATTTATTGTTTAACATTGCCGTTTCAACTGGTTAGCGATCTAGGCTTTTGGACAGGGCTAATTGTCGTTTTAATCAGCTTTACGCTATTTGGAATTGAGGAAATTGGGCTGGAAATTGAAAATCCTTTTGGCCGAGATGCCAATGACTTGCCGCTGGATGATATCTGTCAAACAATGCTGCGAAATGTTGCAGATCTGACAAGTTTACACCCCAGTGTGAGACCGCTACCAGCCGCGATGCAACCAAACCTTCCGACGACAGAAAATTCGCCGATCAATAGATTCCCGGAGGTTTAGTTAAGCTGGATTTGATTGAAAATTATATTGAACATGATTGAGAAAATCTTTTGAATGACTCCGCTGCATTTAAAAGTCGCTCCAGCTTTTATCTCTCCTGCGGCGGCGGCAATGCAGGCGCTAATTTTTATATTTGTTTTATACTTAATTAGACCCGCCGACTATCAAGCATGATCGGGTGGGTTGATTCTCAAATTGAACCTGTATACCCTGATCAATGTGCAAAATTTTTTGTAGTCAGGGTAAAACTGCGATCGCAGAAGGAAATACAAATGCCAATTACCACTAGTCCAGTTCAAGCGTTTGATCAAGTTGCCACTAACCCGATTGGGTTGGAAGCAAATGTGACGACGGCAGTCTGTGAAGGGTTTAATATTGCTTTGGCAAGTTTTCAAGCGCTGTATTTGCAATATCAAAAGCACCATTTTGTGGTGGAAGGTGCAGAGTTCTATTCACTGCATGAGTTTTTTCAAGAGTCCTACGATCAAGTGCAGGGCTATATTCACCAACTTGGCGAACGGCTAAATGGGATGGGTGGCGTTCCTGTGGCCAGCTTTACTAAGCTGGCAGAGCTATGCTGCTTCACCCCCGAACCCGATGGCATCTACTCCTGCCGCAACATGATAGAGCATGACTTGGAAGCAGAGCAGGCTCTGATCTCCCTGATTCGGCGGCAGGCTGGACAGGCCGAGAGTTTGGGCGATCGCGCCACTCGCTATCTCTACGAAAAAATCTTGCTAGAAACAGAAGACCGCGCCTTCCACCTGGCACACTTCTTAGCGCAAGATAGCCTCACTCCAGCCTTCACACTGGCCAACCATAACTAATCAGTGCTCCAGATTGTGGATGGGGTGCATCTGAAATATCCACACCATCAACTTCAAGTCCCGTTTACCGAGCTGCCTGACCCATTTTGACCGCCTATCTCCTTGTGACTCACGGTAGCCGAGACCCCAGACCTCAAGCCGAGGCTGGGGTCTTGGCGCGTCTGGTAGCAGAGCTATTGCAGGCTGCTGCCTTGCCTAGTGCTGTTGCCTCAAGCACTGTTGCCCCAAGCGTTAGTTTGACCGTCGTGGCAACAATGCCGCTAGTGGGTACTGCCGTTTTAGAATTACATCCCCTGCCACTACACCAACAAATCCAGCAGTTTGCCGAACACGCGATCGCCACTGGGCACAGCCGATTGCTGATTGTGCCGCTGTTTTTGCTGCCGGGGGTGCATGTCTTAGAAGACCTACCCGCCGCAGTGGCGATCGCCCAATCTATGCTCCAACCCAGCTTCACGCTCAATGTGTCTCCCTATTTGGGCAGCTACCCGCCGCTCCAACATCAGCTCCAACAGTTGCTCATGGCAGATCACACGGGCACACCCGAGCGCCAGCAGATTTTACTGTCCCACGGCAGCCGTCGCCCTGGCGGCAATGCCCCCGTGGAGGCGATCGCGGCTAAACTCAACGCCATCCCGGCCTATTGGTCTACCGTACCCAAGCTAGACGAGCAGGTCAGTAGTTTGGTGCAGCAAGGCTGTCAGCAAATTGAGATTCTGCCGTACTTCTTGTTTACTGGCAAAATTACGGATGCGATCGCCCAACTCGTAGCAGACTTGGCCACCCAATTTCCCCAGCTATCATTACATCTCGCTAAACCACTAGGAGCCACCCCGCCATTGGCCAGTCTAATTTTCGATTTAATCCGGTCACTAGTAGTATGAGACGTAAATCTGCCTACCGTTCGTAGTGCAGGCTTCCAGCCTGCGCGGGCAAGATGCCCGCCCTACGGTGGCTAAACTTGCGCCGTCTTCTACTAGCTTAGACCATGTGGTGTGCTTGGCAGAACCATACCAAGTTCGTTAAGGGTAGGGACACAGCACTGCTATGTCCTCACAGGTGCATCAATCTTGCAGAAAGACTGTCATGATTGCAGGTGAAGGCCCTCATGGTAATTGGGGTTCAGTTTCAATAATGCCGCCACCCAGCAGCAGGTCACCGTCATACCAAACAGCGGCTTGGCCGGGGGTAATGCCAAACTGAGGTTCGTCGAAAGTAATTTTGACGCGGCTGCTGTCGTCGTTCAACGGCACAATGGTCGCGCCCACGGGGGTAGCCCGGTAGCGAGATTGGGCTTCGGCTCGAATCGGAGCATTGGGGGCTGGAATCGAAACCCAGTTGACGCGCTGCACTGTGCATTCGGTTTGATGGGCGCTGGTGCGATCGCCTACAATCACACGGTTGCGCCCCACATCAATCCCGATCACATACAGCGGTTCCGCAGCAGCAATGCCAATGCCCTTGCGTTGCCCAATCGTATAGTGGTGCGTGCCGTCGTGTTGACCCAACACCCGCCCCGCTTGATCTACAATCTCACCCGGTTGGGGCGCAAGATACTTGTCTAAAAAGTCGCGCATGGAGCCGTGCGACTCGACCAGGCACAGGTCTTGGCTTTCGGGCTTAGCGGCAGTGTGCAGCCCAAATTCGGCGGCAACGCGGCGGGTTTCGGTTTTGGTTTGATCGCCCAGCGGAAAGCGGACATGAGCCAGCACAGCTTGCGGCAAGTCGTAGAGGAAATAGGACTGGTCTTTGTTGAGGTCTAAGGCGCGCCGCAGTTGATATCGACCAGTGATAGGGTCTTGTGTAATCCGGGCGTAGTGCCCGGTGGCGATCGCCTCAATTCCCAATTCCTGTTTGGCGTAGTGCAGCATCGGCCCAAACTTAACTGCCCGGTTGCATTGCGAACAGGGTAACGGTGTGATGCCCGCGCTGTAACCATTGACCAAATAGTCCACAATATTTTCTTGGAATAGCTCGCGGCTATCCACAATGTGGTGCGGAATCCCCAATTCTTCGCATAGCTGCGCCGCATCCACCATCCCCTCCGAGCAGCATTGCCCCTTACCCTTCATCAGCCATAGGGTAACGCCCACCACCTCATACCCTTGGTGGTGCAAAATGGCGGCGGCAGCAGAGCTGTCCACGCCGCCCGAAAGACCGACGACGACTTTATGCATAGGGCTTAGAGGCGATTGGGGATATATCTGCTTGTTCTAGGCTAACATCTCGCCAGCAGAGCTAGCCTGAAGCTTTTGGAGGCGGCTGTCAAGTCAAGCCCAGATGACCCACAGTCCAGTGATAAAAATCACAGGGGCGGATGATCAAGATCGTCGGTTCTCATGGCTCAATTGGGCATACTTAAAGAGACTCAACTCTAGCCGAGTCATCAACAGGGAACACATAATTCTGACAGCTCCAATTATGGATCTGTTGGAATTTTTTTAGCCATACCAACCGCTAAAGCCCTATATGCATGTTGCTTTGAAGGCGTGAATCGGTTTTCGGGGCGTGATTGATCAACCAAACGCGGAAGATTTACTAGCGCATTGCACCCATCATATTCTTCCAGGATAGCTCTCTCCATAAAATTTCGAGGGCGCGCTGGTCGGTTCCTGTGAAGAGTTGACTATCAACTAGCTCTTTGAGGGTTTGTTGAGCCAGCTGGGCAGCAAAGTTGCCGCCGCTACGTAATAGGTGGCCGTAGTAGCAAAACTGAGGACGTTGTTCTGCGTTGAGATGGAAGCGGTGTACTTCCGCAGGCGTCATGGTATCGACTGGGGTGTTGACGGGTACCACAACGCGAGGAATACCATGGACGCCATAGGAGCGATCGCCTGCAACTTCCATCCATCCAACTAAGGCAATTCCTAGCAGGGTTCGGGTTTCGCTAATCAAATCTGGGGTGAACAGCGGATCGGGTTCACTCGACAACCGAGGCCCGCTGCTCAAAAACATGGGGTTAAACAGCAGTGAGTTGTAAATTAGCCCAACGGCCCAATGACGTCCACCTTCTTTTTCGAGCTTGACAAAGCTGCCTAGCCCATAATCATCGGCCTGCGGCGGCTCGATTACATCTTGGTCATCGTGAACCTGAACTACATAATCGCAGTGAGAGTTAGATTTGACGACTTTGCCAAGGCGCATAGCAGCAGGGGAAAAAAATGATATCGAACAGGAGAGCGATCGCCCCCGGCATTCAATACAAAGGTACTCCCACTACATTACAGCAATTCTTGCCCTGTGCCTAATTTTTGGTCACCTAACTTTCGGCCACCTAATTTTTGGTAAGAGGCTAGGGCTGGGGCTGCACCTAACCTCTACCATCTTTAGGCTCAACTGCCGCAGACGTCTACGACATAGATTGGATGATGTAGTCAAAATAGGGACCGGCTTCGCGGGCATCTTCATCACTCAAAAGAGCCAAAGACGCTTGCTTGAGGCAGCGGATCGACTCCACCATGCCCGGTACCGGCACCCCTAACGAGTTGTACATTTCTCGAACGCCCACCAATCCAATGGTTTCAATGGGCGTTTTGTCGCCTGCCAAAACGCCGTAGGTAACCAGACGCAGATACCAACCATAATCGCGCAGACAAAGGGCACGCTGTTTGTCGCCATAGGCATTACCACCTGGAGAAATGAAGTCAGGGCGCTTTTTCCAAAGCTGCTTGCTGGCTTCTTGGACAATCTTTTTTTCGTTTTCCGCCAAAATGTTGACGATGCGCATCCGCTGCTCTCCAGTGCGGAAAAATTCCTTGATATTTGTCAGTTCTCCACTGCTCGGGTAGCGGAGTTCGTCATCGGCGGTGAGAATGACCTGGCTAACTACACTCATAATATGGCGGTAATTTCAGAACAAAAATTTTCAGTATTGTATTTGTATTTTAACGACTGGAGGGGACGGAAAGAAAGGGATTGGCCAAGAGAGAATTTGGCGGCGGCTCTGGCCCAATGCATCGCCCTCTCTTTTTGTGACGCTTCCGAGCTTAATTTTTTACGGCTAGGCATTCTGAACATAGGGCGATCGCTGGGTGTTTAAAGCCCGTATCCACGAGGCTGCTTTGCGTAGATATGTAAACCGAAATTCATCTACTACTCTGTCTAAAGATAGAGAACACGCACAATTGCCTTCTGGCATCGCTACATTTCTATCGATGCTTTAAGTGGTTTTTTGTCAGAGTAAAATGTCAAAATAGCCGCTGATTTGTAATTAGCTTTGTAGCGCTGATCGCCGTGTCCTCCTGAGCTTTTAGGTCTTTGGACGGGTTTTTTAAGGGGTAAAGTTTGTAAGCTAAAGCACAAGCTAAGGCCAAAATGAATTGGGTTATACACAAATCAAGGTGCCATACGACGAAGGTGTAACATTTTCTTGAGAAATTGAAGGTTATTCATAAAATCTGATTAGGGGAGATAGAATGTAATAGAGCAGAATACTTTAGAGAAACGAAAGTTATTAGTTCGATACAAAATCCATACAGGTTTTTCAGTTCTTATATTAGTGTTGGGGTAAATGCTCTTACCACTGACGTTTCAGTCATATCGATAGGCTCGGCCTTTAGCAAACTTTTCCAATTCAAAAACTTCTTATCTCGGCGACGGTAAGCTTTTTTTTGACTGTGTGATTTTCATTCACCATCTTCATTCACCGTCAGTGTTTGTAACAGTGTGGCGTGAGGAGTCAAGCGATCGCTGTGCCCTCACGTTTCGATCCATCCCTTTTTTGAAAACTTTGTTGAAGGCGTTATGAACAATTGCCCTTGCTGCTCTCAAATCATGCTGCGTCACGCCCGCTACAAGCGTGTGTACTGGTTTTGTACCCACTGCTGGCAAGAGATGCCAAATTTCTCGGCGACAGTTCTAGCCGAAAGTTCAACGACTAAGACCCTCGGTGTTGTGGGAACGAGCAGTTTAGTTGCTCCTAAAAAGTTGCTTGAGATTGTTTAACATAGACAGATTAAACGGGCCGCAGGTAGTTATTTTGTTTAAATAGTTACTTGCAAGGGTCTCTAAAATTTGAGAAATACTAGAAAAGCTGATTTTGTTGCTTCTGAGGGTAACAAAATCAGCTTTTTTGAGCGCCAAACAGCGCCATCCCAATTCGATTTGAGTGGAGAAATGGCACTTTCTATCCCTCTTGGAACTATTTTCTATCCCGCTTAGAGCTAATTTTCTTAAATTTAGTTAAATTGTCGTGCCATTAGAAGCATAAGGCTGTAGAGTTTCAAGGGCTTATGTATAGCTTTTATGGAACTTTTTAGCGTGAGGGTGCTAAGACATGAACCTTCCTCTAGTTTTTGATATTGCCACAGGGTTAATTTTTATATTTTTGACGCTTAGCTTACTGGCTTCAGAAATTCAAGAATTAATTACGACGGTGTTGCAATGGCGAGCCGATCATTTAAAGAAGTCAATTGAGGTACTTTTGACGGGTAATAGCGATGAATTGGGTGCTTATCAAAAATTTGTAGACCAGCTATATCATGACCCGTTGATTAAAGCGCTCAACCAAGAGTCCAAAGGTCTACTTCCAAGGTTTTTTCGCGGCATTATTCGTCGGATTGGAGCGGTTTACCGTACTGCTACAGGAGCGCGAAATGTGTTTGGCGATCGCCAAGCAGGACCCTTTACAGGACCCTCCTATATTCCGTCTAAACCCTTTGCTGAAGCACTTTTGCAAAAATTAGACTTAGAGCTGTTGACTCATAAAGTCAGTGAGTTTACGATTCGTGAACTAGGACGAGAACGTCTAGCTCAAGTCGAAGCAGTTTTAAAATCTCTGCGCAATAGCCTAGGAGATGATTCGTTACTAGAAGCAGAATTCAATGCGCTGAAGCAGCGGCTAGACGATATTCGCCAAGACTTTAGAAGTAATCGAGTTTCGCTTTCAAAAAGTATAGATCTGGCAACAGAGCAAATTCAGCAATTTATTGACAGTACCGAAGCCTACTTAAAAGACAATAATCACTGTAAAGATATCATTCTGGGACGATTGCCCTACCTCAAGCAGGCCATCTCTCTCAAAAAGCTAGAGCCAACCCTGACTGAGGTGTTGTCGATGGTGATGACCCAGCGAAATGACTTGCCTGCCGAACTAGCTGAGGTGATTGCCCAGGTTCGAGCCAATGCTGATACGTTGCCGCCCCAGCTAAAACGAAACCTGCTGTCTTTGGCCGACCAAGCGCAAATGAAAACCGAGGGGCTAAGAGATGGCGTTCGTACCTTAGAAAAAGAGGTAGAAGACTGGTACAACCGTTCGATGGATCGAGCGTCGGGCGTGTATCGGCGCAATGCTAAGGGGGTAGCGATTGTGCTAGGCATTTTGATCGCTGCGGCTACCAATACCGATACGTTTTTAGTAGTCGATCGCCTCACCCGAGATACAGCCGTGCGACAGGCAATCGCTCAAAGTGCTGAGCAGCTGATCACGACAGGCGATCGCCCCACCCGTGTGGCCGACCTAGTGCCGATTAATCCGGCCTTGCCGAATGCTCTACCTGCCGGCGTAGACGTCAGCCCACTGCCTGCCAATGCGTCCGCCAATCCGCAAAATGTTGCAGAAATCCAGCAAGAGCTATCCAATGTCAGAGATGCCTTAGACAATGTGTTGAATGAAATCCCGCTGCCGATTGGTTGGAATCAGCGGAATATGCAGCAGCAGTTTGGCAGCGGGGGAGAACCCACGCAGGCGGCAAAATCAGTCAATCGGCTGGTTGCTGTGCCCAAGGCCATTCTGGGTTGGGTGATTACAGGGATTGCCATTTCGATGGGGTCGTCTTTTTGGTTTGACCTGCTGGGTAAAATCGTTCGGGTGCGGAACACGGGGTCACCGACGAAGCCTTCGGCCAGCGATTAAGCCTGCTAGGGATGCTTGCTTTTTTGTTCTGCCAGTAGAGCATGGGCGATCGCAAAATCCACCTCCAAAATCAGTAATGTCGCGGGGTCGCTTTGCTGTGCTGCCCGATGCCGCCGAATGGCTTGCAGGGCGGCCTGATTGCTCAGTAGGGCTAAATCGGCACCATTCCAACCCTCGGTTTGCGTCGCCCAGCCCGTGAGATCGACATCGGCCAGTGGACGGTCTTGATTGTGAACCTGCAAAATGGCCAAGCGGCTGGTGGCATCGGGCAGGTCAATTTTGAGCTGGAGATCTAGCCGTCCGGCGCGGAGTAGGGCGGGGTCGAGGGCATCAGGGCGGTTGGTGGCACCGATTAGTAAGACATTGGGGCATCCCTGCAACCCATCCAGTTCGGTCAATAGCTGCCCCACAACGCGATCGCCCACTCCAGAATCGCCCTGAAACGTGCCGCGAGCCGGAGCCAGCGTGTCAATTTCATCCACAAACACCACACAGGGCTGTGCCTGTCGCGCTTTGGCAAATAGTTCGCGCACGGCCTGTTCGGCAGACCCGACCCACTTACTCAGCAATTCTGGGCCATTGACAGCAATAAAGTTGGCGCAAGCTTGAGAGGCGATCGCCTTGGCCAGCAAGGTTTTCCCAGTGCCCGGTGGTCCCCAGAGCAAAATGCCGCGCGGTGCCATGGCTCCCGTGCGCTGGTACAGATCGGGGTAGAGCAGCGCCCCTTCTACCGATTCTTGCAGCGTTTGTTTCACCGCTTCTAAGCCGCCGATGTCATCCCAGGTGACTTTGGGCGATTCCACTTCTACCGAGCGCAGCACCGAGGGTTTGATTTCGCGCAGAGCGTGGAGGAAGTCGGATTGGGTAATGGTGAGGTGGTCTGGAAGCGGGTCGTTGAGCGACGCAACTTGGCGGCGTAGAGCCGTGTAAGCGGCTTTTTGGCAGAGGGCTTTGAGGTCTGCCCCGACCATGCCCACGGAGAAGTCGGCGATCGCCCCTAATTCAACCAACTCCAGCGGCATCGACTGGGTTTGGATCTGGAGAATTTCTAAGCGACCGTCGCGATCGGGCACCCGAAACAGCACTTCGCGGTCGAACCGACCGGGACGACGCAGGGCTGGGTCGAGGTGATTGGGGCGATTGGTCGCCGCTAGCACAATCACGCCCGGAGTCTTGGCAAATCCATCCATCAGCCCCAGCAGTTGAGCCACCAGTCGTTTTTCTACCTCCCCTTCCACCTTGGCGCGATCGGGGGCGAGGCTATCAATTTCGTCAATAAATATAATGCAGGGAGCCGCCTTGGCCGCTTGTTCAAATATGCCGCGCAGCCTAGCTTCCGCCTCTCCGTAATACTTACCCATGACCTCGGGACCCACGATAGCGATGTAGTTAACGCCCAGCTCTTGCGCTAGTCCACGAGCTGTGAGAGTCTTCCCCGTGCCCGGTGGCCCCACCAGCAGCACGCCCCGAGGGGGTTCTAGGCCAAGTTTTTGCAGCACATCGGGGCGTTTTAGGGGCAGCTCCACTAGTTCCCGCAGTTCGCGCAACACATCCGTGAGGCCGCCTACGTTTTTGAGTGAGCTGGCAGCCGCATCCGTGCCATCTGATGGGGGCGTCACGCTCACGTCCGCCGCCGTAGGGCTATCGATGGGGGGGCTGGGGCGTTGGCTTGCCTGCGCAGAGTGCGGATCGCGTCTGGCGGTGGCAGGGCTGCTGGGGGGGATATTGCCCTGACGCGGAATATTGCTCAAAGGCCGAGCGTTGATTTGCACTTGGGCATTCAATTCACCCTTTTCGGCCTTTTCTTCTAGCAGTTTGGCTAGCGCTAGCAGCTGCTCAAAGCCTTGAAACATATTAGTCATGTAGTCTAGCCCCAGTCCCGCCGATTTCTTGCTTCCACCTCTCTAGTCATCCCAGGTTCTTGGGCACTCTAACGGTGTAGGCATTGACTGACTCATTGGGCACTATGCAGCACTACGATTTTCTTACTCTGGCGATGTTTAGTGGCAAAGGCGGCGTGGGCAAAACCACGCTTTCCTGTGGCTTTGCGCGGCGTTGGGCGCAGCAATTTCCGCAGCAGCGGGTGCTGTTAATTTCGACCGACCCGGCGCATTCGTTAGCAGATGTATTGCAGCTGCCTGTCGCTAGTGAAGCGCGATCGCTACCCGATTTACCTAACTTACAGGTGCAGGCGCTGGACGCCCAGGCATTGCTAGATCAGTTCAAAGCTCGCTATGGCAGCGTGTTGGAGCTATTGGTCGAACGCGGTAGCTTTGTGGATGGAGACGATCTGACTCCCGTGTGGGATCTGGGCTTTCCGGGGCTAGATGAGCTGATGAGCATTTTGGAAATTCAGCGGATTTTGCAGGATGGCGAGGCCGACCGGGTGGTGGTGGATATGGCTCCGAGTGGGCACACGCTGAACCTGTTCAACTTGATGGATTTTCTGGATAACTTTTTGGGCGCACTGGAGCTGTTTCAGGAAAAACATCGCGTCATCAGTCAGTCTCTGGCGGGAAGTTGTGCGGCAGATGAGGCGGATAATTTTTTGCTGGATATGAAGGGGAAGCTGGCGGCAGGGCGGCATTTGCTGCAAGATGCGGCACAGACAGCGTGCCTGGTGGTGGCGATCGCCGAACCGATGAGCTATCTGGAAACTCGACGGTTTTTGGCAGGGCTAACCAAGCTCCAGATTCCGGTAGGCGGGATCTTCGTCAATCGGATCTCGAACACGGCTGCCAGCGATCGCGCCACGGAGCAAGCCGAACTGCTGGAAAAATTTGAGGCGATCGCGCCCGCCTTGCCAATTTGGGTGATGCCGCAGCAGGCACAGGAACCCGTCGGGGAGGTTCTGCTCGACGCGCTGCTCCGTGCAGTGATCTCCGCGTCCGCCGTTACCCAGCCGATGCCGACCCGTTCCACCCTTTCGCCCTTCCTTCCTCCCAAGCTATTGCCCAGCTTTGAGGATTTTATTACCGCTGGGCGGCGGCTGATTATTGTAGGTGGCAAGGGCGGTGTGGGCAAAACCACGGTGGCGGCGGCGATCGCCTGGGGCATGGCGGCGCGGCATGGCGATCGCCCCGTGCGAGTCCTCTCAATTGACCCGGCGCACTCGCTCGGTGATGCCCTAGGGCGACCCTTGACCCACATCCCGCTAGAGTTGACCCCCAATCTCAGCGCCCAGGAAATTGACGCCGAGCAGGTGTTAGATCAATTCCGCAATGATTATTTGTGGGAATTGGCAGACATGATGAGCGGCGACACGGGCGACGACAACTTGAAGCTGGCCTATGGCCCTGAAGCATGGCGGCGGATTGTGGCTCAGGCGCTCCCTGGCATTGACGAAATGCTGTCGTTGATTGCCGTAATGGACTTGTTAGAGCAGGGCGAACAGCAGCTAGTAGTGCTAGATACCGCGCCGACTGGGCATTTGCTGCGCTTTTTGGAAATGCCCACGGCGATGGGAGACTGGCTGGGCTGGATTTTCAAACTGTGGATTAAGTATCAAGATGTGGCCGGACGGGTAGAGCTAATGGGACGACTGCGAACCCTGCGCCAACGGGTGATGCAAGCTCAAAAGAAACTGCAAGACCCTGCCTATACCGAGTTCATCGGCGTCGTTCAGGCTCAGTCTGCCATTTTGGCAGAAGCATCACGGCTGACCCAAACGCTCAACGACCGGGGCATGCGCCAGCAGTATGTGGTTCACAACCGCTATGAGCCAGGGCAAGAGATTGCGCCGACTCTATTCCCTGAACAAACCATTGTGCGCCTGTCTCAGTTGCCAAGGGCGATCGCCTCCCAAGCCCAAATTGCGATCGCCGCCGATCTGCTGTTCTGAGCGTTTAACTCTGCTCCTAGCTAGGAACTCCGGTTTGTGAGATACACACCTGTAATCACCAGGCCACCTCCCAGCAGCAGGGGCAGAGTGATTGGCTCCCCTAGCAATACAGTGGCAAAGGCGATCGCAAACATAGGCACCAGATTAATAAAAATCGATGCCTTGGCCGACCCGATCGCCTGCACCCCTTCGTAGTACCAGAGAAAGCCAGCGGCGGTTCCCAGCATGCCCAGATATAGCACCCCAACCCAGGCAGCTGGAGCCACCTGCATCCAGGTTTGCACCAGTCCCTCATGCAGCGCCACAATCAGCAGCGCCGCTGTGCCAAACAGACAGGCATAGGTCGTGGCCACCAGCGGCGAGATTTCTCGCATCACTCGTTTGGTAAATCCACATGTTCCCTTTTACTTGACGGCGAGGTCGGGCTTCTTCCTGCCACCGGGCGACTTTCGGGGTTAGTTTCAGGGTTACTTTTTAACGGGAAACCGTGCCAAATATTCTTCGTGTTGGCGACTGACTACCGAATTGAGCGGGCGATCGAGCGATCGCAGCTCAAACCCTGGCTCAAATAAATTATGAATTTCTTCTAGGTCACAGCCAAAGGGTGGCCCGCCGGGGCGATTGTGCGCCCAAAATAGGGCAATCAGTTGACCGCCAGGACGCAGCAGCGTGTGGACGAGCTGAGCGTAGGCTAGGCGTTGGCAGGGGGCGATCGCACAAAAGCAGGTATGCTCCAACACGTAGTCGAACCCGTTGGCGAACTCGTCCGCTAGCTCAAAGATATCTCGCTGAAGGAATTTTGCCGTTAGCCCTCGTTCCTGGGCAGCGATCGCGGCGGCGGTTACCGCAGACGGAGCAAAATCGACGCCAACGACCTCAAAGCCACGTGCAGCAAACAGCAGCGCATCGTGGCCACGCCCCATGCCTAGCACCAGCATTCGTCCTGGCTGCGGCGCATCTGCTGCTGCCAATAAACTCTCAAACGGCGGTGCAGCTTCGCCCAAGTCCCAGCGGGTGGCGCCTGCTTGATAGCGGTTTTCCCAGAAAGTGGGGGTGAGGGCTGGTTCTAAGCCTGCCGAAGCCGTTTGAGTGTCGGCGCGCGGCAACTCAAGGTCTGAACTAGGATCTGGCAGTTGGTTAGACATATCTGGCTCTAAGGCGGGGGCAGTTCGCCCAAAATGATGAATCGTACATGGTTGATCGCTAGTTCGCCAATTGAGACATCGGCACCGCCATCGGGGGTGCGCATGTTTTCAAACGAGATGCCTTTGGCCATTTCGGCATGGAACCAGGGCAACCCCATCAAGAACCGGGTGGGATACGGCCCACCGTCGATGACGTCATCCACATTCGACTCCATCGGTAGCCAGCCATAGCCAGGGACGTAGAACTCAATCCAGACATGGTTGAACTCTGGCTCTAGCGGCACACCCTGACGGTCGGGGTAGGGAGGGCACTTGTAGCGACCGACGGTGCGGCAAGCAATGCCGTTGAGCCGAGCCAAGGCCAGGAGCAAGCCGACATATTCACCGCAGGAGCCAATCCCCCGCTCTAGCACCACGTCGGGGGTGTCAATATGGGGTTTGATGCCGTAGGAGAGGCGATCATAGACATAGTTGCGGATCTTCAGCACCTTGCGCAGCAAATTGCTTTCGGTGCCGATGGCTTCGCGGGCGGCGGCCTGAATGGTGGGCATGTCCATCATCAGATCATCGTCGTCTACCAGATAGCGGTTCTGGAACTCGATCGAGAGCGGTGGAGTTTTTTCGACATCCGCATGGGTTAGCTGATATTTGATCCCCCGCAGTTCAAGTAAGGCTTTCCAGCCAAAGATGCGACTTTCGTGAGGTTTCAGGTTGCCCAGGTTAAACACAGCAACGCGCTGGCCTTCCTGGATTTCTTCTTTGAAGGGAAGCCCAATTGGCTCAATTCGCTTCACCGTTTGCCGAGCGGTTTCGGCTGGTAAGGCAATCCGCCATTCTAATCCAGTCAGCTCTACGGCCTCTAGCGGCGACATTTCTTCGGCATAAATCATCTCCACCAGAAACCCGTTGGAGAGGGTGTAGTTCGCCTCGCGATCGTAGCGGAAGTAGAGGGGATGGATGAAGGTGCGATCGCGAAAGGTGAGGTCGTAGGGGAAATCGCTGTTGTTGGGGTCGTCTCGAATATAGGCTTCTTCGATGGCGTAGGAAACGTAGAGGGTATCTGCGCCAGTGTCGGGGCTAGGACAAAATGCGAGGCCGCTGGGGCTGTCAAACGGGGTCAGCAGGCTAAATTGCAGCTCCCCAGTGGCGCGATCCATGCAGTACACCGACCGCTCTAGGCGATCGCTCAGCCACAGTTCTTCACCCCGCACGGTTAAATTTTCAATTCCCACCCCTGGTGCGGAAAATCGCGTGATCTCACGACTAGTTTCACTATCAAAAATGATGATATATCCAGCCTTTTGGCAGGTAACATACACCGTGGTTTGCCAGACCGCCACGCCATCGGCTGGATACGGCAATGTGACAAATAGCTGAGGCGTAAAATCTGTCAGGCTACAGCGGTAGACACTCTGATCTCGCGTAAACCAAACCGTCTCTCCGGCCAGCGCCAGCCCCGTTGAACCCAAAAACTCACTGGCATGGTGCGGGTTCAAAATGGTGGTGTTATCGGTGGCAGGGTCAACCTCAATCACATAGCCCCGAATTGAGTCAACCGCCAGCAGCTTGTCTCCTCGAACCGCCATCCCTCCCAGTGCATACACACCAATGGGGCGAACCGTACGATGTTTGGCACTCAAAGACGATACCTCACTAGCGGGAGAACGAGCGGTTGAAGTCTGCTCGGTGGATAGGGTAGGGTCAAGCAGCATGATAACAACGCTTAAAGGATCTAGGAAACAAACCGTCGGCTGATAGATTGACAGCCGCTGGGTGGCAGTAGATGGCAGGGACTCGACCCTCATCATACGCAAAAGTTCTGCGCACTTACTGTATCAGGACTAATGGATATGGATTAGGGCTAATCGGTTAAGCGCATCCTATCCTGGCTAGCTCGTGACATACTCCCGACGCTGAGCTACGCTACAGCGCGGGCTTCTCTCTTCACAGGCTCGGTATTCCGGTCGCCTCGGAGAGCTTGGACGGGATGACCCACCGCCCTTTGTTTTATATTGATTGCTGCGTTATGGTCACGAT
>ENA-ORBV01008938-ORBV01008938.1-microbial-mat-metagenome-genome-assembly--contig:-NODE-8938-length-16658-cov-7.202340_pt1 | contig 16658 bp, 12 predicted proteins | sample MGYA00237777_ERZ505514 | MGnify/ENA primary metagenome ERZ505514 (study PRJEB26160, sample SAMN06269048) | microbial mat metagenome | isolation source: Oligotrophic lake microbial mat | place... | reverse complement strand
GCCGTCGCCGTCGCCGTCGGGGCAGGAGCAGGAGCAGGAGCAGGAGCAGGAGCAGGAGCAGGGGCCAGCGTGGTCGGTGTTGGAAGAGGAGGTCTTTGATCCGTTGGAGGTGATCACGCGCATTCCTGCGGAAGATCCGGAGGTGTATGAGATGTTGTGCCGCGCCGATACGGTGGGTGTTTTTCAGATCGAGAGCCGAGCTCAGATGGCGATGTTGCCGCGGCTGCGGCCTCAGAAGTTCTATGATTTGGTGGTGGAAGTGGCACTGGTGCGGCCAGGCCCGATTCAGGGAGGCATGGTGCATCCCTATTTGCGGCGGAGGAATGGCGAGGAGCCGATCGCGGTGCCGCATCTCGATTTGTGGCCGATTCTGGAGCGCACTTTGGGGGTGCCGCTCTTTCAAGAGCAAGTGATGCAAATCTCGATTGTTGGCGCAGGCTACACCGGCGGAGAAGCTGACCAGCTGCGGCGCGATATGGCAGCCTGGAAGAAAACAGGGCGCCTGCTACGGCACCGCGAACGCTTGCTCACAGGTTTCGAAAAGAAGGGCATTGAACGGGCGTTTGGGGAAGCGCTGTTTGAGCAGATCAAAGGCTTTGGTGATTATGGATTTCCTGAATCACACTCGGCATCCTTTGCACTGTTGGTTTATGCTTCAGCTTGGCAAAAGGCCCATTATCCGGCGCATTTTGCCTGCGCGCTCGTGAATGCGCAGCCGATGGGTTTCTATTCGCCCTCCACGATTTTCCAGGATGCTGCACGGCATGGCGTACTGGTACACGATGTGTGTGCACTGCGAAGCGAGTGGGATTGCAGCTTGGAGGAAGCGGGCACCGGCAGTGCGATTCGAAGTCAGAAGCCGGGAGCGCAGCGTTCGATCCGGCTCGGTTTGCGTTTGATCAAGGGGCTCAGTGAAGCGGCGGGGCGGCGCCTGGTGAAGGCTAGAAAAGAGCAGCTATTTGATGACTTGCGGGATCTGGTGGAGCGAACTGGTCTCAAGAAAGATGAGGTGGAGCGTTTAGCTGAAGCCGGCGTTTTCAGAGAATTGATAGCTGAGCGCAGGCAAGCGCTGTGGCAAGCACGTGCCCCTCAATTGCATGGGCTCTTTCAAGGGCGTGCGTTAGCTGAACCCGAGATCCAGTTAGCGCCTTTAGCGCCTCAGCAAACACTCTTGCTAGATTACGCGAACAAGGGCCTTTCCACGGTGGATCATCCGATGCGACATCTGCGTTCGTTCTTGAAGCGCGAGGGGGCTTTGGAGTCGCGCAGCTTGGCGCGCGTTAAAAAGGGACAGAAGGTGAAGGTGGCAGGCGTGGTGCTGTCGCGGCAGCAGCCTGGCACGGCGAGCGGTGTTGTATTTATTAGTTTGGAGGATGAGTTCGGATTTATTAATTTGGTGCTTTGGCGCAATGTATTTGAACAGTTTCAGCAGGTGGCACGGCACGCCTCATTGCTGTTAGCCTATGGGGAAGTGGAGCGTGAGGTGAACGGCTCAAATCTAGCGGCGGGGCCGATTCAAGGAGTGCTCATGCCTGTTTCTCCGCCTAAGCTGGCTCCCGCAAAATCTCCGACAATCCACGTGATCGTCGAGAGGCTTCAGCGTTTGGAGCTCAACCAAGCGAATTTTAAGCGCGTCTCACGCGATTTTCACTGAGGGACTAAGCTACTTGAACTTCGTTGCTCTCGTCGCTCTCCGGCAGCACCGTATCGATGGGCGCTCCCTTCAACATGCTGTCGCGGTGACGAGGTGCCAATGTTTCGCTGCGAGCCTGCACGCCTTCGTTGACCTTCACACTGACGAGCTTGGAAACACCGGGCTCGCCCATGGTCACGCCGTACAACACGTCCACGGATTGCATCGTCTTCTTGACGTGGGTAATAATGATGAATTGGCTCCGCTGCGTCATCGAGCGTATTGCCTCGTTGTAGCGCGTCACGTTGGCCTCATCGAGCGGTGCGTCGACCTCATCCAAGATGCAGAAAGGTGAAGGCCGATGCTGGAAGATCGCAAAAATCAGCGATACAGCCGTGAGTGCTTTCTCGCCGCCACTCAGGAGTTCAATATTCCCAAGCTTCTTGCCGGGCGGCTGCGCAATAATATCCACACCCGTTGCCAAGAGATCTTCTGCGTTCGTGAGCTGGAGTTCGCCGCGGCCCCCATGGAACATCTTTGAGAAGGTGGCCCGGAACAGCGCATTGATGGACTCAAAGGCATCCTGGAAACGCTTCTTTGATTCGCGATTCATGTGCTTAATCGCCCGATCCAGGTCGAGCAGGGCTTTCTCAATATCTTCTTTTTGCGCTGAAAGTGAGACAAAACGGGTCTCCGCGTCGTCGTGCTCTGTCTTCGCATCCAGATTCACAGGCCCCATCCGATCAATGAGCTTCGTCAGCTCGTCGATTCGACGGTGGTGCTCCTCATCGGGAGCCAGGCGCAAATGATAGGTGCCGACCACTCGGTTGAGATCGAGCCCACGGAAACGTTCACGAATGTTCTGTAGGAGATGCGTACGCCCGAGTTCGTTGCGCTGCACGGACATTTCGTGCTTGCGACTCGCTTCATCGATCTGCCCAAGCTCTTCGCGCAGCTGCTTCAGAGCTGCTTCGTGCTCGGTGAGAGCTTGGCGCGCCTGATCCAATTGTGCGCGAACCGTAGTCAGACGCTCGTGGGCCAAGCGTGCGCCATCGAGCGCCACGATCCGAGTTTCCCGCGAGAGCATCAATACGGCTGCTGTTTCGCCGTAGTTCGCGGCGGATTCTTCCATGTCCTCTTGCAGGCGATTCGCTCGTGTCACCAGCTCTGAAATGGTCGACTCCACGCGCGTGGCTGAGGCTCTTGTCGCGTCCAGCTGCTCACGCACTTGCGCCAGGCGAACTTTGCGATCCATGACCAACTGAGCCTGCGCTCCAGCCTGTTCTTTCCACGAAAGGGCTCGTGCTTCTGCTTTGGTGAGAGCCGTCTGCGATTGCTCGAAAACACTCTTGAGCACATCCAATTGTTGGCGTGACTCCTGTTCTTCCTGAGTACTGCGCGCAATCAACGCCTCCAGCTCAGCCATCTCGGTTGCGATAGCTGAGTGCCGCGTCCGCAAGCGCTGAAGCTCAGCGTTGGTTCGCACCAGGTCTTTTTCAGCGCTCACGTGGGCCAATTCGCCTTCGTGCGCACCCTTTCGGGCTCGATCCACAGCTGTTTCCACGGCTGTGATGCGTGCGCGTAACGCATTATGGCTCTGGAAAAGCTTCTGATATTCAGCATCCAGACGAGCCACTTCGTTCGTCAGCGAGTGCATTTCGCGCTTCTGCTCGACCATCGCCGAGGCCACTTCGTCGCCACCACCACCGCTCACGACCCCGCTCGGCCGCGCTACCGTGCCGTCGAGAGCGACGGCAGTAAACTCGGGGTGACGCGCAGCAAACTGTACAGCATGCTCGCTGGTGGTGACCAAAATCGCGTCGCCCACCACCGCTCGGACCAGGGCTTCATCCTTGGGGTCGTAACGCAGCTGGTCCGCCAGCGCGCCGAGAACACCGGGCTCATCCCCAAAAGCTCGAGCTGCCCCTGCGACATAGCCAGGCCTTGCCGCGACAACACTGGCGCGGCCACGCTGCTTCTCGCGCAGCTCATCCAATAACTGGAGCCCCTGAGCCAGCTCAGACACGACGATATACTGGAGGCGCTCGCCCAAGAGCGAGGCGAATGCCAGCGTCAGCTCCTCGGGCGCTTCAATCCGATCCGCCACCATACCAAGCACATTCGGGTCGGCCTTGCCGAGTATCGCGCGGGTTCCGGCGCCCACTCCTTCGAGACGGCGGTGCAGCTCTTCGAGCGCACGCAGGCGATTCCTGCGCAAGCTTAGTTCATTTTTGCGACCATCCACGGCGCGTTCACTGTCCAAGAGCTGGCTCCGCAGCACATGGATCTCTTTTTCAAGCGATTCCTGTTCGGCAAAGGTGAGGCGTTTGCCTTCGGCCGTTTGAGCGACGCTCTGCTCCAGAGCGTTGCGGCGGGCCTCAAACTCGTTCTGTTCGCCGAGCACGGACTGATGTTCGGCCGAGAGCTTGTCGCGACGCGTGTGCGCTTCCGTAATCCGTTGAACTAACCCGTCCAGACGGACCTCCGCTGAGGTGGTGCGGTTGGTGGCCTCCGCCACTTCACGTCGCGCGCCGTTGACCGTCTGATTGGCAGCGGATTCATCGGTTCTGAGGGCTTCTAGTTTCAGATCTTCGACTTGGGCGTCAGCCTGGCGGGCGGCTTCGTCTGCAGCAAGGGATTCGACACGCTGCAGGAGGTCGGAGTGCTCGGAGCGGAGATCGGCGAGCTTGGGCAAGATCTCCGCGTGCTCGGTCTGCGCCGCTTGGAGCCGTTCCGTGAGGTGAGAAAGCCGATCACGGGCGCGATCCATCTCTGCCTGCAGGCCACTCACTTCGTTGTCTGCTTGGAACGCTTGGCGTGCCGCTTCATCGGCCAAAACTTCGGTTTCGGTGGCAGATCTTCGGATTTCCTCCAGGCCTGCGTCGGCCGCATTGAGCTGTTCCTTCAGCACGCCCGAAAGGCTCTGGGCCCGTTGCAGCCCATCGCGATCCACTCGTTCAGTAACCAGCAGCTCCAGCAAGCGATGCGACGCATCGTGCAGCACGAGATCTTCGAGCTCATCGCGATACACCAGAAAGCGCTCAGCCTTGGCTACTTGGCGTTTCAACGAAACCCGGGTTCGGTCGATTTCGGCAATGATATCGCTCACCCGCGCGAGATTCTGGCGAGTCAGCTCCATTTTGCGCTCGGCTTGGTGGCGCCGATGCTTGTACTTGGTGATGCCGGCGGCCTCTTCGATAAAAAGCCGGCGATCCTCGGGACGCGCAGAAACAATCTGACCGATTCTGCCCTGCTCAACGATCGAGTAGGCCTTGGTGCCTACGCCGGTACCGAGAAACAAATCGGTGATGTCGCGTAACCTGACCGTCGTGCGGTTAAGCTGATACTCGCTGGTGCCGTCTCGAAACAGCCGTCGGGTGACGGCGATTTCAGGAAAATCTTTGTACTCCAGCGGGAGGGACTCGGCATACTCCGGGTTGGTGTTGTCGAACGTGAGCGTCACTTCAGACAGGCCAGCCGGACTCCTTGAGTCCGAGCCGTTGAAGATCACGTCCTCCATCGAGCGTCCGCGGAGATGCTTGGCGCTCTGCTCGCCCATGCACCATCGGATGGCGTCCACAATGTTCGACTTCCCGCAGCCATTCGGCCCGACGACCCCAATCACGTCGTGATCAAAATGAATGGTGGTGCGGTCCACGAAGGACTTAAACCCTGCTATTTCCAGCTTCTTGATATGCATCAGCAATAATCCAAGACGATAGGCCCCGCGAGTATTAACTAGGAGAGGGTGCCACGCGAGCGGCACCTGCCCAAAGTCCGGCCAGCCTAACGCAACCAAGTGTGATGTATGGCCACGTCGTGCAACTTCACTTGTACGACCCTGAACACCTGCGCACAAGCCCAAAAGTGCAGTATCGGATCAAAAGATCAGCGTCGTCGGTCCTGCTTCACGCAGGGTTCGGGGCATCAAGCCCCAGCCATGATGGTTGACAGGCGCTGTTCGCGGACGCATTTCCGAGTCGCCCATGACTTACGAATACATTTGCAGCGCCTGCGCCCACACTTGGGAAGCGGAGCAATCGATCAAGGCAGACGCACTCCGGAGCTGCCCGGAATGCGGTCAGGAGACCGCAAAGCGCCAGGTTTCCGGCGGAGGGGGCTTCATCCTCAAGGGCGGCGGTTGGTACGCAGATGGCTACACCAGTGCAGCCGCAAAGAAGCCGGACTCTGGAGACTCCTCCAGTGCAGACTCGTCCAAGCCCGCAGGCGCACCAACGGCCGATAAGCCCGCCACAGCGCCCGCGCCATCCGCTACGCCGAGTTCCACCGCGAGCACCCCGGCCGCGGGCTCGTCAGGCAGCGGTTCAACCAGCGGCAGCACGACTTAGCCCTCAAAAAAGCTTCTCTGGCCAGCAGGCGAGTGAGCTGCTGAAATGCGCCCCATGAGCCCACCCCAAGATCCTGATCTCGGTCGCCTGCGCCAGGCGTTGCGCGCCTTAGATCTGGAAGTTCTCGGTCGCCTCAATCAGCGAGCGGCCCTTTCGCTCCAAATCCGCTCGTTACGCGAGGGAGATGTTAAGCTGGTGATGATAGAGCCGCCTGAAGAAGCGTGGCTCGCTGAGCTTGCAGCGGCGTCCGAGGGCCCGCTGCCGAAAGAGAGCTTGCGAATCATATTTCGATCGTTGAGCGCTGAGGCTCGTGGGCTGGAACAGCTGGTCCGGGTGGCTTTTCTGGAGCCCTTGGGCGGTTTCGGTCACGCGGTTTCGAAGTGCTTCTTTGGTTCGAACGCGTTGCTGGAGGAGAGCCCCACCACCGAAGCAGCCCTTGAGCAAGTGGCTCGTGGGCGCGTGGGGTTCGCCGTTATCCCGCTAGAGTCTTCGACGGAGGGGCTGGTGCAGTTGTCGGTCACCGCGCTCGCCAAGACAGATCTCCCGATCGTTGCGGAGCGCTCGATTTCAGCGAACTACGATTGGATGGGCCGGCCAGGATCGCCCAGAATTGAGCATGTCTTTGCAACTCCGCACGCGCACGCGGCCTGCGAGCGTTTCCTCCAAATGGAGTTTCCGGAGGCAGTGGTGGTCGATGTGCGGTCTCCCGCGGCCGCAGCCCAACAGACGGCCGAAACTGCGAACAGCGCATGTCTTGTTCCGGTTGGTTGCGGTGAGGATTTTGGGTTAGCTACCCTCAGAGCCAACGTGGGCGCTGACTCAGAATTGAAGCACCGTTACGCTATCGTAGGTAGCCGGCCCGCCATGCGAACCGGTAACGACACCACCTGCCTCCTATTCGGAGGCGACGACGCGCCGGGCGCCCTCCACGGCATCCTGAGCCAATTTGCCGAACGAGGTATTAATCTGAAAAAATTGCAATCCCGCCCGCACGATTCCGACAGCTGGGAGTACGTGTTTTACGTTGAAATCGGCGGCCATGTTTCGGATCGGGCAGTGGTCACGGCGCTCGAAGCGGTGAGGCGTTCTACCAAGTATTTGAAAGTGCTCGGAAGCTTTCCGAGCGAGTCCTGAGCACACTCGGAGTCTTATGTCAGAACTCGTCACGGCCAGTATCGAGGGTCTTCGGCCCTACCAAGCTGGTAAACCGGTGGAAGAGCTTGAGCGTGAGCTTGGCATTGAGAACGCCGTGAAGCTGGCTTCGAATGAAAATCCGCTCGGGGCCAGCCCACAAGTCCTGAAGGCGCTGCCTGGCCTGCTCGCACAAATCGCGCGTTATCCGGACGGGGCGGCGTACAAGCTGCGCCAAGCGATCGCCGATTTTCACGCGGTATCGATGGCAGAGGTGATCTGCGGCGCGGGCTCGAATGAGCTCTTGGAGCTGCTCTACAGAACGTTCACCACTGGCGAACATCACGCTGTTTTCGGCGAGCCTTCGTTTGTGATTTACCGCGCGGGTGCGCTGGCGCATGGCGTGCCGTTCAGCGCCGTTCCGCTCCTCAACGAAGTGCACGATCTGGAGGCTATGGCTGCAGCCGTGACGCCCCGGACGCGCCTTTTGTTCATTGCGAACCCCAACAATCCAACCGGAACTTACGTGGGGCGCCAAGCACTAGAACGTTTGCTGCGCGATGTGCCTGCGTCCGTGATCATTGTGTTGGATGAAGCCTACGTCGAATACTCGGACGCCCCAGATTATCCTGATTGCTCGAAACTGCGGCATTTGCGCGAGCGGCTGGTGGTGCTGCGAACGTTTTCGAAAGCGTACGGTCTGGCCTCGTTGCGTGTGGGGTATGCACTCGGGCCAGCGGTTCTGATCGATTACATGAATCGTCTGCGCGCGCCGTTCAACGTGGGCCATCTGGGGCAAGCCGCAGGAGTGATCGCGCTCGGGGATCAAGCGCACGTAGCTCGGAGTTGCGAACTCAACCGCGTTGAACGAGCGCGTATGACGCAGGAGCTCGCGAGCTTGGGGTTCCAGGTAACGCCCAGCCAAGCTAATTTCGTGTGGCTGGACACGCAGCGGAAAGCTGGCGAAATCTACGAAGCTCTGTTGCGAAAAGGGGTGATTGTTCGGCCTTTCGCCGCCTATCCGCGGCACTTGCGCATTACAGTCGGAACCGTCGCCGAGAATGATCGGCTGTATTCCGCCCTTCAAGGAGTGTTGGCGTGAGACAGTGGTATTTCAGCCTGGGTGTGCTGGCCTTGAGCCTTAGCTGTTGGCTCGGCTGTGCGAAAAAGGAAGAAGTGGTGGTGCATACCGCCGAAGGCAAAGGGCTGTCGATCCAGGAGCTGGAGCGTGATCCAGTGGCTCTTTTGCCGGGGCGCGCCGTTGCGGTGGGGTATCTGGATGCGCAGCAGCTGTTCGCTTCCGAGTTTGGCACACGCTTGCTCGGGATCTGGGCACGTCGGGCTCCGATCCCGGCCGGCGCTGGCTTTGAGCCCCGTCGCGATCTGCAAGCGCTTTTCTTGGGCGCCTATTCCATGCAAGGCGCTGATTTTCTGGGTGTAGCGCTCGGCAGCTTCAATCCCGAGCAGCTCGAGGCTGCTGCGGCCACGACCCGCCAGACGCCCCAGGGCATTCCAATTTCTGAAACGCGCTATGCCGAACGTCGAGTGTTCGTCGCCGATCAGTTAGGATTTGTCGCGCTGAGCCCCAAGATTTTGCTGGTGGGAAACGCAACGGGCCTGCGGCGCGCCTTGGATCGCATCCAACAGCGACGTGTGAAGCGCGAAATTCCAGCCTGGTTTGCCACCCAAATCGGCAGCCAGCCCATGCCGCCGATCGTGCTCGGCGCAGATTTTCGTACAACCCCGGTGCCAGAAGCCGTGCGCCAGAAGTTGCCGCTCGTGATCGGGTTGGAAACGATTGGGCTCATCGGTAATTTTCAAGCACCTGGGATCAATTTAGCCGGTACGTTCAGTTATGCCGACGCCGCTTCGGCACTTCAGGGGGGCAACAACTTGACCCAGCTTTACCAAAACCTCAGTTCTTATTCGTTCCTCATGTCGCTCATGGGCATCGGTCAGCCCGTGCAGAAGCTCCAAGTTCAACCCAAGGAGCGAGAGCTTTCAGTCGTGGCTGAGATTGACGGCCGCGCGGTGGGCCAGCTCCTGGAGCAAGCGGATGCCTGGTTGAACGCGAATACACCTAAGGGGCAAGCCCAATGAAGCGCCTGGTGGTAGCGATCGACGGTCCCGCGGGTGCAGGCAAGACCACCGTGAGCCAACGCGTCGCAGAGGCGCTCGGGTATACGCTCGTCGATACCGGGGCGCTGTATCGATCGGTGGCGCTGGCAGCCAAGGATGCAGGCGTCGATTGGGAAGATGCTGCTCGGGTGGGGCAGGTGGCTGAAGAGCTTGCTCGAACCGAGGCCATTCGTTTCGCCCTTGGGCCAAGCTCGCGGCGGCGCATTTTGTTAGGAGAACGCGATGTTTCTGAGGCAATTCGCGCTGCGGATATCAGTCAGGGTGCGAGTCGCGTGTCCGCGATCCCGCGCGTGCGGGAAGCGTTGCTGGAAATGCAGCGCTCCGCAGGGAAAGAAGGCGGGGTGGTGTTAGAGGGGCGCGACATCGGCACCGTCGTTTTCCCGGCAGCGGAGGCGAAGTTCTTCTTAACGGCTGCTGTCGAAGTGAGAGCTCAGCGCCGTCACGAGGAGTTGCGGGCCAAAGGTGCGCCAGCCGATCTTGAGGAAGTGGCCCGTGAAGTGGAAGAGCGGGATCGGCGGGACAGTTCGCGGCCGATTGCGCCGCTGCGCCAAGCGGACGATGCGATGATCGTCGATAGCACGCAGCTGAGCATCGACGAGGTCGTGGCTCTGATCGTTGAACGGGTGCGGGCTGTCGCCAACGAACTCCTGCCCACGGCATGAGCCGCCTGGTTCAGCGTCGAGTGTTGGCCCACTTGAGCCTGCTCCTTGGCTTTCCTGGCGCGCTTGGCTGCGAGCGCAGCACAGCGTTCGAAGTGCGTAGGCCAGGCGCAGCACCCCAGGTTTTCGACGCCACTGATTTCTTGACGAACGATCTGGATCTGGTGGTTCGTTTGGATTTGAAGCAGCTTCGGCTCGCGCTCGGGCCTGACGCTCTGCTGAAGCTGCGCGCTCAGGCTGAGAATCAGGGAGCGAAGTCAGGTGCTTTTGGCCAAGCTTTGGAGCAGGCGCACAGCGCGTGGCTCGCGTTGCGGCCTTCAGGTTCGGCGGCAACCACCGACAGTGTGCTGGTCTTGAGCGGCGATTTTTCGACCACGGACCTTCATCGGCAAGAGCCTGCGACTTGGAGTCCCGCGTTAGCGCTCGGAGGTTTGCTTCGCGTGTACGAACGGCGAGGGAGCGCAAAGCGCGCAGAGCCTGCGCGAGCCTACGCACAGGGGGATGACACGCTCGTCTTCGTTTCGGAAGCGGAAATCGACAGCGTTGAACGGGTCATCGCCGTGGGGCCCGATGAAAAACGTTTGGAGCCGATGGCGAGCGGGCTCCTGTCTTTTCAGCTGCGGCCCCGGGTGCTCCCGGTATTTCTGGCCGCCCGTGCTCCGAAGTTGAGCGGGCTCCTCGAACAGGCCAGCAAGGTGTCGGGGCTTCTGGAGTCCGAAGGCGAAACGCTGAAAGTATCGTTAGAAGTGCTGTTTTTGACGGAGCAGGCGGCAGCGGAAGCGCTCAGTTTGATCCGTCAGCTGTTGGAGGTCGGAAAGGAGCTGTATCCGAAGTTCGGGGAAGCCCTGAATGCGCTAAAAACGCAGGTGCAAGGTGTGTCCCTGCTGTTTTCTGTGCGGCTTAGCCAGTCTTACTTTCGTTAACAGTCGCAGTTAAGCGCCAACCCGTGCTACGCGGGCGCCCCATGTCGGCAACTGATCGTCGCGGAGGTCTCTCACATCGCGCGATTTTTTCTGCATTGGCGATAGCCGTCGCATTGGGGGTTTATGGTGGCGCACTCCTCTACACACGGTTTGTAAGCTTCACGCGGGTGGCGGCTTCGCATGTTCCCGCGACCTTTTCGGCCGCAGTACGCGTTGATGTGGAGCAGGTGATTTTGTTTGAGCCTGTCCGCCGCAGCCTGTTTCCGTTGCTGAATGAGCTGCCGACGCCCAGCACGAAGGAAGCTCCTCGTGTTCGCAGGCTGGAGAGCGAGGCCGGCGTTCAGCTGGCAATCGACCTCCGAGAGCTGCTGCTGGGTTGGGATAATGCGGGTAACTGGCTGGGCGTGATCGCTGGCAAGTTTCCGTCCCAGCGTGTCGCGCAAGCGGTTGCGGCGGAGTACGCCAGCTCCATCAAGCAGCCGATTTCCCCACTGAGCCTTGCCGGCGCCGTTGCAGCTTTTCAGTTGACCCGAGAGCTCACGCTCGCTGAAGCCGTTGATGGCGCGTTGCTGCTCGGCAACCGAAAAGGCGTTGAGCTTGGCCTTCTGGCGGAGGGGCACCTATTGCCCAAAGAGGGGCCCGGAGCCTTGGCCATTTCGGGGGGAGAATGGCAGCGCTTGGCTCAGCGGGCCGTAGCTGCAGCTTGGCCTAAGCCCGAGCTGGCAGCAGAGTTCAGCAAGCTTGCGGGGCTTAACGGCAAGGTTGAGATCGGCTCGGAGGTGACGCTCGATTTGGAGCTGCATTTCAGATCCAATGCCATCCCCGACCCTTCAGTGCTGCGCGCTATGCTTGAAAGTGCCGCAAACACACAACATTTGGACACGCTCCCGAGGGCCAAAGTCAGCGTTGAACAGCTCAGCGCTGGACGCGCGCGAGTCAGGATCAGCTGGCCGAAGGAGGCGATGCTGGCCTATGCGGAGCAGGCGGCCCAGGCCATTTTAGCTCACGCCAAGCCAAGCAGTGTGCGCCCATGAGGGTCAGGCACCGAAGATGTCATGATTCGGCTCGGTTTTTGCGTTTGACGCCCTCTCGTGGGTGCGCTACCTGAGCGCCCCCTCAATCAATCAACCCTAACCCCCATGCTCTCGCACGCAGTGCGAAGCTCGGACCAGATTGTTCCTAGGAGCACCAAAACATTACCATGGCTGAAACTCAACTGACGACCCCACAGGGTGACGACCTCAGTTTTGCCGCTTTGTTCGAAAGCGTCGCAGAAGCAACCAACACCTCCGAGCTCGCAGGTGAAGGGCAAATCGTGAGTGGATATGTCATCCACGTCGGGCGCGACAATATCATCATCGATATTGGCGGTAAGAGCGAGGGAACGATCAGCGTCTCGGAGTTTGCTGACGCTCAGGGCAATATCACCGTGAAGGCGGGCGATCGCGTCGACGTCTTTATCGAGAGTCGCGAGAGTGATGAGGGCCTGATTTCTCTGTCCAAAGAGAAGGCCGACAAGATGCGGGTGTGGGACGAGATCTCCGCCGCTTGTGAGCGCGATGAGATCATCGAAGGCACCATCAGCCAGCGTGTTAAGGGCGGCCTCAGCGTAACGATTCGCGGCGGCGTTAAGGCTTTCTTGCCGGGTTCTCAGGTTGATTTGCGGCCGATCCGCAACCTGGAGCGCTTGATCGGACAGACCTTCGAATTCAAGGTTATCAAATTCAATAAGAAGCGCGGCAACATCGTGCTCTCCAGGCGTGTGCTGCTCGAGCAAGAGCGCGACGCGATGAAGGCCGACACGCTCAAGACTCTCGAAGAGGGCCAGGTTCTCGACGGAACGATCAAGAACCTCACCGAGTACGGCGCTTTCGTCGACTTGGGCGGTATCGACGGCCTGCTCCACATCACGGACATGTCCTGGGGTCGCGTCAACCACCCGAGCGAAGTGTTCCAGGTGGGCGATAAGGTCACCGTCAAGGTGCTCAAGTACAATCCGGAGACAGAGCGCGTCAGCCTCGGCATGAAGCAGACGCAAGAAGACCCCTGGAATCACGCGCAGGAAGCGTATCCGCTCGGTAAGCGCGTCAAAGGCAAGGTCATGAGCCTCACCGATTACGGTGCGTTCGTGGAGCTGGAGCCTGGCGTTGAAGGCTTGATCCACGTCTCGGAAATGAGCTGGACCAAGAAGGTCAAGCATCCCTCGAAGATGCTTGAGATTGCCCAGGAAGTGGAGTGCCAGGTTCTGGAAGTCGATTCCGCTGCCAAACGCATCAGCTTGGGCTTGAAGCAGCTCGAGGCAGATCCTTGGAGTCTCTTCACTGACAAATACAAGCCTGGCGATAAAGTCACCGGCAAGGTTCGCTCACTCACCGATTACGGCGTGTTCGTCGGTATCGAAGAGGGTGTGGACGGCATGGTGCACAAGACGGATCTGTCGTGGACGGTCAAGGTCAATAACCCCGCCGATCTTTACGGCAAGGGCGATGACGTCGAAGCCATCATCCTGTCGATCAATCACGATGAGAAGAAAGTCAGCCTGGGCGTCAAGCAGTTGTTCGACGATCCATGGGATGATCTCATGGCGAACTACAAGCCTGGCACCGTGCTCGAGGATATTCGGGTCCTGCGCCTTGCCGATTACGGCGCCTTCGTCCTAGTGAAGTCAGGCATCGAAGCCCTGATCCCCTCGAACGAAATGCCCGCCAATCTTGTGCTTGAACCGGGTCAAATCATTCGCGCGGAAGTCGCCAATCTCGACACCATCGATCGTCGCGTGGTGCTGACGATGCGTCAGCCTGGCGAAAGCCCGGCGGCTGAAACGCTCAGCGTGATGCGGCGCGAGCAGGTTGGACAAGGCGCCACCCTGGGTGACGTCCTGGCCTCCAAGTTGAAGGGCCTCAGCGTTTCTCCTTCGCAGCCCCCTGCTGCTGAGGCGGACGAAGACGAGGATTCCGAATAAGCACCCACCGTGTGAAGTGAGCGGAGAAAAATGACGGCACGCCCGGAGCTCGAGTACTCCGGTTGGACACGACGGCGCATCCTCTTCCTGGGGATCAGCGCTGTCTGTTTGCTGGGTGTCCTGATCTGGGCGTCGTCCGTTCTGCTCCCGTTCATCCTTGCGCTGGTGCTCGCGTTTGTCCTGACGCCGCTGGTGACCTTGGGCGAACGCACGGGGCTGCCACGGGGTGCCTCGATTATCCTGGTGTATTTCGTGGTATTGGGCTCGCTCTACACGAGTGTCGCCTTGCTGGCGCCACGCATGTACGCCGAGGCAGAGCGGTTCACGCGTGATGCCCCGACGTTAATTCGTGACGCTACGAGAAGCTGGGGGCCCCTCGCGGAAGCCTGGGTCGAAGAGCACCGGGGACGAAAACCGGGGGGCGTATCGACAGCGCTCAGCTCCGGGGCCATTGCGGTCATTCCCAGAGCAGAGGGCGGTTACCAGCTCGCTCTCGGTTCGGGAGTCGAGGTCATCCAAGAGACAGAGCGCCAGTGGCGGGTTGTCGCGGTGGACGACGTGGACCAGAGCTTCAGCCTTGAGAAGCTGATGAGTGACGGCTTGGACGTCTTTCTGCGCTTTGCGAAGCAGAATGTGGTCGAGCTCTTTAAGCTGGGGCAAACTGTGATTGGCGCTATTTCTCACGGGATTTTCTCGTTTTTCATGACGCTGATGGTCGCGGGCTATCTGATGCACACACGTGAGGCGGTCTTCGGATTCTTCCAGTCGCTGTTGCCGGCACGATCGGGGCCTAGCTTCGAATTGCTGCTCGTGCGGCTAGAAAAAGGTCTCGCGGGCGTGGTGCGCGGCCAACTCCTGATCTGCCTAGTGAACGGCGTGCTGAGCGCCATCGGGTTCTGGATGTTTGACCTCAAGTACTGGCCCATTTTGGCAGCAGTGGCAGGCGTGATGAGCATCGTGCCCATTTTTGGCTCCATTCTGAGCACCGTTCCTGCCGTGCTGGTGGGATTGACGCAAGATTTCTGGATCGCACTCTGGGTGTTGCTCTGGATCTTGGGCATCCATCAACTCGAAGCCAACCTCCTGAATCCGAAAATTATCGGTGTTGCAGCCAAAATTCACCCGGTGCTCGTCGTGTTTTCGTTGGTGGTGGGTCAACATTTCTTTGGGCTCTGGGGCGCACTCTTGGCCGTCCCCACACTCTCAGTGGTCTTGAGCCTCTTCAATCATTTCCGCTTCGAAGCACTCCCAGAAATCCCGCGTGACAGCATCGCCTCGCCGCCGATGGCACCCGATACCGACTAGGCCAAGGCAAGCGATCGACCTCGGTGGAGAGAGTGCCTGCCTGGACCAATCAAGAAAGTAAGCATGCTTACTATCTCTTTTGCCAAATAATGGCCCCCAATTCCCTGGGAACGGGCTTCGGCGGAGATGCTAAGAGATCTTCAGCGTTCGTGAGCTCGAGGTCCCTTCTAAGCAAATTAAGAAAGTAAGCATGCTTACTATCTCTTGCGCGAACTAGAGGCTCCCAAGTCTGAGCGTGGTGCCTTGCGTCTGCGCGCGGCAGAAGGCTATAGCTCGCCTGTGGGCAACGAACTTCGAAAGCTCAAAAGAGGCCAGGCACGCCAGGAAGAAGCTGCTTTAGGCAAGAATCCTCCGGGATTGACGAGCGGGGTGGTTGGCGGGGCGGATTCCGGCGGAGAGCTCCCGTCGGGTGTGGATCTGAAGGGCCTGCTCACCCGCTTGGGTCTTCCGATTTTGGCACTCTGGATTGTGTTCGGCATGATCGCCGGCTTCGTCGACAGCACCACGACGCGCGGCCTACTGATCGCGGTACCGGCGATTGCCACGGGTTTAGCAATAGGTGTGTTTGTTTGGGCGCGCCGTCAGTCGCAGAAGGCGCAAGGGGTGGCGAGCATCCTCCGAGAAATGCAGTCCTCCGGAGACCGTGGGGCCGCGCTTGAGAAGCTCGAGTCCTCATTCAAGAAGAGCGATCCAGCCGCAATTTTTGCCAAAGCTCAGGTGGAGCTTCAAGAGGATCCACGTAAAGCTCTGGCGACGTTAGAGCTCATCAATCTCAACAAAGTCTTGGCGCCGATTGCGGACGAAGCGCGTTCGCAGCGGGCGATGATCCATCTGATGTTGGGCGAGGTGAGTCCAGCCCGGCAGTTGGTGGACAACATTGAGATCAAGCGGCATCAAGATCCGAAGAGTCGCGCCATGATTGCCTCGGTGATGAGCGAAGCCTGGGCCAGAAGTGGGCTCGCCAAAAAGGCCGGCGAAACGCTCGATCTTTTTGATCCGGAAGACGAGCTTTACGCCCAAATTCGCCCCCAGCTGTGGCGCGCCCGCGCTTATTGTTGCGCCTATTTGAGCGACACCAAAGGCATGCGGCGTGCCCTGAAGAAGCTCCTCGAACAAGACGTACGGCTCTTGGGCGGCTTCATGATGAAGAAAACGCATCCGCTCCTACAGCAAGAAGCCAAGAAGATCCTGGAGCAGAGCGGACAAGTCCCCCGCAAGATGGTCGTTCAGCGCCGTTGAAGCCGCGTTAGGTGTGTCGCCGTCTCCTCAGTCGGAAGCGTGACGCCATTGCGATCGCGAGGAGACTGAGAAGCGAGGGGAGGTGAGTTGCTGTTCTTGGTGAAACCAATGAACATCCGCCGTGTGCTGAAAGCTGCGGAGTGAGTGAGCTTGCTGGTTCACGTCCACCGCCGCCAATTGCTTCGCCGCCAATTGCTTCGCCGCCGCCGCCGCCGGCCCCCCCGGCCCCGAGGTTGAGCGACCCTCCCAATGGCCCTAGGGTTCCGATGTGAATTGGTGGCCGACCAGCAGCTCCGCTCGCAGCGTTCCCTCCGAGGG
>ENA-ORBV01008937-ORBV01008937.1-microbial-mat-metagenome-genome-assembly--contig:-NODE-8937-length-16659-cov-5.110783_pt1 | contig 16659 bp, 13 predicted proteins | sample MGYA00237777_ERZ505514 | MGnify/ENA primary metagenome ERZ505514 (study PRJEB26160, sample SAMN06269048) | microbial mat metagenome | isolation source: Oligotrophic lake microbial mat | place... | reverse complement strand
AACGAAACCAGCGGAATCACGAGAACGTCGTCCTCCAGACGCGAAATCACGACGAAGCCGGGCCCGATGCTGAAGTTCTCGTTAAACGAATACTCGAAGCCACCGCCACCGCCGAAGATCAGGCTCTCACCGAAATCCGCGTCCTGCTCGCCGCTGGAGCGGGCGAACGCGCGGGCCCCGAAGGTCCACTTTTCATTCGCACGATGGGCAAATCCCACACCCACTGTGTGTTCGAGGACGGTGTCCCACGGGTCCGAGGCTCCGAAGCCTTCGTCGCCGCCGAAATCGTAAAACAAACCGGCCGTTCCGACGGAGATGGCCACGGTGGACCGCTCGCCCGCCGGGATGCCGACCTCGAAGTCGGCCCCCACCCGCGAGGTCTGAACGGTCCCGTTGTCGTCGTCAAAGTCGGACTCGCCGGTGGCATCGCCCCAGAGATCGAGGGAGGCGGTTACCTTGCGTTTTTCGGCGGTCTCGACCATCGGGACGGCGTCTGAACGTGACGCGGCCTGAGCGGCGGCGTCGGGCTGGGTGAGAGCGAGAAAGGCGAGAATGGTGAACATGGAGAGTTGTTCCAAGGGCGGTGCGGCGAGGAATTCCTGGCACAGGGTACCCGATTCGCCCGCCTCTCGGGGGGAATATCCTTGTTCCCTGTCCGGGGCGGTAGCTCAATTGGTAGAGCACTACGTTTGCAACGTAGGGGTTGAGAGTTCGAGTCTCTTCCGCTCCACTTGGTCGGTTGGTCTTATGGGCGTCCGCCGAAAGGCTGAATGTGTCGAAGCGGACGGCGGCGGAAGAGACTGCAAGGGGCCGCTGGCTGGCGATCGGCGCGATCGTGCTGACGCTGCTTGGATGGACGAGCATCCCGCTTTTTCTGCGGTTTTTCGCGAAGGACACCACGCTCGATGCGTGGACCGCGAATGGCTGGCGGTACGCGATTTCGGCGCTGCTCTGGGCTCCGGTGCTAGTGATCGGGGCGTTCCGGCGGAAGATTCCGCGGAACCTGTGGCAGCTGGCCTTATGGCCGAGCCTGTTCAACATCGTCGGGCAGATGTGCTTTGGGCTTGCGCCATATTACGTGGATCCGGGGTTGATGACGTTCAGCCTACGGGTGCAGATTGTGTTTGTGGCGGTGGGCGCTGCGCTCATGTTCCCGCTGGAACGGAAGATCATCCGCTCGCCGTGGTTTCTTGCCGGTCTGGGCATGGTGGTGGCGGGAACACTTTCGACGGTCGCCTTTAAGCCCGGCGGCTTGGGCGATGGCTCGGGGCTGGGCATCGCGATCTCGGTCGCTTCCGGTGTTTTTTACGCGGGATATGCCCTCTGCGTGCGGAAGTTCATGGTGGGTATCAATCCGTTGATGGCGTTCGCGGCGGTCAGCCAGTACACCGCGCTCGGGCTTCTGGTGCTGATGGTGGCGTTTGCGCCCGGCCGGGGATTGAACTTTCTTGAGTTGAGCGGCAAGGTGCAGTGGCTCGTGGTTCTTTCCGCGGTCGTCGGAATCGGCATCGGGCACACGCTGTACTTCTACTGCATCTCCAAGTTGGGCGTGGCGGTTTCGTCGGGCGTGGTGCAGTTGCAACCGATCACCGTTTCGGTGGGTTCTTTGCTCATTTTCAATGAACGGCTCACGCCGACTCAGTGGTGCACCGGCACGCTCGCGATTGCCGGAGCGGTGGTGATGCTGGTGGCGCAGCACCGGATTGCCTCACGGGCCACGAACGCCAAACGGGATGAACCGTTCGACACGTTGCCGGTGGATGCGGACGTGGCTGCGGTTGAGGCCGGGAACGAAAAAACCCCGGCGTCTCGATGACGCCGGGGTTCGATGGATTGAATCACGACTCAGATCGAACCCGGTGGACGATCAGCGGCGACGACGGGCCGCAACGACGAGGCCCAAGCCGATGAGGCTGGCCGAGGCGGGGGTGGGGATGCCGATGAACTCGATGCCACGGAATGCGGTGGAGTTGTTGGCGGTGGTGACGATCGTGCTGAAGGAGGAAGCCGCACCGGTATCGATGAGGGTGAGAATTGAGAAACTGCTGGGCGCGCTCTGGGTGCCGTTGGAACTGGTGGCGAAGATGATGTTGTTGCCTGCCCCATCGGAGGCGACGGTGAATTGGCGGATCTGACCTGGGGTCGGGAGGCCGGCGGTGATGCGGTAGGCGAGGCTCCATGTGCCGGCGTTCTGCACCCACTTCTGGAGGCCGTTGTTCGCAGCGCTGTCGTCGGCAACGTAGAGCGTGTTGGCGTCGGCGAAGGTGAAGTCGTAGTTCGAGAAACCCGTTCCGCCTTGGCCCGTGAGGAGGGCGGCGGTGGTCGCGGCGGTCGGGAGGCCCGAGCCGACGGTGTTCACACCGACGAATGCGCCCGAACCGCTGCTGATGAACAACTGGCCGTTGAAGATGTTGACACAACGGACATTGGTGGGCGAGGCGGTGATCTGGGTGGTGGTCGAAGCGCCGTGAGAGAGGAAACGCACGCCGTTGCTGCCGCCGGTGGCCCAATAGCGGGAACCGTCGTCGGTGGCGACGCCGCGGATGCTGGCACCGCCCAAGGCGTCGGTGATTCCCGTGGTGGTGTCGACGTTGCCGGAAAGGTCTATGCGGGCGATGCTGCGGCTGGCGACCGTGAGCGAACTGCTGGAGATGCTGGCGACCCCGGGGGCGGCGTCGTAGCCGCCCAAGGTGAAGTAGCGACCGTCGGACGACACCGCGAGTTCACCCTCTGAATTGGCGGTGCCGCTGAGCGTGAGCCGGCGGTCGGAGCCCACGCTCGTCGTCGGCATCGGGATGCTCTGGACGAGCGAGCCAGCCAAGGTGTATTCATCGAGGAAGGTGGCCTGAGACTGGTTGTTCATGGCCGCGGACCCGGTGCCGAGGCGGACGACGACAAGGTTGCCCGTCGTAAAGGGACCGGCGAGGGCGGTGCCGCCGGTGACGAGCAGGGCGACGATCGAAAGGGAAACGCGTGACATCGTGATCTCTCCATGCGGCCCTTGGCACCGTCGGGCGTCATGCAGGGCCCGACCGCCGGACCGCGGCTTGGGCGCTCGCGGAAAGCGGGCATCGTGCCCGACCGCCAGCGGAAAGCTGCGAAGAACGGAAACCCAGCATGGCCCTTGGTGGAAGGCCTCTCTCTTGATGGGCGGGGCACTTACCCCACCACTCCTATGAACTTACAGGGTATCAGGACTCGCGCCCGAGCACAAACGGAGATTGTGGAGAGAAGTAAGGTGGTTTTCGGGCTATTGGACGGATTCGGTATCCGGGGGAAGAGCGGGAGCGCTGCGCGGAGTGGGCACTTCGGGTGTCGGGTGCGCGAGGTTGAGGGTGCGGACCTGCGGTATTTTGAGGGCGACGCCCGCGACCACGAGGAGCGTTCCGATTCCGCCGCTGACGACCGAGACGACGGGGTTGAAGAGGCGGGCGACGAGGCCGGATTCGAAGGCCCCGATTTCGTTGGAGGACTCGATGAAGACGGAGTTGACTGCTGAGACACGTCCACGGAGGTGTTCGGGCGTGCGCTCCTGAACGAGAACATGACGGACCACGACGGAGATGTTGTCGACCGCTCCCAAGGCAAAGAGACAGACCAGCGACAGGATCACGTTGGTAGAAAGCCCGAACGCGATCGTGAAGCCACCGAAAGCGGCGGCAACGATGGCAGAGATGATCTTGAGCTTCATTCAGAACTCCTCAGAGGTGTGATTTCAGTGATAGTGGGCAAAGCGCTCCGCGCCCGGCCCGGGAGCCCGCACCGCGAGCGATACCAAAAATTCCAACCGGTTCTGCAGGAACTGGTCTTTCGCGACGCGAACGATTAGTGCTCCGGCACCCCCAAGGAAATCGGTGAATTGCGGACCGAACTGGTCTTTCGCGAACTCCCAGGGACGCTGGTTCAAAGGGGCGGGCAGACGGAACGGTTCAGGCGCCGGCGCGGTCTTCACCGCGCGTTGAACGAGGCGGTAATCGGCAGCGTAACTAGGGTTCCGGCGCCGCCAATCGGCTTGGGTCTTATGCCGGCGTTTGGTTTGGCAGTCCGGCTTCCCGCACGCTTTTTTGCCGATCTCCCACTTGCCCGTTGGGCCGGAACCACCGGCGGCAAATCGAACACGGTCTCTTGCGGGGCTCTGGCATCGTGATCGTTTATCGTCGCCATGCTTCCTCCCGGCCCAGTCGAGCGGATTACATCAAATGGCCTGGGTCAATTTTGGAGAGCAGAAGCTCAAGACATTGTTCATGAGAGCCCAAGGCAATGGCTGGTTTTGGGTGTCCCCCGAGGGCGCACAGTTCTTTAAATGGCTCCAACGCATCAGCGGCAAGCCATCATCGGCCATGGGTCTGCAGTCTTCCGATAGACGCTCGTGGCGGCGGCGCGGTGCGAGCCGTCCGGGCGGTGTTTCAAGCGATCGGCAGATTGTAGTGGCCGCTCCGCCGCTCTACGCGGCGCCCCGATGGATTCGTTCAGGCAGCCCGTTCGGTTGTCGCGACACCGTAGATTTCCCCGGTATCATTCACTAACGCGGCGGCGATCAGGGAGACTTTGACAGCCCGGCCGCTCTTGGCGATCCGCACCTGACGCAGCGGTTCCAAGACGCCTGACTGGCATTGCTCGCGGAGAGCCAACAGCGCTGGCTCCCGCTCACCTTCCGGGATCAGGTCGCGCATATTCATCAACAGCGCCTCGGCTTCGCTCCAGCCGTACATTCGCTCCGCCCCCGGGTTCCAGGCCAGGATGTGGCCCATCATGTCGTGGACCAGGATGGCGTCGCGGCCATCGCGCACCACCACGGCTAAACGCCGCAGCGCTTCGGAATCCCGCACCGCAGCTTGTGCCTTCTTCATATCGGAAATCTCGGTGAAGGTGATGACGGCTCCTTCAATCACGTTTTCCAGAGTCCGATAGGGCCGGATGCGAAGCAGGTACCACTCTCCCGTGCGGGTCTGCACTTCCTGTTCTTTGGGCACAAGGCTCTGCAACACGTTCTTGATGTCCAGCCCCATGCGGTCATAGTCCACAAAATTGGATCGAATCTGATCCACGGGACGGCCGACGTCCGACTCGATCAGGTTGACCAACTCCGAAACCGGCGGGGTGAACCGAAGGATGCGAAGGGCATGATCCACAAACACGGTGCCAATTCCGGTACCGCTCAGCAGATTCTGCATATCGTTGTTGGCGCGCGACAAATCGGCCACTTTGGTCTGCAGTTCGCCGTTTACCGTAGCCAACTCCTCATTCACCGATTGCAGCTCTTCCTTGGAAGTCTCCAACTCCTCGTTCGTCGATTGCATCTCCTCATTCACCGACTGCATTTCCTCGTGGGCGGAACGGAGCTCTTCGTTGGACGTTTCCAACTCTTCGATGGTTGTCTGCAGGTATTCGTCCTTGGCCCGGATTTCCTGTTTCAACTTGAGGATGTAGGTGTCTAAGTCCGGCGGTACCGGCCCCCCGTCCATCATGTCCACGGTCATGGAAAGCCTGGGTTCCGCAGGCAGCACTTCTTGGAGAATGACCAGAAACAGGCGATACGGCATGGCGCCTTCGCGCTCCGGCGCCACGGGCACGACGGTGAGATTGACTGTCGTCGTAACCCCCTCGCCTTTCACCGTCAAGCCTGTTTGGCGCGTCGGGATTCCCAACGATACGGCCCGGTGTAAGGCGATCGTCAAATCGCCGCGCAGCCCTTCCCGGGCCATGCGGAAGATGTTCATATGAGCTTCACCGGGCGCCGGCTCCAAATATTTGCCGGTGCGGCCCACCAGGTAGAGGATATCGCCATGCTCGCTGACCAGCGCTCCCGCTGGGGAGTAGTGTTCCAGCAAGGCGCGCTGGGCAATCTCGCTCAGTGGCAATATGGCTTCCGGCGGCGCGCCGTTCCCGCCTCGCGGCGCGATCCTTTCGCCAGCCGCGGGAGGCAGCAAACGAAAACCACCCGCGGGATAAGAAGCCACCTCGCCAACCTTCTGTTGATAGATTTTCAGCTTGCGGTCGAGCGTCGTAAAGAGGCTCCCGAATTCTCCGACCGTCTCAGACGATCCCAGAATAAGCACGCCGGCCGGGTTTAGCGCATAGTGGAACATGGGCATCAGCTTCTTTTGCACTTCACTACTGAGATAGATCAGGAGGTTGCGGCAACTGATGAGGTCGAGCTTGGAGAACGGCGGGTCTTTGATGAAGTTATGCTCGGAAAAAATCAGCATCTCACGGATTTTTTTGTGGATGCGGTAGGCGTTGCCGTCAGGGTGCTCCTCATAAAAGAAGTGGGCCAGCCGCTCCGCGGAAACGTCGGCAACAATGCTGGATGGGTAGACACCAGCGCGGGCATGTTCGATGGCTTTAATGTCAATATCGGTGGCGAAGATCTGGACCTTGAAATTTACTTTCATCTCGTCCATGCGTTCCCGAATCAGCATGGCAAGAGAATAGGCTTCCTCCCCGGACGAACACCCCGGGACCCACACTCGAAGCGTTAAACCGGCGGGCCTGCCGTTCAAGAGTTTCGGAATAACCGTTTTCTGAAGTTCTTCGAAAACCTCCGCGTCGCGGAAGAAATTGGTCACACCGATCAGCAGGTCGCGGAACAGCGCCTCCACTTCTCCCGCTGTAATCTGCAAATAGCGGACGTAGTCTTCCAGCTTGTCGATTTGGTGAACCGCCATTCTCCGCTCGACTCGGCGAATGATGGTGTTCCGTTTGTACTGGGAAAAGTCATGGCCCGTCTGGGATCGGATGAGGAAGAAAACCTTTTGCAGCCCGTCCGCGGGTTGTGGCGCCAGTTCGGAGACCGGAGTGAGGGATGTCCCAAAGGCATGGGAAACGTAGGCAAGCAATTGCGCGGGCATCTCGTGCGGAACGAGCACAAAATCGACCATGCCCGTGGCGATAGCGCTGCGCGGCATGCCATCGTACTCGGTGGATTCCGGGGTCTGCACCATCACCAGCCCACCTTCGCCCTTCACCGCCCGCGCGCCTAGAGCGCCGTCGCTGCCGGTGCCAGATAGGACGATGCAGATTGCGCGATCATGCTGATCCTGCGCGAGCGACCGGAAGAAGAAATCGATGGGCAGCCGGATGCCCCGCGCCAAAGTGGGTTCGAACAGTTTCAACGCGCCGTTGTCAAGGGCCATATCGCGATTGGGCGGGATGATGTAGGCGCAGTTGGGCTGGACGATTATGCCGTCCTCGACATCAAAAACCTGCATTCGCGTGTAGCGCCGAATGAGGTCGGAAAGGATGCTTTTGTGGTCCCGGGCGAGGTGCTGGACCAAAACAAAGGCTACACCTGGATCAGTGTCGGCCGGCATGGTGGAGAAAAAAGCTTCGAAGGCAGCGAGGCCACCGGCGGAAGCCCCGATCGCGACGATGGGAAATCTACCGCGTTGTGGCTCCGGCGGTGGCTCGATGTCCTGTAGTGCCGTTACCTCGTCCGGATCCTCGGCGCTGTGTTTTGCTTCCGCCATCGTTTAGCCCCTCTGCTTGTGCGTCTTCGACGCCTTTTACCCCTGCAACCGGATGGCGATACCGTCCGACCGCATTAATACTAATGCTATTATAGGTTCCTACTGGCACTCCGGGCAGATTCAACGTTGCCGGCACGAGGGCTTGTTTGGCGCGACAGCAAAAGGAGAATGAAATGACGCACTCCGGAGCCGTTCCGCGAACCGCCCGCATCTCAAGCCCGAGCCGCGTTCAGTCTGCGGGGACTTATGAACGCACGTAGCGTTGGGGCGAGTCGAGCGGGCCCGCTCGATGCCATCATCTCCCCGGAAGAACTGCTTCGCCGACCACAACGAAAACCGGATTTTGAGGCGCTCAGCGGCGCTTTAATCAGGCTGGCCAGATCGCTGGTGACTTCGCCGGAAGGCATCCTGCAGGAACTCGTGCAGGATGCTCTGGAATTGTGTTCCGCGCACTCGGCGGGGATAAGCCTTTTAGAGGAAGAGCATGGCCAGACCATCTTTCGCTGGTACGGCGTCGCGGGCCAGCTTTCCCCACAATGGGAGACCTTACCTCGCAACGGCTGTCCGTGCGGCCCCGCGTTGGACAAAGGCTCAATTGTATTGATATCGCGTCCCGACCTTCATTTTACGAACCTCGCTCCGCTCCAGCCGCGCGTGGAGGAAGCAATGTTCGTCCCTTTCCAAGTGGGAGGGGTAACGATGGGCGCCATTTGGATTGCCGCTCATGATCGGCTTCGACAGTTCGACGCCGAGGATGCACGGGTGGCCACGGCATTGGGCGACTTTGCGGCCGCCGCCTATCAATCCCTTTCCAGGTCCTTGGTGCTGAAGAGCATTTTTGCGACGATTCGGGAACCTCTTCTTTTGCTGGATGAGAAACTTCGCGTCCAAACGGCGAGCCGGTCCTTTTATGAGGCCTTTCAGGAAAAACCGGAAGCGACGGAGGGACGGCTCCTTCACCAGATTTGCGATGGGGCTTGGAACGTCCCGGAACTTCTCAGTCATCTCGAAGACGCCTTGCCGAAAGAGAGCATTTTTGAAAATCTGGAAGTGAAGGCGACGCTGCCGTTGCTGGGGCAACGAACCATGTTGCTCAATGCCCGAGCTCTGCGACGCGAAAAGCATGCGGCAGGGCTGGTTCTGCTGGCCATCCAGGACGTAACGGACCAGAAGAGCAAAGGCGAAGACCTGCTGCTCAAATCCCTGCTTAGCCCACTGCCGAATCCAGTAGGCCGCCAGCGCGACCGCGACGGGCAGGAGAGCATCAACGACGATCTAGCGGACCCGCCCAACTTTGAAGGGATTATAGGAAACGGCAATAGCATAACCGAGGTCTTGGAACAAGTGGAAGTTGTCGCGCCTACCGACGCTACTGTTTTGATCCTCGGAGAAACGGGCACGGGTAAGGAATTGGTCGCGCGCGCCCTTCACAACCTGAGCCACCGCCGAAAGGGCTCCTTCATCACGCTGAACTGCGCCGCCATTCCCACCGGATTGCTTGAAAGTGAGTTATTTGGCTACGAGAAGGGCGCGTTCACGGGCGCCTTGCAGCAAAAGATCGGCCGGTTTGAAAGGGCCAATCATGGAACTCTATTCCTGGATGAGGTTGGCGACATCCCCTTGGAACTGCAGCCCAAACTGCTTCGGGCTCTACAGGAGAAGGCATTCGAGAGATTAGGCGGCACGCGGACCATCCCGATTGATGTCCGGTTGGTGGCCGCCACGAACCGGGACCTGCGGCAGATGATGCGGGATCACCTCTTTCGCAGCGACCTCTTCTATCGTCTATGCGTTTTCCCGATTACCACGCCTCCGCTGCGGGAACGGCCAGAGGACATACCGATACTCGCCCGGCACTTCACGAGGAAGTACGCTCTTGAAATGGGCCGGACGATCGACACGATTCCGGCGGCAGCCATGAAGGCACTGATGAGCTGGTCCTGGCCCGGCAATGTCCGCGAATTGGAGAACTTTATCGAGCGCTCCGTGATCTTGACGCAAGGTTCCAGCCTCAGCGTCCCGATCTCGGAGTTGCAGCCGGACGCGGCGGAAGCGAGCGGCGATGCTTCGATCGATCAGATGGAGCGGGATCACATCGTGCGCGTATTGCGAGAGTCCGATGGTGTGGTGAGCGTCGCCGCCAAGCGGCTCGGCATTCCGCGAACCAGCCTAAACGCCAAGATGATTAAACTTGGGATCTCGCGCACCGATCTTTAAGGATATGGCAATGATGGCAGATACCGGCACCAAAGACTTTCCCGTCGTGTGCGTGGGCGGATCGGCTGGCGGCCTGGACGCTTACATTCGGTTACTTAAAAACCTGCCTGCCGATACCGGAGCGGCGATTGTCATCGTAAATCACCTGAGAACGGTTGCGACCCGGCTCCACGAAATCCTGCCCAAGTATACGCAGATGCCGGTGGAGCTGATCACGGATGAGTTGAGTATCCGTCCCAACCACGTCTTCATCATCCCCGAACAGCGCGATTTGCACGTGCAGGACGGAGAGTTTCGCCTGGAGCCGATTTCAAAGCCCAGGGGATGGCCGGATGTGATCACGGTTTTCCTTCAATCTCTCACCCAAAACTGGGACGGGCCGTTGATCGCGGTTATTGTCTCCGGCTTTGACGGAGATGGGGCCGCGGCGCTTCGCGGCATTAAGGAAGTGGGCGGCATCACCATTGCGCAGAAACCCGAAACCGCGGTCCAGCCGGATATGCCCGTCAGCGCCATCGCCAGTGGTTGCATCGATTTTATACTTTCGGCGGAGGATATCGGCCGTGAAATCGCGCGAATCGTGCGGGATACACAAAGCCTGCGCGGCTAGGGGGAGCATTCGATAAGGCTTCGACGTTGTGATCGAGGCTTGTCTACTGCCGTGCACCTTTGGTTGAGGCGAGGCGGCGGGCGGGTTACCCAGAGGATCAAGTGATTATTGCGGTTGAAGAGCGTAGCCTTGAGAACCTTGCAAAATCGCCAGCAAAAGTGACGGGTACACGTCAGGCCGTCCCGCCGTCCTTACACACTTCGCAACGATAGGTCATTCAATCTTGGTTGGCTCGGCTTACTGGGCTTAGCCGGCCTGATACGCCGTTCAGAGGCGCCCGATGTGAACCATTTGCTTAACCGCACGACAGGAACACACCGCGCCACCTAACACCGAAGTTACTCGTTAGTAGAGAGCCCACGCCTCCGGGTGTGGGCTTTTTTTGGTTCGCTGGATGTGAATCGGGGCCCTTTGAAGCGCGCTGTGTGTCAGTCAGATCCGGCGCGGCGCAGCTATCGAAATGCGGCCCGGAGACGCTGTTTATGCGAGCGAGGAGCTAGTTTTAGCAGTCTGTCCCTTCGGCACTCGCGAGAAATTGCCCGGGTATGCTCACGGAGAGTGACCCACCGGCCCAACGGGGCCGGGGATGATAATGCCTTGCCCATCTGCGGCTTACGGGCCAAGGTGCGGTGCCGGGGGTGGGCAACTCTATCGGAGCACAAGTGGTCAAGTTTTGGTGAGCGCCGAGGGTCTGTCCCTTACTTCACTTTTGGTTAGGTAAGGGACAGACGGCTATTCCAGTGTCATAGACTTGGTGTTCATGCACATGCACCGAATACCATTTTTACTCCTGCTCATGCAGGCTGGTGTCTGGGGGCAAAACTTCATTGCCCGCTCCAATTTTGGCGCCCGGCTTGAGCCGCGATCCGTGCTTATGCATGGCGCCGGCCAGGGGAGCGGCGCCTTCGCAGACTATTGGGCCAAGATGCCCGCGACACGCCGGCCAATGGTTTACATGACCTACATCAATCTGAGGGGGTTAACACCCAACTGGAGCGACGGGCTGAAGGCTGAACTGCTGAAGTATCCGGACGCGTTTGTCATTCCGCAGATCGGGCTGAGCATGACGGGCGGCCCTACCGATCATTACGAGCAACAGGTGGCCGCTGGAGCTTACGATCGCGAAATCGATCATCTGATCGAAGGACTCCGCCGTCTCGCCACGCCGGTCTACATCCGCATCGGTTACGAATTCAACGGCGTCAGTTGGAACGGGTATCAGCCCACGCCCTATAAGCAAGCCTTTTTACGCATCGCCAACAAACTCCGCGCCACCGACCTTGAACTTGCCACCGTGTGGAATGCCGCGGTGGACGGAGCGAAAAACTACTTCGATTACTACCCCGGCGACGATGCGGTGGACTGGATTGGCATGAATATCTTTACCGCGGGAACGTTTAACGACGCTTCCCTGCCCGGTTTCTTCACCGAGGCACGCAACCGGCGGAAGCCGGTGATGATGGGCGAGACCACACCGAAGCGCGTTGGCGCCCAGGGCGGCGCGGCGAGCTGGTCGAACTGGTTTGTCCCCTTCTTCGCTTTCCTGAGCGGCACTCCCGAAGTGAAGCAGTTTAACTACATCAATTGGGACTGGGCTTACTGGTCTAGAGAATACGGGCAGGACTGGGCCGACTGGGGCGATGCGCGACTGGACGTTGACAGCGCAGCCTACGTGCGCAACCTCTACACCGCCCAAATCGCCGACCCCATAGTGCTGCACGCGAGCAGCGAAACGGCTTTCCGCCGCCTTTTGAATTTCAACGATACGATTGCACCGCTGGCGGTCACGGACTTCGCCGCCTCCCCGGCCGCGGGTGGCGCGGGGCTGACGTGGACCGGCGTCAGCGATTCTTCGGGCATCGCCCGATACCTGATCTACCGCAACAATACGCTGCTGACTTGGGGGCTGGCGCCGGGCATTCTCGATCGCACGGTCGACCTGGGCACCGTCACGTACAGCATCGCGGCCATGGACCGCGCCGGCAACCTCGGACCGCGCTCCAACCCGGTGGTTGTGAAGCTGGACAAGATAGAGCGGCTGTTCAACGGCGGTTTTGAATCGGGGCTGGATGACTGGCGCTTTGAGACGTTCAGTAATCAGGCCACGGGCAGTGCTGTCGCAGACACTTCCAACGCCATCTCAGGCACTACCTCCGCGCGAATGACGGTGTCGAAATCGTCCGGCACCAACTGGCACCTACAATTGCGCCAGCTCTTTACGCTGAGGCAAGGGCGCACCTATGCGGTGCGTTTCAAGGCCCGAGCCGCCGCGGCCGTGAGTCTGCCCTTCGTAATTCAGCAAGTGGACGCGCCCAATTCGATCCACCTGAACCGCACGATGGCGGTTGGCCCCGCCGTAGCGAGTTACGAGTACTCGCTTGTGGCGACCGCGACGCAAACGGTGGCGGCGGCGTTTTATTTCGGCAACATCAACGCCACGGTTTGGGTGGACGATCTAGCGGTGGAAGAGAGCGATCCGACGGGCGCCAGCGCTCCCACGATCGCTTCCGGCGGCGTTCAGAGCGGCGCCAGTTACGAGTCGGGCATCGTTGCCGGTTCATGGCTGGTTATCAAAGGCACGAACCTTTCGCCGGTCGCGCAGGAGACGTGGGACAGGGCCATCGTCAACGGCAAACTGCCGACTTCGCTGAGCGGCGTCAGCGTCAAGGTAGGAGGCGAGCAGGCCTTTGTCTACTTCATCAGCCCAGGGCAGATTAATGTGCTTGCGCCCGATGTCCCGGCCGGACCGGCGGTGGTTTCCGTGACAACTCCGAGCGGCATCAGCAACTCAGTGACTGCCACCGTAGCCGCGCAGGCGCCCGCGTTCTTTTTGTGGCCGGGCAGCCAGGCAGTGGCCACGCGGCAGGACGGCAGCCTGGCGGTGAAGGATGGAACATTTCCCGGCGCGAGCACCATCGCCGCGCGACCTGGGGACATCCTCATCCTCTGGGGCACAGGCTTCGGCGCGACAACACCCGGAGTGCAAGCTGGCATACAGGTGCCGGCGGACAAGATCTATAGCTGCGCGGCAGCCACCGTTCAGTTGGGAAGCGCGGACGCGCAGGTCTTTGGCTGCGCTCTTTCTCCCGGCTCAGCCGGGCTTTATCAGGTGGCGATTCAGGTTCCCACTTTGCTTTCCGACGGCGACTACACGCTGAAGACCACGGTTAACGGGGCCGCGTCTCCAGGCGGTGTCACGCTGTCGGTAAAGAAGTAGCGGGCATTGCTTCTTCGGGCGCAGAAGAGTCGCTTCGTTTCTGGAGCACTACTAAGCCCAACAAGCAGGCTCAATGTAGCGGGCGCCGTGTTTCTTCAAGTCCAGATCGCGATACCACGGCATGGCGGTTATCGCGCGATGAAAGAAGGAATGCGTGTTGTGCCGGAAACCGGGGAGTACGGGCGAATCTTCGGTGCGCAGTCCGCCGCCGGCAACGGCGTTTCGCTCAAGACTCAGGACGCGGAATCCGCTGCGGGCCATATAGGCTTGCAGCACCAGCGCGTTGTGACCGGCGCCCAGAATGATTCCGTCGTAGTCTCCCATTGCTTGCAGGTTGTTCTACGGAATCGCGTAGTAGCGGTAGGAACTGGTCCACTGAAACTCTTTGCCCGGCGCAACCGACACGGCTATAAACGGTTCGATGGAGACATTACTTCGGATCGACCACAGATTTACGCTCGTCAGCGGCTTGTCCCCACGGATGCTCATCCCGGCCTTTAGGGCGCTGTTTTCGACGCGGATCTCGTGATCGGACGCGGTATCGCCGAAACCGGTGATGGGGAAGAACACGACGTCCTTTCCGGTGAGCGTTTTCTTGTAGACAACCTTATTGCCCTCTATTGCAGCGAGCTCCGGATTCGGCTGGCGGCCGGCGGTGACGGCGAATGGCAACACGAGCGTTGTGCCCGCCTGCGGTCCTTTCCCGTCGATCAGCAGGAAGTTGTGATTGTAGACTTGCGTCTCGATCGGGTTTTTTCCGATGTTCTTCAAGCTGTGCGTGAGTTCCATCTCGGTCTTACCCTTAACGAGCCGGAGCGTTTTGCGGTATTCGTAGCCGTAGCCCGATGCTTCGTCGCGCAGGATCTGGAGGAACTCAATCGAATCGCTCTTCCGTTTCACGGACCACTTCCCATGGCTGGCGATCGAATACAACCGCCAGGCGTCGTAGGCCTTCTCGTCGGTACGTTTTAGGGACCCGACGCCGATCTTGACGAAGGTTCCGCCGGGCTTGGCGGCGTCGTATCCGAGCGGCCGGAACTCATCGGCGGGACCCATGGTGGAACTGCAGGGCCCGGCAACGATGTCTTCGCCTTCGTAGATGAAATCGCGAACGCTGTCGCTGCGCCTGTTGAACCATGGGCCGTAGTAGCTATGGCCATTCGCATCGAGCGAGCGGACAACGCCGGACCAATCAAACCGGGTGCCCCGATAGAAGCCGTTCACGGGATCCGGCAAGTACACCGTGGCGCTGATCTTCCCATTTGAGATCTTGGCTAACGGCGGATCCGCCGCCATTAGCGTCACCACACCAGCCAGGGCAAATTTCACAGCCAATCGCATGGAAGGTATTATCTCCAATCAAAGCCGTTGAGGGACTGCCACCTACTTCAGCAGGCCCAACTCCCTGAAGCATTTGCCAGCCATGATTGCGGCCATGCCGAGCATCGCCACGGAGGCAAAAAGAAGAAGCGGGATTGCAAAGAAGTAAGAAAGCACGGCCACACGGAGGCTTGGAAATTCGCGCCGCAAGGTGCTCCATGACGGCCGCAAGGGATTGCAGTAAACCGTTACCGGCCGGCCTTTTTCGAGGCCGATCAGACGGTTTCCGGTTGCCGCTTCGTTGTATTTTCCAAAGTCCAGAAACGAATCGCACGCGATGCGCGAGCCCTCATATTGGCGGCCCCGAAACTGGTAGATGTACACGAGCCAAGCCTTGAATTCCACATTGAGTCTCCGGTTCCAGTTGGGCCGGCTGGACAGCTCTTTCAAATCCACACCGCTGGGAAGGCCGAGCACCTCGACGTCGGAGCGCATGATTGTCCCTTGCACTCCGGGCCACCAGCGGCTGGATATTGCCGTGACCCAGGACACGCTTTCCCGCCACGCCCAGCGGAGGGAAAACCCAAGCGTGAAGACTGCCGGTATGACCAACACGATCAATGCGATCAGCAGACCGAGGATCGCGCCCGGGATATCGCGGCTGGTGGCGGTTGCCAGGAATAAGGCGGTAGTGGCGTCGTTCACGACTTGTGCTCATTCTAGTTCAACCAGGCAGGCAGTAGACTGGACGCGTGAGCTCTCGCGACGACATGGCCGCGCGAAGCGAGCAATTGGCTGGGGATCTGGCAGATGAACTCGACAAGCCGAAGAGCGACGAACGCGAGGCGTGCGAAGCGCGGAAGGAAAGCGAGGATCGCGAAGCGCTCGAACGATTCTACGCCCGCACGGGGCAGATTAATCCGGATCCGGTCCAACAGGCCATCGCCGAGCTTGTCCACCGGATGGAACAGGCGCCGACGGGGGCGATCCGTTTTGCCGACATTGAGGCTCCTCTGACAATCGCCGGCCGCAGAGGCGTGTTGCGGTTTGCGCCGTCGCCGTCGAAGCCGGGCCGGCGCTTCATCGAGCTGGCAGTGTGGAGCGAGAGCGGACTCAGCAATTTTTCTCAATGGCTGGAAAGCGGCAGCGGCGACGAGTATTCATTTCACGGCCGAGGAGCTCATCCAATCTCTCGACCGTCACCGGATGGCTTGACCGGTGGTTCCGCCAGTCTCAACGTGCTGTCGACGTTCATTGGTTGGAAAGACACGAGGGTTGTCCGCGAGCGCCGGCATGTTCGCCGGAACGTTTTTTGACGATGCGATGTACATTAACAAGATGCGCCTTACGCACCGACTGCTTCCCGGCTTTTTGTCCATGGCACTGGCGACAGTCATGGCGCAGCCTCGCGAACCGGAGTACGATTTGTTGCTGAAGGGCGGTCACGTGATTGACGGCAAGAACGGCATCAACGCCGTTCGCGACGTTGCCGTTAAAGATGGCAAGATCGCCGCCGTCGGCACTAGAATCGAGGCTTCGAAGGCCCTGAAGACAATCGACGTAAGCGGGCTTTACGTCACGCCGGGGCTGGTGGATATTCATGTGCACGTGTACCAGGGGCCGGTGCGGAACTCCTACGCCAATGGCGACAACGGACTGTTCCCGGACGGCTACTGCCTGCGCAACGGGGTAACGACGGTGGCGGATGCGGGTTCGGCCGGGTGGCGTAATTTCGACGATTTCAAGGCGCGGATCATCGACGCATCGAAGACCCGAGTACTCTCCTTTCTGAATATCGTCGGCCACGGCATGGGCAACGGGATGAT
>ENA-ORBV01008936-ORBV01008936.1-microbial-mat-metagenome-genome-assembly--contig:-NODE-8936-length-16659-cov-5.432035_pt1 | contig 16659 bp, 14 predicted proteins | sample MGYA00237777_ERZ505514 | MGnify/ENA primary metagenome ERZ505514 (study PRJEB26160, sample SAMN06269048) | microbial mat metagenome | isolation source: Oligotrophic lake microbial mat | place... | reverse complement strand
TTTTCAAGCAGAAGACGGCATACGAGATTCGCCTTAGTCTCGTGGGCTCGGAGATGTGTATAAGAGACAGTTCACAAGCCCACCAAAATACTTTCAACCCGCTCCATAACAACTAGTTCCAGACAACTGCCATGCCACTACGGACCATAATTCTTGACACCGCCTGCTACAAAAAGAACAGAAGGAGACAAACACAACATGTCATCGGAAGCCCAAATCTCAGCCAACCGGCGCAACGCACTCCGCTCTACCGGACCCAAATCCGCCGACGGAAAAGCCCGCGCCAGCCGCAACGCCATCAAACACGGAATCAATTCCCAAATCAAAGTCCTCGACAACGAACGCCAAGAGGATTACGACGACAATACCCAAGCCTTTATCGCCAAATTCCAACCCCAGGACGACGTCGAGCGCCGCCTCGTCGAACGCATGGCCGACTGCGAATGGCGTCTCATCCGCGCACGCTACATCGAAACCGCCACCATCGATCTCCAGGTCGAGGAAACCGCGGAACTCATCGACGAACGCTTCGAATCCATCCAGGAACCCGCCCGCGTGGCATACGCGCTACAACTCCTGGACCGCAGCCAGGCTGGAGCCTACGAAAACGTCCAGCGTCAGGAATCACGTCTCCACCGTCACTACGAACGCGCCTACAAAACACTCCGCGAGATCCAGAAGGAAACGCACAAAAAAATATCGCACAACGAAGCCAATTCCGCCACTCGGCCCGAGCACCCGCAACACTGAGCCAGGGCAAGACCCTGCTGAGCCACAAGCATTCGCGAGTGGGCAATCTGAGAATGCGTAGTTTGTTCTTTGACAATTGAAGACGCCAGCTCAAGATCGGGCTGGTGAACCGGGCGCCTGGCGAAAGACGATCTCGTGGTCCACGGTCAACACGGTCAAATAGCGCCGACCTCATCGAATGCTCGCGGCTTGATCATCGCGACCAGGCCGCCGATATCATCGCCACATTCGCCAAGATGCCGGAGATCGGCATCCGCGGAACCTGCTGGTCGCGGAGAACGCCAAAGCCGAGATCCGCAAAGCCGCCGCAACCGATGCTCACTAGTTTCATGAGTCCGTATCCGGTGCCGCGCCATGATGGGTGACGTTCAAGTGATTCTGACTTGCCACCAGAATGCGAAATCCTTTGTGATCCCGGTCTCCACAAGACCGGAAAGCAACGTCGGAAAACAAGGCTGTCTGGGTTTGCTCTTAGCTGGGCCATTCCGATGGTATTCCGGCCATCGCCGAATCAAAGCAAGTCGGTTGTGATCGGTTCGGCGGCCCATGCGTATTGTGTGGCAACCGGAAAGTCTCGCTGATGGGTGCACCGCTCAGCTTGTACACGTAGGCGCAGGGTGACAATCTGGAATTCGTATTGAGTGGAACCGGGCCAGCCGTTCGAATCGACCTGGCGGATCTGCGCAGTTTCGACTCCTGCAGGCCCACCAGCGCCGCCTGCTGGACCGTCAGGGCGCCGCTTTGAACATGTTCAAAAGATCTCTTGACGGGTGCGTTGCGGTCGCGTATTCTAGTTTTGAACGGATTCAAAAACGAAATGGCAAAGACCAAGTCAGAAGAAACCAGCTTCAGGATTCTCGAAGCCGCTCTCGAACTCTTCCGCACCCACGGTTACGACAAAACCACCATGCGCGATATCGCCGCCAGCGCGGGCGTCGCCACCGGTGCAGCCTACTACTATTTCGAATCGAAGGATGCGATCGTACAGGCATTCTACGCAATGGCGTCCACAGCGATGCAGCCCCGAATTGAAGCTGCAGTCGGGGCAGAGAAGGGCCTTGAGAAGAGGCTCCGCGCCATTCTGCGGACCAAGATGGACTACTTTCTGCCCTTCCGATCGGTACTCCGCGCTTTGTTGCGCAACGGTGCGGATCCGGCGCATCCGCTCTCGCCCTTCAGCGAGCAAACCAAGGCCATTCGCGATGCCGACACCGCTTGGTTTGCGCGCATCGTCGAGGACTGCGGCATCGCCGTTCCGCGCGATCTCGCGCCGCATCTGCCGTCGGTTCTCTGGATGTATCAAATGGGAGTGATCTTCTTCTGGGTGACGGATGAGTCTGTAGGCCAAGCTCGCACTGGAAGGCTGGTGGATCTCTCCGCCAAGGCAGTCACTCAACTGGTAAAACTATCGGCGCTACCGCTCACCCGCCCGATTCGCAAAGCCGCGATCGACCTGATTGAAACAGTGCGATCGTGACCCCGGTGGATTTCTCGCCGCCAGACTTGTTGCAACGCTCGTCCTGGTTTCCGAGGGAAAAACATGAACAAAGGAATGGTGGCAATTTGTAGCCGCCCTAAGGCGGAAGCGCTTCGACTATTTCTGGATCGGCTCCTGCTTCCGGTGGGCGATCTGTGTCGTGCTCGCTGCCAGCGCCATCTGGTGGCTTGATCGAGTCGCAAGGAAGAACTGAAATGTTGCAACTCGTGTTCGTCGTCGTACTCCTGTTCCTGCTCGCCCTGATTCTGTGCGTGGCTGCGGGATCGGTCTCCGCTTGGGCCAAACGCCGCAAGCCAAAATCTTAGAAAGCTATAACCAATGAGCAAACGTCGAGTGACCCAAATGGCCGCTCTGGGCATCCTTGTCCTCAGCGGCTGGCTATTGATGCAAGGTGGAGTCTACGGCTTCTGCCTCTTCCTCGTTCTGCCAATGCTTGCAGGGGGCCTAACGGTCTTCCTCAACCCGGAGCATGACTCCGCGGCCGCCTACTACGGAATGCGCGCGGCCCTCCTCGGCTGCCTGCTCTTCCTGCTCATGGGCCTCGAAGGATTACATCTGTATTCTCATGGCGATCCCCATCGCAGCGCCGCTCGGCGCGCTTGGAGGCTTCCTCGCAGCCAACCTGCGAAAATCAACCACAACCGCAGGATTCATGCTCGCCCTCATCCCCGGATCCCTCGCCTGGGACATCGCCGCCCAACCGCCCGTCCGCCCGATTGTGACGACCATCGAAATTGCGGCTCCGCCCGAAACCGTCTGGCGCTATGTCGTCGAACTTCCCGACATCCCGGAACCACGGGAATGGTACTTCCGCGCGGGCATCGCCTATCCAACCCGTGCTCGCAGAGTCGGATCCACACGCTATTGCGATTTTTCCACCGGCAGCTTCGTCGAGCCCATCACCACTTTCGACAAGCCTCGCAATCTCGCCTTCGATGTCACCGGGAACCCAGCCCCCATGCGCGAGTTCTCGTTCTACGGCGACATCCAACCCAAGCACCTGCATGGCTACATGGAATCCGAACGCGGCCAGTTTGTGCTCACGCCGATCAATGGTGGCAGAGGGACGCGAGTCGAAGGAACATCCTGGTATCGCCACGGACTTGGGCCCGATCTCTACTGGCGTATCTGGTCGGACGCTATCGTTCACCGCATCCATCTGCGCGTTCTCAACCACGTCAAATCCCTTTCTGAAGAGGCTCACAAATGACACCCGGATTCCGGCTCTTTCTCGCGACCTTCGTCCTGTTGTGGATCCTGAAACTCTGGACTTTGATCCGTACCGCCTGGGATGGATCCTCTTGCGGTCGCTGCCAACGCAGCCAGTCGCATCATCGAACCCCAAGTGTTTCCGCGCGCCTGGATGCCCATGGTTGCAGGCTTCGGTGCGATGTTCGCTCTTGCTCTGACGCACGAGCGTCCGCATGAGATACTAGGCATCGCCGCGATGCTGCTCGCCATCCACTTCGGGTTTGCGGATATTCTGCCTTGGCTATTGCGCGCCTGCGGATTCGCCGCTCCGCCGCTCTTCAAGAGCCATCGCTGGAATCTCGCCTTTGTCGAGATGAACCGTCTGCTCTTTCTGAAACCGTTCCGTCGATGGTTCGGACGCCGCCACGCAATCACTGCGACCTTCATCCTTTCTGGAATCTTTCATGAAGCCGCTCTCAGCTTTCCGGCAGGCGCGGGTTGGGGCGGTCCTCTGCTCTACTTCTCACTGCACGCAGTCCTCATCCACCTGCGCGGCATCGGCCGTTTCGCGACTTGGCTGTTCATCCTCGTGCCGCTGCCATTGTTGTTCCACGGGCAGTTCCGCGCGACGTTCGTTGTGCCCTTCGATCGATGGCTGGGCTCGTTGCTTGCTTCCCAAGAGCTATTGCCCTTTGCGATAACAATCGCAGGCATCGGACACTTTCTCGTCCTTGTAGCGAGTCTACAAGTGCCCACTCGCCTCGGTTGGCGCGAAGATATCGCCATGCGTACGCAGCCTCTCGCGCGAGCCTTGGCTGCACAAACAGGCGCGTTCTGGACAATCCGCATCCTCGTCGATATCTTCGGGTACGACCATCGCGATTGGCCACCTGGCAACGCGATGGTCACCGGTCACGCCCTTCTGACCACGCTCCTTCTCTGCCTCGCAGGAACCTATTGGATCGTCGCTGTTCGGTAGCCGAATCAAGCGATAGACTAGTCAGGAGATGAAACGCAGACACTTCCTCACGGCCGCTTCCGCCGGCGCACTACAGACGTGGGCGCAAGCCAATGACAAGGTGCGCGTCGCCGTGATTGGCGTCGGATCCCGTGGGTCCGCACATATCAAGGAAATGATGCCTGTCGCGAATCTCGAAATCGCAGCGCTCTGCGATCCCGATGGCAATCGCACAGAGGCTGCGGCATCCACTGTCTTCAAGCAAACCGGCAAGCGGCCGAAGATCGAATCCGACATGCGCCGCATCTTCGATGACAAGAACATCGACGCGGTGACCATCGCGACGACGAACCACTGGCATACGCTTACGGCCATCTGGGCGATGCAGGCAGGTAAGGACGTCTACGTCGAAAAGCCCGTTTCCTATAACCTTTTCGAGGGTGTCAAGCTCGTCGAAGCCGCGCGCAAGTACAACCGTATCGCCGCCGGAGGCACGCAACGCCGTTGGTGGGGCCGCTTCCGCACGGCGGTTTCACTGATACATAGTGGACTGATCGGTGACATCTATCACAGCACTTTCGTCTTCCCCGGCGGTCGCGATTCCATTGGGTTCAAAGAGCAAAAGCCAGTGCCGGGATGGCTCAATTGGGACCTCTGGGTCGGACCCGCACCGATGCAGCCCTATCATGAGAATCTCGTCCACTACAACTGGCACTGGTTCTGGGATTTCGGCAATGGCGAGTTGGGCAACAACGGACCGCATTTGACGGATCTGGCGCGTTGGGGCATGAATCGCAAGTATCCAGTGAAGGTGCATTCGAACGGCGGACGCTTCGGATACAAAGATCAAGGCCAGACTCCGAATACGCAGAATGTCACGTGGACGTTCGAAGATGGCGCGACGATGGTCGGCCAGTTGCGCGGGCTGTACACGCAAGAGCCGATGTCGTGGGATTTCTTCGGAACCAAAGGGCATTTGCATCTGATGGTGGATGGAAAGTTCAAGGTCCGGCTCGGTCGCAACAAGCAACTGGAGCCGGAGGTGACCGAATTCCCAGCAAACCTCGATCATTTCGCGAACTTCGCCGACGCCGTCCGTGCGCGCGATCGCAAGTTGCTGCATGCCGAAGTGGAAGACACGGCGATCTCGACGGCGTATTGCCACTTGGGAAACATCGCCTATCGCGTGGGTGGCGAGTTGAATTTCGATCCCGCAGCCATGCGCTTTACCGGCACGGGTGCGGCGGAAGCGAACAAGCTGGTGAGCCGTGAGTATCGTGCTCCGTATGTGGTTCCTGAGAAGGTCTAGCCGAAACTACAGGCCGCGAATCGCTTTCAGTTCGACTCCCACCGTCACTCGGAACGGATCCTTCACCAGAGATACGGGAAGCGCCTCGAACTCCAATGCCAAGCCACTGGCAGGGCATTTGGGCGCTCTTACGTCCAACTTCAACACCACCTCTTCGATCGAGGAATCCTGCACGCCGACGATCACTTCATTCGGCTTTGGACCTCCGTCGCATCGGACCACCCAACCCTTCATCGTTGGCAATGCCACGCCTTCGAGCTTGCGGAACTCCGCGTCTGCATCTGGGCCGGTTAGCCTGCGTCGGATCTTGATCCACTCGAACAACTGAGGATTGGACAACGCCAATGCCTCGTCGGCTTTGCGGGCGGCAACTTCTGTCGCAGATTCGATGGAAAATGTATCCGGGGGCTGAACAGTGTCGCGCGTCTTCGCGGCAACTTCGTCGAGTCCATCGAGTGCGCCGTGATGGCTTGTGTAAGCGGTCTCAAGCAACTCGCGAACTTCGCGCCGCTGTTGCGCGGGCAGCGCGCCTTCGCCATCCAGAGACGATGCGCGTGCCAGATGCCAGATCGCATTGGTCTTCTTTCTTCGATCGGCGTCCGCTGCGAGAATCGCTCCCATCCATGCGGAAACCTCGCCGCTACGCGGGTTCATGTCGAGCGCTGCCCGCAACTCGACGAGAGCGGCATCGATCTTATTGCTGCGCCATTCCACCCAACCAAGCGTGCGATGTGCCATCGCTATCGCTAGCTTTTTCTGTGGAAGATGGTTCTTTGCAGCAGCGGATGCGAAGTAGGCGTCCGCACCCTTCAGCAGTTTTCGCGCCGCACTTTCCGCCTCGGTAACCAATTTCGGTGTCACAGGCGTTTGGCTCGGCGCAAGCAAAGCGATCCAATAAAGCCCGGTGAAACTGTTCGCGTCGGCCGCAATGAGATCGCGCGCCGCGTCGAGAATCCGCCCCGTGTCTGCCAGCATTTGCGCTGCTCCCAGAGTCAGTTCCGCACGTGCCATTCGCATCGGCGAGTTCGGATATTTCAACTTCCACTGATCGAGCAACGTCAGGCGAGGCTGCGGCGCAGGCTGCGCACGGACGCTCAATGCCATGTCGTATTCGGCGCGGTCCGTCCATTCCTGTGCCGGTAACAGTGCGCAGGCCATGAGCACAAACAGACTTCTCATCACTGCAACACCAAGTCTGGATTCAAGCCGGACTTCACTTCCACACGGCGTTCCGATCGCGCCTTGCCTGCCTCAATCGTGCGTATTTCATACCTGCCCGGCGGCAGTTTTGCCGTATAGGGAAGCTTTCGGCTTACCGCGCGGCCCTCAAGCATCAGGCCAATTTCCTTCTTCGAAGTGGCCTTGATGGTAATCTGTCCGAACTCTTCGGTGACGAGATCGCGGGTGCCGGCAACGGCTTTCACCTCGACATAGAGATCATCCAAAGTGATCACCTGCGGCGCTTCGACAACCGCGGTGTGCACCGGTTCCGCGGGCTGCTGCTGGGCCGTGGGCACCGGCACTGCAACGGGTACGGGCGCGGCAATGACCGGCGGTGGCGGAAGCTTCTTTGCGATGGACGGATAGTCCACCTGCGCGGGCACCTGCCGGACAAGCCTCCAACCTGTTTCCCAATCGGGCACTCCAAAGCGATGGGTGTGAAAGACCTCCTGCACGGCCGGTGGCTTCACTGCGCCACCCTTTAAAGCGGCAGCCGCTGCCGGCTCCGCTGTTCCGAGCTCCTTCAGGATCGCCTCTGCCCGCTGCACTTCCGGAGTGGTTCCGCGCTGACGCACGATCTGCAACAACTGCACTGCTCGCGGCAAATCGTCGGCAAGCATCGCACCGCTGGAACCTTCAAACGCGGCGTCCACATCGAACGGCTCGAGTTTTAAAGCCTGATCGAACTGGGCGATCGCCGCGGCATACTCGCCACGTTCGATGCTCGTCTGGGCTGCGTCGCGCGCCTTCAAATAAGGAAGGCGACTCTTGGCGGTCTCTTCCACAATCCCGCCGGGCTTCTGCTTAACGATGCGTTCCGCCAGGTCGATGGCTTCGGTCCAGTTGCCGTACTGCTCGTTGCGCAATGCGTCTTCGAGCCACTTCGCGATCAAGGATTCGTTATTTTCAGATTCGCCACTGCGAGGCGGATAGAAGTAAAATTTACTGGTTAGACTCGAATAGGACCACGGCGTCTGCTTGCCTGCGGTTGCGTTCTCAACCTTGTCGCGGACCCGTGTGAAGACGTCGTCGATCGTCAGCGCAGGAACGGCAATCGTAGCCGCCAACGCTTCGGTGAACCAACTGTTGCGGCCATTCGGATTGTCGCCCGCGACGTTGTTGGGACTGGTGGAAAAGGCGATGTAGGTGTTCTTGCCCGCCTCGAGCGGCGTGGCTAGGCCAGCCTTCAGTGAGTGCGTTTGCGCGACGGGATTGCTGCGGCAAGCGTCAATGATCAAAACGATTGTTTTGGCTCGCGAAGTCTTCAGGTATCCCAAAACGGGAGTCATGCTAAACGACTTGAACTTCGCGTCAATGAGGCTCCTCGCTTCTGTGAAATCGGTGGGCACGAGCACGTTCTCATTATCGATCTGAATCGCGTGGCCTGCATAGTAAAACAACGCGACATCGCCCGGGCCGATCTTTTCGAGGAATGCGGCAACGGCTTCCTCCATCCCCACTTTGCCGGCGTTTTCGCGTTCAATCACTAGAAAACCGGCGGCCGAAAGGGCTTTCTGCATGGAACGAGCATCGTTCACGGCGTTTTGCAATGGCCGGATGGAATAGTTGTCATTGCCGATCACGAGCGCAACGCGTTTGCCATCCTCATTCTGTTGTTGTCCGAAACTCAGCGGAAGCAAAGCCGCCGCCAGTACAAGTAGTTTCCGTATCACATTCCCCCCTGATCATTTTCCACGCCCGCGCGCTCCGCCTGCGACGGCGAAGACTACATTGCGCGAGCGGTTATCCAACGTTTCGTCTTTGTCGCACTCGGCGGAAACGAGCGATCCACCGTTCCAGACGTATTTGATTTTCGAGTCCTTCTGACCAGCCTTGATCTCTTCGCCCATCAGCTTGTCTTGGACGTAGTTCAGAGTCCGGGAATAGACCTGTGTGCCTCTCGCACCGCTTTCCGACAATGAAAAGCCGTGCACAGAAGTGAGCCGCGAGCCGTTCCATTCGAACTCGATTTCGACGAGTCCGGAGCCGCGGGTCTCCGCATCCGCAATCTGCCGCGCGGACTGCAAGCGACCCTGCGCGTCGTGTGTGAGGGCGAAGAAATAGGGCCGCTCCCAAACGAAAGGATGAAAATATCGATTGCCGGCCACCCCCACCGTGACGGCCTTGCCGCTCAACCGCTGCACTGCGGGTGCGTCGACGAGTGGATTGTTGGGCAACACCACGTTCGATTCCTTGAGCAGCGCATCGGGATCTTTCGGCAGTTTTCGAGGTGCGTCGCCAGCATCCACCGCAGCCGCGTGCGGCACGCCTTCCGCATACGTGAACACAAACGGCTTCTCGCCGGTGGCCTGCTGCGCCTTCTCAAAAGCAGGAACAATCGATCGGAGGCGTTCGCCTTCCCAATTGAATTTCACCGTCATCTTGTTCGAACCCGCGATGTGATCGATGTGTGGCACAAACATTCCACTGAGCGGATCGTATACCGTTCCCGCCGCGTTCTTGCGTCCGGAAAACCAGCTCAGTTCACCGTCCGCCGGTTCGGCAGGCAGGCCCGCCGCCGCGACGCCCCCTGCCAATAAACGCGCAACCGCTTGCCGTTTTGGGACATCCGCATCCAGATTGTTCGATACTTCGAGATACCTGGTGAGAAATGCGACGCCTTCTTTCGGATGCCGCGTCGCCATCGACGCCACGCCCGCATAGTAGAGAATTGTCGGACCCTTATCATCCACCAACAGCGACTGCCGTGCGAGTTCGAGCGTCTGGTGGTACCGGCCCGCGGTCCACGCTTCCGAGAGCTTCTTGCGCGCGGTGTCGAGTCCGTCGGTCATTTGGAAGACGACCTCGTTGCGAAGCTTATTGCCCGGTTCACGCTCTTTGTCGACCGCAAGTTGGTCGTAGAGATCCAGCGTGGCGAGAGCGCTCACCAACTCATTTCGCGCGCTGAGAATTTCCGCCTTGGCAAGCACGACGGGTAGCGATTCCGCGTCGATTTTTTCTGCCTCGCCGATCTTCGCGAGAGCCTCATCGAGCTTGTTCTGTTGCTTGTAACGCTGAGCCAGCACCCGGTACTGCTCGATGACGTCCTGCTCGCCGGCGCTCAACTGTTTGCGTTTGTTCTGGCGGTCTACCGCCACTTCGCGCGAATGCTGCACCCACGCGATGGACACATCGCGCTTCAGGATCTCGTTCGAAGGCTGGCGCTGGCTGGCCACCCGCAGTTCCCGATAGGCGCGGCGATACTCATTGCGGCCGATGCGGTCTTTGCCGCTCTGCCAATGCTTGTCGAGGCTCGCTTTCAAAGCGTCCTGGCGTTTGGCTGCGAGTTGGGGATAAGAGCTTTCGTGCTTTTCGAAATCGCGATAGGAAACCAAAAACGCATCCCAGTACGAACCCGCGGCCAACGCCCGCAGCACGGTTGAACGCTTGTCGATCCAAGCCTTGCTCGTTGCCAGTTGCTTCCGAACCTGCTGCTGGTCGGCCTGATTCGGATATGCCTTGGCGGAAAGTTCAGCGATGCGTAGCCCCTCGCTCAGTGATTTCGAGCTTTCCACGCCATCGTCGAACCGGCGTTGGCGTTCGCGCATGAAGGCAAGGATCTTGCGTTCCACCTGCGCCATCTCGGGCTGCGTTCCGAAGGCCGAGACCGCCGCGGCGGTCAATTCCAAACGCGCCGCAAATGCTCCCACTTTGCCACCCATCAACTGGAGCGCATCTTCGTCCATGCAGATCTCGGCGAGTTCGGCCACACCATTGGCAAGAAACGCGAGAAACTGCCCTGAAGCCAGGGGCGTCGCTACCTTGTCTTGCTTGGACTTTTTGAAGCTGACCGGCGCCTCTTTCCACGCTTGAGCGGGCGAGGGTGCCGTCTTCTTGGGGATTCCGTCTGGATACACATACGAAGATGTGGATCCCCTGCCATACTGCAGTGGAACACCGGTGTTCGCGTCCAGCAACAAGCTTGCGCCAATTTTTGCGTCTGGAAGTTTATCCACAGCAACGGTAAGTTCCGGCTTCGCGCCAAGCAAACTGATCTTATCTTTGCCGTTGACGGCGATCGAGAACACGGGAATGAACTGGATCCCGCTTTCCGAGCGTGTCACCAGCAGGCCCTCGGCGGCCACTGGAAAGGCGCAAAGCAGCGCCACACGCACAAGCCTTGTGTGTTGCATAAAACTGAGTCTTAGAAGCACTCTCAGTATACCGAAGCGCGCAGCCTTTGTTATAGTTACCGGAAGCCTCACCTCTTTCCACATGTCGAACATCGGTCGTTATCAACTGGAACAAAACCTAGGTGGCGGTATGTCTACCGTCTACCGCGCCCGCGACACTTTGATGAATCGCCCCGTCGCGCTGAAGATTCTCAAGGAATCGGCCCGCGACATCGATCGCCAGCGTTTTCTGCTCGAAGCCCGCATTGCCGGCAATCTCAATCACGACAATGTCATTCGAACTTACGATTTCGGATTCGACGAAGAGAACCGCCCCTTCATGGTGCTCGAATTCCTCAGCGGCGAAGACCTCGCTCACGCCATTGAAAAACAGAACACCGGCAACTTGAATCGTAAAGCGCAAATCGGTTGGGAACTTGCGGGTGCTCTCGAGTACATCCATCCGCAGGGCATTATCCATCGCGATCTCAAGCCCGCCAACGTCTTCATTTCCGAAGGCAAGGTCAAACTAATGGACTTTGGCATTGCCCGCGTCGAGAACGTTTCCCTGACCCAGGCAGGCACGATTCTCGGGACCCCGCGCTACATGGCTCCCGAACAGGTGACTACCGGAAGCGTCACCAAGTCCGCGGACATTTACGCCTTTGGAGTCGTGCTCTATGAGCTGTTTACCGGCAGCTTGGCTTTCACCGGCGAGACGGTGCAACAGGTGTTTTATGCAGTGCTCAACAAAGATCTGGGCGCCGCGGCCCTGCACTATGCCGGAGTTCCGGTTGCCTTGACGAATATGATTTTGCAGTGCGCGGCGAAAGATCCGGCGGAACGGCCGACGAGCCTTGCTGAGATCCGCGAGGAACTCGGGCTGTTGATCGACTCAACGGGCGGAGTCGAAGGCCGCCTTCCGACGCTCACAACCCGCGCACGTTTATCCACGGGGAGCATGCCCGCTGTTCCGCCTCTAAAGATTCCCGCGGCTGCGGCCGCGTCGTCTTCGAAGCCTCTATTCGCGGTGGGAGGTGCGCTGGCGATGGCCATTGTAGGCGGTGGCCTCTGGTACGCGTTACGTTCGACGCCCGCCGTTGGACTCAAGGCTGCAATCGCCGCGACCGGCGGGGACATGGTGCTCGTGCCCGCTGGTGAATTCCTCTTTGGCGTGAACCGCGAACGTGTGAATTTGCCCGCTTATTATATAGATCGCACCGAAGTCACCAATCGCGCTTTTGCCGACTTCGCCAAAGCCTCGGGTTCGACGCTGCCTCTGGCATTCGATGAAAACAAACTCGACTATCCCGTGACGAACGTCACCTTTGACGATGCGGAAGCCTTCGCGAAGTGGGCTGGCAAGCGCTTGCCGATGTCGCAGGAATGGGAAAAGGCAGCCCGAGGAACTGACGGGCGCAAGTTTCCCTGGGGTGATTCCGTGGAATCTTCACTCGCACGAACCGGGGCCGGAAAGCAAGGCTTGCCATCGCCCGCCAATGGATACGCGCAGGGTGAGAGTCCGTTTCACGCGCTGCAAATGGCGGGAAATGTGTGGGAGTGGGTGGACGAAAAATCAAACCCATCGACCGGGACGATCGAGCAGTTCGGCCGGATTCTCACGCCTCCACCCGGGCCTGCCGAACGCTGGCGGATGATCCGTGGCGGCTCCTACGTCGAACCGCTGGATCCCGAAGTATTGTCGGGATTCGTGAGCACACCCGCCCGCTACCGGTCTTCGATGATCGGCTTTCGCTGCGTGCGATCCGTTCGCTGAAGCTACTCATGAACGAGCCGGATATCCGCCACGACGCTCGCGTCCATGCCTTGATTGCGGCTGACCACATACATCGCTTTTTCGATCTTGCGCGCCGCTGTTGCCGGTTGTGCGGCACCGTCGATCACGGTCACCGGACCTGAAAACTCTTCAAGCACCAGATCGCGCGTATGCGAGGACCGGAGCTTCGACACCAGCGGATCCGCAATGACGCTACTCGCGATTTGCATCGCTTGTTCCTCGGTCGCAACGGGTCGGGATTTCAGATTATAGATCACCGAATCGAGATCGGCTTCCGGCGTCCGAGTGAGCATCACGAAAAGTTTTTCAACGCCCGGATTGCCCGCAAAGCGCATGGTCGAGTTGTTGGGGAGAATGTAATCCTCACCTGCGCGGATGCGATTCGACGAGCGCGCTTTAGAAGGGAAAACAGTTTGCCACGAGCCGCTCGTGCCCTGACTGACGATGTAGAGAAACCCGTCGCTGTTGGATTGGATCTTGATCTGGATCCGTTCGCCGGCCTGGAACCGCGTGCTCACCGGTACTTCTTGTACATCGGATCCTGTGACTTTGAGGATAGAGTAGCGGAGCCCGAGGGGTCCTGTGGCTTTGATGGGTTTGAAGGGCGTGTTCGTGGTTCCCGTCGCGACGGGGGATTTGCGCTGCGGTGTTTGTACAGGGGTGTTCACTTGTTGGACCGGCTTCTGGTGCGCAGGCACCTCGAATCCACCGAAATAGAGATCGCGCGCTCCAGCGGTTTTTGGCATCTGGGCAAACGCAAGCGTCGAAGAAAGGGTCAGTACAAGGATGCGGGTCATAGTGGAGCCTCCGAAGGAGTCCTGCTATTCACTGTAGCGTTTTCCGCATGGAAATGAGGTCATTTGAGAATCGGATCTGAAAGCAGCCCGTTCGCCATCCCGTTCGCCGCCACCTGGTTCCCGATCTGACCGACGACATGCCCCAGGGGGCACGCGCATTTCGATGTCGCCCTCGGGCGTAATCAGCACTCCACCCTTCGCGCCCAGCACCGCTGTCGCCAGCGCTCGCCGTACGTTGACCGCGACCGTGCGCGTTCCAATGTTCGTCCCTAATGACGCGCTGATCCGAATCGAAGCTGTCCTCGCGGTGGCCGTCGCCGACGTGAAGACGTCAAGCGGTATAGTGTCGCCACTCTTCGCCGTTGCCGAACCCAGCTTCACCGAAAGGCCATTGAGGTCGGGCGTTTCGATGGAGACGGTGAGTGCGATGCTGCCGATGCCAGAGGAATCACCCGTCAGCCGCAGTTGGAATTGCGCGCTGTCCCCTTGCGCCACATGCGTCTCCGGGCGGTCAACAGTCAGTTCGAACGCCGTGGTGGTTGGCTGCGGGGGCGCACCAGGGAACCCAACGACGGCTCGCATCAGGAGATTGGTTTCGAGTACGGCGTTACTGCTGGTCACCAGTGCGAGCGGGATAGTGGCACGCGCGTTCCTTGTCGCCAACCACGCCTCTTGCGCTGGAACAAGGTCTCTTTGGAAGGGGGCTTACTTTGAAATCCGGAAGCAGGTGGGATCGCCAACATCGCGCCCAGAACTACGACCGCTCGAATCGCAAGGTTGCGGGTCAACATCGTGTGCGCTGTTTCTTGACGAAGGCGACCCGCGCAGGCGGGTCTTTCACTTCGTGTTCGATGGGAACCATCGTTAACTCACTGCTTGCAAGCCAGCCGCCATTGTAAGAAACACGTACCTGCAATGACTTAGCGGCGCGGGCAGCCAGTTTTGTGGGGGACCGTACCCGGCCCTGCGTTGGTGCACTCACTACAGCGTCGCTGCGGCACCTTTCAACGTCGTGCCATTTGCGATGGCGCAGACAAGAATTGCCCGAATTTCTACCAGAAGATGGCAGTGTTCCGCACGTTCCGCACCATCCCGTGACGACATTCAGAAGCGATTCCACGAGTACTATGAAACGGAGATAAAAAAGAAGCTAGTCCTCGTGTCGAGCGATCCCGTTCGCGCGACGGACATGCGAGAAAAGGCGCGGGCTAACGAGCGCTGCAAATATAGTGCTCACCATCACCAGGTAAGATCGCAGGCGGAGATGGCAGTGCTGCAGAGGATGAGCCATTTCGACCGAAGCCAAGCAGCTTGAAGATTGGCTCCCCATCTTGGACGCATTTCGAACCTTTGCTGGCTACGACGGTCTCCCCTTCAACTCATGAACGGCATGAGCTTCGTGCAACATCCACGCAACAACCAAGCACCTTCCAGTCTGTGTGCACAGCCTGCAGCAAAACTCCAATCGACCCCCTTTCGTATGAGCGCTGCGTCACGTCACAATGGTGCCATGAACCTCAAGCCGCGAATGCAGTGTCCGCCGCGTTTGGAGATTCTGGCGACTTATCCGGACCTTCGAGAAGAAGATTTTCAACAGACCCTTGCCTTCGCCGCCACTGTCGACGGTACGATTGATTTTCATCTCGATGCCGCATGAGGCGTATCGTGCTTGATCATCGTGCTTAATAAAGGTCTGTCGACGACCGCTGTCACGACCTTTTGCGAACAGCCGGTTGAGATATCGTGAATGTCCGCGAAATTGAAATGCTTGAAATGCATAGCAGCGACGCCGCTGTCCGCGCTGTCCGCGCGAGTCGTCCCCACTTATCGGCCGACTGCATTTGTGACGGGAGACGCCAGTTGGAAGACTTACTTCGAATTCCTATCTCCGGATAGGCTTTCGCTGCAAGCGAACTCCAACCGTAGGATCTGTGAGGCTCTAACGGAGAGGGGGACGAGCTGATTGCCGAACGCGAAATCGACCATTCGGCGCATTTCAAAAGCGCGGAAGAGTGCACGTTATTCGTGCAGCAGACGAGCCTATTCAAGTTTGTGGTCCGAAGTGAAACGGAAGAGCTAGGCGTCCGGATCTACCGCGCCGATCTACCCTCTTTCGAAAACATCGATGAAGTCACGCATCCGCTGGTGAAGCTCGCTGCCGAATACGGGGGCGAGTACGACGGCCGGGAATCCGCGGTAGTCCAAAGGACGGGAGATGTATAATGGGGGTCCCGAAAGGTGAGCTATTCACAAAATTGAGGCCGCAGTTCCACGCACTACCCGGGTGGCGCTGTGCACCGATACCTTCGATGAGATCAATGGGGTGGCGACAATCAGCCGCCACTTCGCCGCTTTTGCGCAACGCCGGAACCTGCCGCTTCTGGTGGTGCGGCCAGGACCTTCGCTGTCAAGCGTGCAGCAAGGTTCGGTAACGTTCGTCGATATTCCGAAAAGCGGACTGTGCCTGCCTCTCGACATGGGGCTTCGCTTCGACCTGCTCATCGGGCGCCACTATTTTTGGCTGAGGCAGCGGATCGTCGATTTCGACCCGGATGTGCTGCATGTCACCGGACCCGGCGACATCGGCATGCTCTGCGCTGCGCTGGCCCATTTCATCAAGCCCAAGGTGCCGCTGGTGGCGGCCTGGCATACCAATATCCATCAGTACGCCGGGATGCGGATGGAGCCGCTGTTGCGCTGTCTCCCAGTCCGGATGAAGGCAGCGGCGAGGAGAGGTATCGAGGGCGCAAGTTTCTGGGCAACCGCTCACTTTTATGGTTTGGGCCGTCTGTTGATGGCTCCGAATCCAGAGATTCTGGCGCGGCTCATGCGCGCCACACACAAGCCGGGCAGCGTCATGCCGCACGGCGTCGATACCGAATTATTTCGCCCGGCTAAAACCAAAGCACCGGGCAAAATCGCTCTTGGCTACGTGGGCCGGCTGACGCCTGAAAAGAACGTCCGCTTTCTGGCCGATCTGGCCAAAGGGCTTCCGGCGGACGTTCGTGAACGGGTTCGTTTTCTG
>ENA-ORBV01008935-ORBV01008935.1-microbial-mat-metagenome-genome-assembly--contig:-NODE-8935-length-16659-cov-6.199373_pt1 | contig 16659 bp, 18 predicted proteins | sample MGYA00237777_ERZ505514 | MGnify/ENA primary metagenome ERZ505514 (study PRJEB26160, sample SAMN06269048) | microbial mat metagenome | isolation source: Oligotrophic lake microbial mat | place... | reverse complement strand
TGCAGATCGACAGCGCCGGGCAGGTGGCGCTCAAACTTAAGACCGCCTGGCGCGATGGCACCACCCACATCGTAATGTCGCTGGTGGTGCCCCAGGCGCCCAGGCAGGTTACCGGCAAATCGGAGCTCACCGCGACCGAGTCAGGCTGCACGCACAGCCGACCGGCGCGCATCAGCTAGGCCCGGCTGCTCAAGCGCGTGCTCCAGATCGACATCGAGCACTGCCCGAACTGCGGTGGTCAGCTCAAGATCATCGCTGCCATCATGGAGGCACCAGGGACAGGAGCGGATCCTCACGCACCTGGGGCTGCAGGCCCGGGCACCGCCCCGGGCGCCGGCGCGCGGAGGTTTTGAGCAAGCAGCCTGATGAAGGCGGCCCGGCACCCCGGGCTGCGGGCAGGTCATCGGTCTGCAGCAGCAGCATGTAGCCACTGTCACCGTGGCGTGCGAGGTGGCGCCCGCAGGCTGTGTCTGCACGATACGGTGAAATCACCTCGATGAACTGGTCGCCGAACACGAACACCGCGTTGTCGATGCCGAACTCGGCCACGCCGGAGTCACGAAAAGGTGGTTCCAACTGGAACAACGCGGCCAGCGCATCGCGGCCCTGCTCCAGCGATTGGGCGGCAAAAACGATCTGGCGGATACGCATGGTGGGCTCCCTTACTGAAACGGGCAACAGCCCCGCAGTCTAGTGCTGCCTGAAACGCCCTCCATTCCTTGCTGTCAGAGAAAACGTGTCTGGCCGGCTGGGGGTTCATTGGCCGCATGGATGCCGGTATCCAGCAAAGATCCGCCGACGTTTTTATGCGCCGCGCGGGCAGCCTCCTGAAGCAGCAACCTGACAAAGCCATAGACTCCGAACCAGCGCACTGTCTCCGACCACCACCCCATGCAAGCCCGCACCCGACTGTTCCTGGCCACCAGCGCCATCGTCACGCTCTGGCAGCTGCCGTACGGCCATCAGCTGCTTTACCCGCTGACCTTGCTGGCGACCTACGCACACGAATTGGGCCATGGTTTGACCGCCCTGCTGCTGGGGTTTGAGTTTGACCAATTGGTGCTACATGCCGATGGCTCCGGGCAGGCGATGTGGCATGGCCAGCCGGGTCGGGTCGCCACCGCCGCCATTGCTGCGGGCGGCTTGCTGGGCCCGACCGTGGCCGGCATCAGCCTGTTGCTTCTGTCGCGCACGCCGCGTTTTGCACGTGCCCTGCTGGCAACGCTGGCGTTGTTGATGGCGCTGTCCATGGCTTGGTGGGTGCGCAACGCGTTTGGCCAGTTCTTTGTGCTGGCATGGGCGGCCAGCTTGGGGCTGGCCGCCCGGTTCTTATCCGGGCGCAGCGCCGCGTTTTTGTTGCATCTGATCGCAACCACCCTTTGCCTGGCCTGGTTCTCTGATCTCGATTACCTGTTCTCCGCCGAGGCCGTGGTCATCGGCGCCCGCTACCCGTCGGACAGCGCCGTGATCGCTCAAGCGCTGTGGCTGCCTTACTGGTTCTGGGGGGGCGCAGTGGCGCTCTTTTCGCTTGCCATGACGGTCTTTGGCATTCACTGGGTCAGCCGCACCGGAGTTTCGACCTGAGAGCTGGAGAATCTTTCTACTGCGCCAGCTTGGACCAGCACCCGCCGCAAGCCGCTTGCGGCCTGGCTTTTGCCAACCGTGCCCCTGCGCACTGGCATTAAACTCGCCCGAGCGAGGCCGCGGGGCGGCGCATCAACCTCAGGGAACGGAGCAAGCGATGAAGGGTATGCTGGATTTTCTGGAGAAAGCCGGGTTGGTTAAAAAGGACTCGTCCACCGAGGCCATGGCTTCCAGCACCGCACCGACGCCCGCCAGGGCCTCGCCCGTCGCCAACCAGACGTCCACGCGGCCAGCAATGGTCGCGGACAGCACAGCGCTGAACCTGGACAGCATTTATGCCCATGCCGGCATCGCCCCCTCGGTCTATCCCGCCGAGCGGCTGCTGCGGCTGGTGGATGGCCTCAGCGCCATGGACGAGGCCACACGCCGGATGGCCATCAAGGCGATGGACGAAGCCGATGAATCCTGGACCATTGCCGACCCGCTGGCCGACGCCAGCGCAAAGCTGCAGGCCCTGGCCCAGCACACCGAGCACCTGCAATTGAACCTGCAGCAATTGGAACGGGAAACGCAAGGGCGACTCGTCGCCGTCACGGCTCGGCAGGAGCAGGTGGTAGGCGACATCCGCAAACAAATTTCTGAACTCGAAGCCTTGGTGGCCCGGGAGCTGGCGCGCGCCGCGCAGGAGACCGCCGCGCAAGAGTCCCAGCTGCAGACGGCCCGGGACCAGACCGGTCGCGAGCTGGCCGGCGTGGCGCACATCAGCCAGCGCCTGCAAGGCCTTGCCCTGCAGTTCGGTGGCACCAACAACACAACCCAGGAATAACCGCATGGCCAGTTTGACACCTCTCTCCAAGGGCCTGATTGGATTGGCCGTGCTGGGTGCCATGACCTCGGCCGTGTGGCACCTCGGCCTGAAAGAGCGCTTCCAAGGAGGCGCAGCGCCGGCACAGCAGTCTGGCGCCACCACCCCGGCGCCAGCACCAATGCCGACCAAGCCCGCGCCGCCGGCCATGGCGCCGGCTCCCGCCACGGCCACTGCGCCGGAAGCCAGCAAGCCACCGGCCGCGGCGACGGCGGACACCAACAGCCAGACCAAGGCCCAGGCCAGCAACCCGTCGGCGGCCGAAAACGCCGAGACCGGACGAAAGTTTTTGGTCAGCGGAAACTTTACCCAGGCCCGGGTTCACCTGGAGCAGGCGGTGCAAGCTGGAGACGGTGGCGCCGCCTGCCTTTTAGGCGAAATGACGCTGAAGGGCCAAGGCGGTATCCGCGTCAACCAGGACCAGGCGGCCAAGCTGTTCCAGCTCGCCCAGTCGCGCAACACCATTTGTTTTGCTTCGGGCCAATAGGGCTCCCACATTGCCTTTTAACCAGGACCCCGCCATGAAATTTCGCACCATTGCCCTACTGACCGCGTTGAGCAGCGCCTGTTGGCCGCTGGGCACGGCGCAAGCCCAAGGCTTCGTCTTCGGCACTGCGCCGGCAAAAACCGAGGCGCCAGTGGCCCCAGGCGCCCGCAATGCCAAGGTCGAGACTGCCCAGCGCCTGCTGGCCCGCATGGGCCTTTTTAAAGAGGTTGCGTCTGGCAACCTGACACCGGCCACGCTGGAAGCCATGCGCGCCTTTTCCGCGCAGCACGGGTTGGCACCTGCCAACCAGGTCACGGACCCTCTCTTGAACGCGATGCGCCGGGTCATCTGGCAAACCCAAAACTGGGCCGGTGGCAACCTCAAAGGGCGCGAAAAACTGGTGGATGCCGCCGGCCTGCGCGAAGCCCAGATTCTGTTGGGCAAGCTAGGCTTCGCCGCCGGCCCGCTGGACGGCACCTTTGGCCCGCAAACCCAGGTTGCAACCGAGGCCTTCCAGGAGTCGCAAAGCGTCAGCGTCGACGGTTTGATCACCGCCACCGTGCTGATGAACCTGCGCCGCGCGGTGAACGGAGCGGGCGCGGCGGTCAAAGACACAGTGCGGGTGCTCAACTGGCCCGATTACATCGAGCCCAGCGTGCTGCAGGACTTTGAGAAAGAGCACAACATCCGCGTGGTCTACGACATCTTTGCCAGCAATGACGACCTGCAGACCAAGCTGCGCGCGAGCGGCACGCCCTATGACGTGGTTTTCCCCACGGCCAATGCGGTGCCAGGCATGGCGGCCAAGGGACTACTCGCCAAGCTGGACAAAACAAGCCTCAAAAACCTCGGCAATATCGACCCGCGGGTGGATGCCACACTGCGCGCCTGGGACAAAGACGGCGCCTATAGCTTGCCCTATATGTGGTACACGGTGGGCATCGCCTGGAATCCCAAACTCACGGCCAAGGCCTACCCCGGCCACGCCATGGACGCGCTGAGCAATGTGTTTGACCCCGAGACCGCCAGACGCTTCCAGTCCTGCGGTGTCGGGGTAGTCGATTCGGCCAGCGACGTAGTGCCCCTGGCCGCCATCGCCGGTGGACAAGCCAAGTGGGACGGCAAGGCCTCCATCAACGCCGCAACCCAGGTGCTGTCGCGCTTGACGGGTATCGTCAAGGTGATTCCCACCGAGCAGTACATCGATGCCCTGGCCAATGGCAAGGTGTGCGTGGCCATCGGATTCTCTGGCGATGCGGTGCAGGCCCAAGCCAAGTCGCGCGGCGCGGTCGAATACCGGGTGCCGGCCGACGGCGGCCTGCTGGCGATTGACGCCATGGCCGTGCCCGCCAATGCCACCAACAAGCGGGCTGCGCACTTGTTCATCGACTACATTTTGCGGCCCCAGGTGATTGGCAAAATCTCCAACACCGTGGGCTACGCCAACGCCAACCTGAAGGCCGGCGAATTCATGAGCGAGAGCATCAAGTCCAACCCCGCGGTGGTGCCCAGCACCGCGTCGCTGAGTCGCTCCTCGCCGATTCCTATTTTGTCGGAGCAGGACCAGCAAGACATTGCCCGCCTGTGGGCCAAGTTCTCCAAATAACGTGAACGACCGGCCCTCCTACCTCGCCGCCTTCTTGCGCCACCCGTATAACCGGGTGGCGCTGCTCGCCGCCGGCTGTGCCGCCGTGTTCGCCTCGATCCCTCTGGGCTGGACGGGCTTGGCCTTAGTGGCGGTGGTGGCTTTGGGCACCGAGGTGCTGGCCGCACTGGCGATTCCCGGGTTGCCCTCGTTTCGCGCCTGGGCCGAGCGCGAGCACCACCACAAGGGTCGCAGCCTGCGCCGCGAACGGCTGTTGTCGGAGCTGGCTAATTTGGGGGGCTCCGACGCACTCGCCAGTTATCAGCACATGCGCAACCGGGTGTTGGCCCTGTACCAATCAGCCGACGACAGCCGCACCAGCCTGACCCGCCAAGATGTCGACAAGCTCGAAGACCTCACGGTCGATTACCTGGGTCTGAGCGCGATCAACCTCTCGCTCAAGCAGCGCAAAGACCACGCCAATGAAGACCTGGTGCTCAAACGCATCGCCGGCCTGCAGAGCCAGCTGAAAAATAGCGCTTTGGCCGAAGACGAGGAACGCCAATTGCGCGCGGCCTTGGCGCAATACACCGAGGCCATGCAGCGCTCGCGCCGACTGGCGGTTCGCCGCAGCGCCCTGGAGGCCACGCTGATGGCCATGCCCGACAAAATGGAAGAGGTCTACCAGTTGGTGATCACCTCGCCCTACTCCACCGATATGGGCGGCAAACTCGAAGAGTCCTTGTCGCGCCTGCGCATTGCCGAAGACGTGGCGGCCGAGTTTGATGCCAGTGACAGCACCGACTTCAAATCACAGTCTCAGCCCTACGCACAACCCAACGCCTTTGGCAAAACCGCGCAGAAGGCCAGCCGCGCGCTGAAGGCATGACGTTCAACCATCGGTCACAACCGTCACGCGCCCATCCATCACCACCGCACTTCACCTGGAGCAACCCATGGCCAACAATGCAATCTTCGCTCGCCTGTCCAACCTCTGGACCGGCTTTATCTCACTGTGGGTCTCCGACATCGAAAAAGAACACCCCGAGATCGCCTACCAAAACGCAATCACGTCGATGATCCAGAAGTACACCCAGCTCAAGGCCGCCACCGGCTCCATCATTGCCCGGCGCCAGGACATCTCGGCCCGACTTGAATCGCACGAGCGCGAGCTGGCCCAGGTCGCGGCCGATCTGGAGACCGCATTGGCCACCAACCAGGATGATCTGGCGGTGGTGCTGATTCAGAAAAAGAACACGCTGGACGCGGCCATCACCGAGTTGCGGGCGGACGCGAACCAGGCCACTTCCGACGCCGACAACGCGAAAGACTCGCTCATGCAGGTCAAATCAGAAATCGACAAGCTGAAAGCCGAGAAAGACCGCATGCTGGCGCAAATGCACAGCGCCCGGGCCCGGCTCACGATCCAGGGTCAACTCGATGGCTTGTCAGTGGATGCCGAAGTACAAGCGCTGGGCGCCGTGCGCGAGCACATCAAGAGCCAGGTGGCACAAGCCAGTCTGGGAGCCGAGCTGCAAAACTCGGACCTCGACACGCGGCTGAACAAATTGCGCCAGAGCAGCGGATCGGTAACCGCCAAGGCGCAGTTGGACGCCATGAAGCAGGCCCGCGCCGCCGCCCAGGCTGCGCCCACCAAGACGCTTTAATAAGCGAGTCGTCGTGACGGCCCCCACTACCATCGCCCCGCGCAAAGTGCTGGCGCACTGGGCCGAGACCTTGCGCCAGAAATACCTGGCCGGCGAGGCCTCCACCTTTGTGCTGTACCGCAATGTGTTCGATAATTTTCTGGTCGGTGACACCTTGCACAACCTGCAGTCTTTTCTGGTCACGGAGCTGTTCAAGGACACCAAGAAGCAGGTCTGCGAGGTGAGCCTGGAGCGCGGCATCCGGCAGCTTGGCGGCAAAGCCGACAGCGCGCTGGCGGCGCTGACCGCTGGCGACGCTGGCAATGGCAACCTGTTGCAGGCCCTGCACGCGCTGGAACACCAGATGCGCAGTGAGCAATCCACCGCTGTCATCGTGCCTTACGCCGATGCCCTGCTACCTGCTGGCGACCCCAGCTTCATGGCGCCACAAGACCGCCAAATCTATCTCGCCTTTCACCGTTGGTCGCTGGACAAGACCCTGACCAGCGGCGACAACATCACCATATTGGTGACCGAGTCGCTCAACGCCATCAACCCCGGCCTGCTGTCCAACCCCAAGGTCGCCGCCATTGAAATCCCGATGCCGGACCTGGCCACGCGCTCGCAGGTCATCGCCCACCTGGCGCCCCAGATCAGCGCCGCACAGATCACCCTGTTCTCCGAGCGCACCGGCGGCCTGCGCACGGTGCAACTGGCCAGCATCATGGCCAGCTCGGACGGCCATGGCCTGAACGAGGCCCAGCGGCGCGGCCTGATCCTGCAATTGTTGCAGGGCACGGCCGACGCTGAGCCGCGAGCCAGTACGCTGGCCGCCATCACGGCCGGCATGACCCCGCTGGAGATCACCAAACTGATAGAGCCCGGCCGAACCTTGCCGGTGGGCGATGCGAACGCCGAGGTGCTCAAGGTCATCCATGCACGCAAGCGCGAGATGATTGAGAAAGAGTGCGCCGGCCTGATCGAGTTCATCGAGCCCAAGCATGGCCTGTCCGTGGTCGGCGGGCACGAGAACATCAAGCACGAACTGCTGGCGATTGCCGCGAACCTGAAGGCCGGTGAGACCACCCTGACCCCCATGGGCTTGCTGGCGGTAGGCCCGATGGGCTCGGGCAAGACCTTTGTCATCAAGGCCTTTCTGAAAGAAGCCGGCCTGTCGGCCGTGGCCCTGAAGAATTTTCGCTCCAAGTGGGTCGGCTCCACCGAGGCCAATCTGGAGCGGGTGCTGGCCACCGTCAAGGCCATGGGCCCGATTGCCGTGATCATCGACGAGGGCGACCGCAGCTTTGGCTCCGGCGGCGGCGAAGACAGCGACGGCGGCACCAGCTCGCGCGTGATTGCCCGGCTCAAAGAGTTCATGGGCGAAACCGAAAATCGGGGTCAGGTCTTGTTCGTAATGATGACCAACCGCCCCGACAAGCTCGACAGTGACATCAAGCGGCCCGGCCGCCTGGACCGCAAGATTCCATTTTTCTACTGCGACTCGGCGCCAGAGCGGGTGCAGGTATTGCAGGCGGTGCTGTCGCGCTACGGCGAGACCTGCGTGGCCAGTGCCGAAGAGCTGCTGACGCTGTGCGACGGCTTGAGTGGTTACTCCAACGCCGACCTGGAAGCCCTGGCCTTGCTGGCAGTGGAGTTGGCGCGCAACCAGGCCAGCCCCTTGAATGCCCTGGTGTTGAGCCAGGCGGCGGCCGACTTCATGCCGCCACAAGAGCAGGACATGATCGAGTTCATGGAGCTGCTGGCGGTGTCCGAGACCTCCCGGCGCTCGATGCTGCCCAAACGCTACCGCGACATGGCCATCAGCGATATACAGAACAATCTGATCGCGGCCAAGCGGCGCGCCCTGGCGCGTTAGCCCCCTGCATTTGCTTCCCGATTCACCCTTCCACCCTCAGGAGTCATTCATGCACACCATGCCCGACCAGAACCTCAGTGCTACACAGGTCATTCAACTGAGCAAGGCGATGCTTTCGGTCGCCTCGGTGGACGGCATCCAACCGGCCGAGGCGGCCTTGATCGGCCAGTTCTACGAGAGCTCGCGCAGCGCGGACATGGCCACAACCGCGGTCTTTCTGGCCAGCGACCAGACCCGGCAGTTTGATGCAGCCAGCCTGGCCGGCAGCACGCCGGGATTTGCCGACACCGTGGTCCTGATGTGCCTGATGACCGCCCACGCCGACGGCCGCCTGAGCGCAGACGAACTCAGCCATGTGCAGACCATTGCCAGCGCCCTGGGGCTGGATGCCACTCGGTTTGACGCCCACCTGGCGCACGTGCGCGACGAACTGGTGGGCGCGCTGTCCCACCTGCCGGACGCCGCTTCGGTGGCAGCGGTTGTGCACGAGATGTCGTCGGTCCGGTAGGCACAGACCCGCCCCTGTGCTCCGCGCCGCAGTGCGCGGGTTCAGCTCGGCCGAAAGATGCTGCTTTTTTGTTGGATAGTTTTATCCATGCACCGAAACCTGTGGAAACCAGATGCAAGTTTTTTTGACCGGCGTGAGTTGCGTCGGAAAGTCTGCCGTGGGTGCGGCGCTCGCAGAACTCCTTGGAAATAGCTTTTTCGATCTCGATCACGAGATTGAAGAGTTTTTCGGAACGAGTATTGAACGACTGCAAAATCGACACCTTTCGATGCGCTCTTTTCGAATCGAGGCGGCACAAGCGCTGGTTAATCTACTGACAAAACCGGGCAACAAAACGTGTCTGGTAGCCATGCCTCCCAGCGCACTGATGAACCCCTATCTGGCGGTCTTAACGAGGTCGCAGGGCATATCAATCGCCATCCACGACAGCGCGCAGAGCATTTTGAACCGAATCAAATTCTATGATCTGGACTCCAACGTTATTGAAAAAATCCTCACCCCAGACGAACAGCGCAGATACCTCAAAGAGATCAAGAAGGACATCACCTACTTTGGTAAAACCTACAAGCGTGCCAACGTGCAGGTGAACATTGCGGGGCTGGATATCCGACAATCTGCCGCCAAAATACATACCGCGTTGCAAGAGTTCAACAAAGACCCAAGACCCTGAGAAGTGATCCTATTTCTGCTCTGATCATTGAAGAAACCCCATGCTTGAACCTTGGCACCTCCGTGCTGCGACCTTGTTTGACGATCCTATCCTGCTGGAATGGGGCGTTCACCATTACGCAAAAATACCGCCCCATTCCGAACTTAAAGAGCAGTTGGGAGAGCATTGGTTTGATCACCTCTTCCTCAAACGCTTGATTGATGCCGCCGGCACGGATACGGACACCGACTCGCTGCCAATAGTGCTGCAGGACGTTCCGGCAAAATATTTCACCCCTTTTGCGACCACGATCGCTACGCGGTGGAGCGAATGGCCGGCCAACCTGGTGGCCCCGGCAGCGCACATCCTTGCCACCGTCGCGCCCGAGTTGTCTGCTACCACGTTTGCCAGCTATTTAGACAAGCCAGCACCCTTGTCTGGCCACCAGGTGTTCGCGATTCTCGACAACCTGCAGCATCTGCCAGCTCCTGCCGCGCTCAAAATGACCGAGACGTTGTTGCAGCTGTCGCGAGGCCCGGCTAAGACTATCTTGACACACATACAGGTCAACATTCTGTTGGCAGCGGTAGAGTGCCAGCAGCATCAATTTTTACCCGCTTTGCTCGACCAGATTCTGGTACAGCCCGAGCCGCAGGTTCAGGGTTTTGTGAACGCCATGGTGACGGAATGGTTCGGCAATGACAGCTTTGCTGATCTTTATTTCATGTACCGGGATGATGTCAGCGTAGCTACCTTTCAAGAGCTTGCAGTTTTGTTCGAAAACGCAACCCCGCTGGCCGAAATCGACGCCGTGCTCGCATCAACAACACCACTGGTAGAGGCTTTCCGTTTGCTGGAAACCCATCAGCACCGATCGCAAGAATCGACTCTGGCCTGGGCGCTGCTGCAACAGTTTAGTGAAAACCGTGAACTCTCGGAGGTGGTCAAGAATTCACTGGCGGGATTGGCTCTTGCAGCCGTAGCCAGTGCTTTCGAGCGCAAGACCGTTGACGTGGCAACACTTGGCATGGACGACATGCTCATCCTGTTGGCACAGGATGTGAAAACCAACATCCACTATGAGGCACTGAACCACGCTTTGCGTGGAATGCCAAGGGTTGAACTTATTGCCGCAACCATTGCGCACCAGAATCAAACCATCGATACCCTCGGTGCAATCGCGCTGGCTCGGCTGATGGGCGACTTGGGTTGGCCTGAGTTTGTGCCGCAGTTGATTGGCTGTCTTGGTGAAGATTTTGGCGATTTCCTGCACCAGGCGGCGGAAAAATCACTCTTGGCGATTGGTGAAGTTGCGCGTGATGCGCTGATAGCGCAGTGGCCAACACTGGAGCGCACGCAGCAAATTTACGGCGCTTCGGTCATCCAGGGCGTTGGCGGGGCCGCAGCGGCGGAGTTCGCCCTGAATGGTGTTGACGATTTGCGCCACGATGATGTCGAGCAGTGGTGCGACTTCATGTTGGCGGCCCCTGACCCCCGAATGATCGAAGTCCTTCAGTCAACATTGCACCGCCAGCAACCGTTGATCGACGAGGCCTACTATTGCCTGTGTCGCGTGTTAGGCCACGAAACCCCGGAACTTGACAAGTTGCGCGTCAAAATTTTGCTCAACAGGCAAGCGACGTTGAAACGGATTAAAAATTTTGAAGACGGCCATGACGGGTTTGATCAGCGGGCAACTTTGAACCTGTCGCTGCGCTGCACCGTCTGCAAGGACGTGAATCGCTATGAAGTCAAGCAGGTAATCATGGGCGACTCGACTGCGCATGCCTGTTTGCTGGCAGACGAGTTTGCATGCATTTCCTGCGGTGAACTGGTCGACTTTGAATTTCAAGCAGATGCTTCACTGGCAATTATCGGAGAAAACCTGCGGCAATTGGGTGCTACGGCCGATGGGAAATCGCCGGCGTCGAAGCTGGTCACCCTGATGGCAGTGGTCATGGCCGACGGCAGCAGTCAGCCCTTGCCCAAAGCGTTTGCCCAACTGCGCGAAAACGTTAGCCGCAATCCGGCGGACTGGCTGTCGTGGTTTCGCTTGGGCAACATCAATCTGGGCATCAATCGCCCCAAGGCGGCATTGGTCTGCTTTCAAAAAGCCCACACACTCAACCCGCGATCACTCGAAGCGGTTATCAATCTAGCCTCTGCATTGAAGGACGCTGGCCAGGACGCAGCAGCCATGGCCATCATGAAAAGTGCCTTGGCGACGCGGATGCCGTGGCAAATGCTGACATCAAATCCGTCCAGCGTTGGTCCTGACTTTGCGCAATTGTTCAATGACTTGCAGCACAGTACCGGGCAAAACGATGCACCTCCTGTGCATCCGCAATTCCTCGGCCCACAGAGTAAAGTAGGTCGCAATGATCCTTGCCCGTGCGGGAGTGGGCGTAAATTCAAGAAGTGTTGCATTTAAGCTGAGTCAATCGGTACAAGTGGATATATAAAACCAAGCCTGCACGCTGTTTGAGGGTCGTCGTTGCCCGCAACCGGTTGCCGAGCACAAGGAGCCGGAGCACCTGTATGGCGAAATTGGTCGCCTCAAAATCGAGCTCGACTGGCTCAAAAAAAAGTCAGAGATGAGACCATCATGATGCGCCAAGACTGGATCGACAAAGAGGATGATGTTGCCGTGAGTCGGCAATGCATTCTGAGCGGCACATCACGCGCGATCCACTATGCACAGCAAAAGCCCAAAGAGCTTGATGAAGATGATGAACTACTCAAGCGCCTGATCGATGAAGAGTGAACCGGCCCCCTTTTTGCGGCAGCCGTCGAATGGTGGTGTACCTGGGCCGGTGCGGCCACAGCGTCAACCGTAAACGATTACAGCGTCTGATGCGCACCATGGGCCTGACAGGCATGGCGCCGGAGCCCAACACCAGCCGCGCGCACCCGCAGCACAAGGTGTACCCGTACCTGCTGCGTGGCGTGGCCATTGAGCGGCCCAACCAGGTCTGGAGTACCGACATTACCTACATCTGTCGGTGAAATCCGACGAAGCTCGCTGTGGTGCTAGTGCGATTCGCTGTTGGCGCCGAAAGATAAGCAGGTGCCCTGGCTGCTACGGGCGGGAGCTTGGATTCGGCGCCGGGCTTTCCGAATCGCCAAACAGGTATATAGTTAATATATACATTGAGGATCTCCCATGCCAGCCACGACTTCCAGCTTGCTGCTCAAGTTCCGCAGACGCGACACGCAGTTCGGTGTAACCCGCGAGACCGTAAAGGCCATGGCCGAGCGTTTCGACGTCTCCGAGACAGAGGTCGTGCACATGGCGCTGTCGCGCCTGGCCAAGGACGAACTGCCGGCCTACCAAGCCGATGACGGACCACTGACGGCGCGCGACCTCAAGCAATTGCGCAGGGTTTCCGATGCGGCCTTGCCCACGGGCAGGGTTGTGATGAGGCGGACACTGTTCTGACATGGCCCATTGGACGCCCCCGACACCAGGCGACATCGTCTGGTGCCATTTCCCCAACTTGCCGCGGCGCACCCCTGGCCCCAAGCCCAGGCCCGCGCTCGTGTGCGACGTCACAGAGCGCGAGGACGGCGTTTCGGTCACCGTCGCGTACGGCACCTCTCGAGGACTGCAGCGACTCCACAAAGGAGAGTTCGCAATCACCAAGCAGGGCAACCTGGCGGCCTACAGCAGCGCCGGCCTTTCGTTTGACACCAAATTCGATCTGAGGCAGTCGGTTGAACTACCGTGGAACGAGGACTTCTTCGCCGTGCCTGCGGGGGCACCACATGGGCAGCATCCGAAGCTTGGCAGCCTTCACGCCTCGATGATGCGTGCGGCGCACACTGCTTACCAAGTTGTGAAGGGCGAGGACTGACGCTGTGGATTGGCGACCGCCTATCGTGCGCAGAGCATGCTGATCCGCACCCGGATGGCCGGTTCCGGGTGGTGAATTCGCTCTGCCTGATTTTTCCGGTTTGGGTCGAATGCGGGTGTAGTTGAGATACACCTGTATGTCGGCTCCCTGCCATCTGACGACAATCGTTTCCCTGGAGGCGTTCAAGATCTGAGATCGGTCCGGCCGCGCGCAGAGCCGCCAGCGTGCGCCGCCCGTCAGCCGCGCCGCGCCGCCGGTTCGCCGCTGCGTCTGCCAATGCCAAGTCAGGTGCCGGCTTCCAACTCGCGTTCCACCATCGCTGCCAGGTCGCCGAGCGCCTTGATGTCGGCTTGCGCGAATTGGCGGGGTTGGTGGTCGATCAGGCACAAGGTGCCGATCAGGCTGCCGTCGGGCGCGGAGATCGGTTGCCCGGCATAAAACCGCACGCGCGGGTCCGATTGCACGAGTGGGTTGTCGGCGAACCGGTCGTCACACAGCGCGTCGGGAACCACCAGCGCCCGGATGTCCAGGATCGCGTGACCGCAGAACGATGCATCGCGTGAGGTCTGTTGTGCGTCCAAGCCGGTGCGCGACTTGAACCACTGGCGATCAGCGTCTATCAGCGAAATCAGCGCGATCGGCACCTTGAACATCTGCGAGGCCAGCCGCGTGATGCGGTCGAAACGTTCCTCGGGCGGGCTGTCCAGGATCTTGAGTTGCCGCAATGCCTCGAGCCGGCGGTCTTCGTCCGGCGGCGGTGGCGCCGCCTGCCAGCGCGCACGTGTGCGCAAGATGGCGGCTTGCAGCTTGGTGCGCAGATATTGCCGACTGCACGGAGCGATCACCCATTCGGTGATGGCCGCTTCAGCACCGGTTTCACCATGGGCCACCCGCGCCATGGCCGGGGTCGGCATTTGCGCCGCCGACGCGACGATGATGGCCGGCAAGCGGGACTGGCCCTCGCAGGCACGCAAGGCCGGCAACAGCGCGAGGGCGTCGTCGTCACCCACGCGACGCGCGACGATGGTCAGCGACAAAATCGCGTCGTTTGCCGCGCGCAGCGCCTCGTTGCCCGACGCCGCCATGACAACCGGAAGTCCCTCGGCGCGCACGGCATCGCCGAGCAAGGTCGCCAGCGTGTCGTCGGCGCAGACCACCAGCACCGGCTGGTGCGCCAGCTCATTCGTGTCCAAGTCGATGTCGGCGGTGTCGCCGGTGGCGAGCGCAGCCCGTGGCGGCGCATTGAGCTCGACGACACCTCCTTCTGCTGCGGCAAATACCGTCGTTGTGGCGCCGGCAGCACTTACCCGCTGTTCTGCGCTCGCCACGACCGCGTCCAGCGCAGCATCGTCGCGTCGGGGGTCGTGGTGGAACAAGGCCAGTTGCCGCACACCGCCGACCACCGCCAGGTCCACCACGTACTCCATCGTGCTGTGGCCCCAGCCGGCATGTTTGGCGTACTCCTGGGCGGTGTACTGGGCGTCGTGTATCAGCAGGTCGGCACCGGCGATGAAGTCCTGGTGCCGGTTCTCTCCTGGGTGCAGTGACCGGAGCACCTGGCCCAAAGGTGCACCCAGCGCCGAGCTGCGGCTATGGCATTCGTGGTCGCTTGAATACACCAGCGTGATGCCGTCAGCCTCTATCCGGTAACCCAGCGTCAGCGCAGGATGGTTCAGGTAACGCGCGGTGACCTGCACGTCGTCGATCCTGAACGTGCCCTCGACCAAGTCGTGGTAACGAATCGTGGCACCCATCTGGTCGAGGTTGACCGGAAAATAGTTGTATTGCATCTGGCCCGCCAGCGTCTCACGCAGCGAAGGTCCAAAGCCACGCGGCGCGTAGACGTCCCATTCCTGATCGGCCTGGAACAGCGGGGCGAAGAACGGAAAACCCTGGATGTGGTCCCAGTGGGTGTGCCCGATCAGCAGATGGCCGCGTCGTGCCTTGGTGACGGGTTCGGTCAATGCCAGTCCCAACTGGCGCAATCCGGTGCCGGCGTCGAACACGAGCAAGGTGCCGCCGCGGGTTTCGACCGATACACACGCCGTATTGCCCCCGTAACGCACCGTGCTCGGCCCTGGGGTGGGGATCGAGCCACGTGTTCCCCAGAATTGCACCCGCATACATGCTCCCATCGCCGAGGTACAAGCGGCACTTGCGCCTGCCCCCGATCATAGACCGCTCGACCTCGCGCGGGGGGCGACTTTGGCGGGAGCGCGGGCGGCTGAGGCTTGACGCCGCCGGGCATCGATCTGACAATTTTGTTGAAATTCTCAACAACCCCGCCAAAAGCCGGAGTAAGCCATGTCCATCGTCAACTTCAGCGTGCCCGAAGACCCCAAAGTGCTGTTCAACGCCACGTTTGAGGGCCAGAACAAGAGCGCCATCGTGGCAGATTTGATGCGTGAGGCGGTAAAGCGGGCAAGCAGCCAGCAGCGCAGCCGCGAGGCATATGCCCGTATTTTGGAAAGCAGAAAGACGGCCCCTGCCGTCACGCAAGCGCAATTTCGCACCGCCCGTGAGGAAGGCCGTCCGTGATTTTTGCCGAAGTGGCTGCGGTGCTTGCTCGCATCCAGCCCGGTACGGCACAAGGTTCCCTGTTGAACTTGATCGACATTGAGCGCCAGACTGCCGTCAGACCCGACATCTACGCCTCGGTCGTTCGACTGGCCACCAGCCTGAACCACCACCTCTTCGACGCCCACTACGACGCCGTCGCCCTGCAAACTCCCGGTGCAACGCTGGTCACCGCCGACCGCCGCTACTTCGACAAAGCCCGTCATCTTGGGCAGATCGCCTGGCTGGGGGATTTTGTCTTAGCTTGACAGCCGCAGCTTCGTCGTCTCCGGCATCGCTACCACTTTACGCGCGGCAGGCAGACCTCGCAGATCGAGGGCACGCAGGCCACGCGGACATTCGACGATGAAGCAGGGCTCCCGTGAGTAACACCGCTGACGTACAGGAGGTGACCAACTACTTGCGCGCGTTTCGATTCGTTCAAGACAATTTGCGCGACCCGGTCGGTCGGCCGATGAGTCGACTGTTGTGCGACGCACACCGCCTGCTGCTGCACGGTGCGCGCGGCGCCGGCAAGCACCGGCGAATTGCGGCGCTCGCAAAACTGGATCGGCGGCACCCGACCGGGTAATGCGGTGTATGTGCCGCCACCTGCTCGGCAGGTGGCGCCGCTGCTGGCCGACGTGGAGGGGAGAGCTGGTTGCCGACCGAACCATCACCGCAGTTGCCGTGAGCGATCCAGTTGCACAGCCCCTGAGCCCGAAGCAATTGCAGGCGATGGTTCCTTTGAAGGCTGTGCGCGATCGCCGAAGTGCGAGCGCAAGAAGTTGCTCGAGTCGGTCTGCTACCGCCTGGAGGTTGTCGCGTATTTCAAATCTACCGGTGAGGGCTGGCAGTCTCGAGTGGACGGCGTCCTCCAGCAGTACGTTGCACGCCATTCCAGGCGGCGGTGAGGCTGTTTCCCGATTGCAATTGAATCTTGAAGCCGAGCGGGAGGTCGTGAGACCGTCAGATGGAGCGGGTGAAGGGAATCGAACCCTCGTATGCAGCTTGGGAAGCTGCCGTTCTGCCATTGAACTACACCCGCG
>ENA-ORBV01008933-ORBV01008933.1-microbial-mat-metagenome-genome-assembly--contig:-NODE-8933-length-16662-cov-6.267591_pt1 | contig 16662 bp, 10 predicted proteins | sample MGYA00237777_ERZ505514 | MGnify/ENA primary metagenome ERZ505514 (study PRJEB26160, sample SAMN06269048) | microbial mat metagenome | isolation source: Oligotrophic lake microbial mat | place... | reverse complement strand
ATGCTGTGATGAACCATTCACAAGCACAAGCCCGTCTTGCGGAGCTCATCAACAAACTCGGAGGCAGCACAGTTTCTTATTGGTGACTGCTGCTGGGTGATGAACCTAACAGTCTGTGTTATTTCTTGGACACACCATACAAAAGAGGAAATGTCGTGTATTGTACGGAGCAGCGGATAGTTTTTGAACTTCTGAGTTTGAAAATCTTTGTCGCCGTATTGGCTGTGACTACACCTTCTACAGACCAAAAGGCAAACCAGTGGCATTCTTGAAGATAGGAAAAAAGACTGTTGACGCCCATGCCGTGGCCGCACCGAAAGAAATGTATTCCACTGGTGGTTTCCTGGAGGAAATGCCTGTTGTTGGAGTCCATCTCCCTGGAATGCGTACGAAAATTTCAAGGAGCCTTGCTTCTAGTCTTCTACAAGCATCTTGTGATGAGGGCCCATCCCAAGGAAATCAGTCAAGTGGTGGCGTTAAAACACCAGACAGTAACAAAAGTAATAAGGGATCCATGTCTATCTACATTAACGATTTGATAGATGTCGTCAAAAAAGAAATAATCTATGCGAGTAGACAGGCCGACAAATACACGTTTACACAAAGAGCTGAACGCATGCTGAGGAAAGCGGCTGTGGTTGCTATAAAAGGTTCACTCCGTGACCTTGTCGATGCCTGGGTCGAACCAATTGGAGAAGAAAAAGAAGCCGGAGAATGCATGAGCACTCCTTCAGTTTCTGTTACTGGTACAAGGAGAAACAACCTGGACCTTACTTGCCATCTCTTTTCTGGTGGGAGCCAAGAGACACCAAACAATAATTCACTCCTTGCCACACAGGCTCCTTTAATCACACCGCCCGTGGATTTAACAGACGATGTTGAAGCCGATGAGAGTGATGTCGACATTGTGCTGACACAGTTGAAAGAACAAACAATTTTGCAGAACTTGCTGCACAAGAGGCTTTTTAATGACAAGCAACGCGCGTTGACATTGGAACACAAAAATGGTCGGAAACTACGAGTGATTCTACCGCCGGAGTCAACGACGGCCAAGGCCTTTGTTGAGGAAGCCAAAAAGAGCCGATGGATTAAAGAATTGCTCCCCAGTGATGTTCATCAAAAGGGGATGTTACAATACTTGGCGGTGACGCATCCTGCTGTTTACGTAAGAGTTGCTAACCAAAAGAACATCACACTTCAATCAGCAGTACTGTCGACCCCACAGACAATTGCTCTTGGCCGTCTCAGTGGTATTAACGACACCCAAATGTCAAAGATTCGTTCCTTCTTGAAGAACGTGGGTAAGGCCGAGTTGAAGTACAGCAAATCGGAGATATGTCGCTTCAATCGGGACGTTGGCTTGCATCCTTCCATGCCCCAACCAATATTTAACAACTACACCCTGGAATGGGCGACAACCAATGGCAAAGGTGTTGAAAAGAAGTTGCCAGAAGCCTGTAACTATTGGAACGCCGATTTATTACTTCAAGTTGCAGCCGAGGTTGATCTTGTTATGTCCGCAATCTTCCTTGAAAAGTCTGAGAAGCACTCGCCAACACAACCGACCCTTCTTGATTACCGTGCACCTGGATTCGAAGACAAGCCTGGCATCACTGTCTTATTTGGTGGTGACCACGGAGCCGGTGCATGCCCTTGTTCACTTAAAATCAACTCTTCACCGGCTGATAGAAAAGCCAGAGGCAAACTTAACTGGCGATGCCCCACGGTCCAAATTGCATCTATTGATTGTACGAAGGATTCTTTTGAGTTGCTCTCTAACACAGTGATGCCCCGCATCAGAGAGCAATTGATACAGCTACGCAACAGCTGTGTGCTTCTTGTCTACCGTGACATGAAAGCAAGGCAACAACGAAAGGCATTTGTTGTGCCAAAGAACTTCCTAAGACACACACTCGGAATACAACACAGCTTCCTTCGTTTTCGTGTCGACCGAACTGAGCATGCCATTGATTTGAGACACTATTTTGACGTTGAAGACATTCTTTGCTGGGCATCTTTTCGTGTGTCAGTGGTCATCTCAAACTTCAACGACTTATATGTTGGTGACTTGGCGTTCTTGGCTATGGCAACTGGAATGAACAATTCTTCTGGCGCTCACTGCATTCACTGTTTAAAGAAGGCAAGCAAATTCAATTGTGATGCCGTTCAACCACAGGAAGTACGAACAAAGGCCTCACTAACGGCTTGCTTGAATGAGAGTTCAATACGCGAAGGCTTTCATCTCGCCAAGTACGAAATGAAAAGGGAGTAAACTCGGTTGGATTACTCGACATCGATCCACAACGCATCATCATTCCCATACTACACTGCCCCATGGGTCTAGTAGACAAAGTTCTTGAAACATTCAAAGCCTGGACAATTTACGAGATTGAAAGCTTGCCAGATGAGGCACACCAAATACACGAAGTCTATAGGACGTCACGCGAAACATATGCAACGACCGAAGTGATGGAGAACAATGCACGAGTGCTGGCAATTCAAGAGGGCAATGCCAATAATCTGGCTGCTTATGCTGAAGCAAAAAGGGCAACAAAAGAAGCCAAAATAGAAGAGAGGAAGGCACGCATTAACTTTGACGAAATGGTGAAACAACACAATGCCCGTTTGTATTCTTTGTCTCAGACGTTTGACTGCATCTTTCGGTCACACAAGATAAAGAAAGAGCACTACCACGGTGGAAAATATAATGGGGTTAACTGTATCAGAATCATGGAGAAGGCTACCGAACTGTTCCTTGAGTTTTCCACTTCAATTAAGGCCAAGAAGGTTGTCACAAAGTCTGACAAAGAGATTGATGGAAAGTGCTCCGAATTCCAACGTTTGCTGGGACTACTTGACGCTATTTGGTCTACTGTTCGAGGCATTGATGGTGGCTTGCTACCAACAGAAGTTCAACTGGGTTATTTAGAGAGAGCAATCGGTGATGCCAAAGCGTTGTGGTTGACGATGGGCCTGGGCACACAGCAACCGAAGTGGCACATGACATTCGATGGTCACCTACTCCATCAAGTACAAATGTATGGTGGCGTTGCTGACAAAGCTGACGATACAATTGAGTTCCAACACCAAATCCTAATGAGGTTAAAGGATCGATTTCGAAGTGTGCCATCTTACAGAAAGCGCGAGATCTGTATCCAAAGAGAGTTACGACGCGAGAAGTCTCCGGAAATTGAATCTCACATTGCCAAATACAAGGCATCAATTAATGGGAAAACAAACAGCAAAAGGGCTATAGAAACAACAGAACGTCAACAGAGCACACGGGATGCAAAGAGAGTCAAGCGAGAGGGCTTTCTGCAAGGTTTGCAGTGCGAGTAGCGGCACGAATTGCGTCATTGTCATTGAATTTGATAATTAGATATGGATACATTATTTGAATTCGAATTTTAGGACAAGTATGCTACCCTTATTAAAATGCTAATGTCATGTATAGAGATTAGTGTACTAAATTCTTAGTACCAAGCCCTACGCTAGCCTGCGTGCAGCATAGTACCCAAAATTACGGAAAGTGCGCTGGTCATGCACCTTTTCACGGTTGTATCGATGCGCTTCGCGGATTGTCTTTTGGTGGTCGGCTACCAGAAAAGGTTTGTGGCGAGAGGGGTCCAGGACCGTGCGGTACTCAACGAAACACGACTAAAAAAACAAGCCGGGCAGTCCTAACATTCATTGGTTGGGCGTTAATCTACGATTACTGCGCCGGGCGTCGATCAGAAAATTCCGTTAGTTACAAACTACCGGAATTCATTCCGATGATTTTTACGGGATTAGTACAAATCGCCGTAGAAATCAACGGAGAAAAAAATCATCGTAAAAACTGACGGAATCATTCCGTTAGTTTTTCCGACGATTGCTCCGTTAGTGTTGTTAAAGCTGTCTAGCCGGCGGCAGGTTACATAGACGATGGCATTCAATCAACGGCCGCAACTGACATCAACACTAGCATAGATAGCGTGGAAAACATCATCAGCATGACTAGTTCAAAAGCACGCTCTTACGATCACTTGTTTCATTTCTATTGATTTGTGATTGACAATGTCGACATTGAACGGAAAGAAACTCAGCCTTTTGGAACGCATTGAACGCCGCCGTAGGATTCGCTCCAAGAGGACAGGATTGACTGTTGATATGCAGGGTATATTCACGCTCGAAGAAGCTGTCAAAGCTCTTGCACTCAAAGAGAAAGAGCAGCAAGCCAAAGCAGCCCCTAAAGCCGCACCGGAAAGGCAGCAAGCCGAAGCACAACCCAAAGAGGAAGATACGGAAGAACCAACGGAGAGAGAAAAAATTGCAATCAAGAATCGTAAAGAAAGCCGCATTAGCAAGTACAACGTTCATAATCAGGCATATCAGGTTGTTCGGGCTTCGCTTGCAAACAAAGGTGTTCTTGACGAGTCGAATGATCCCGATAATAACGACGACGATCCTTTGGATTACATTTGTCCTATCTGCTTAAAAAATGCAGAAACTGACAGTGTGTCTTGCTACTCACAATTCGCTGCTTGCAAACGTTGGTTTCATTGTGCTTGTCTTGGCATTCCGGAGGAAGGGCCAGAATTTGAATGGGTCTGCCAGCATTGCGCAAACAACCATTTGCATTTGATGGCACCAAGCGGTCCCGAAGGAGTCGAGATTACGGATGCGATTTTAGAACTCCAACCAGACAGTGATGATGAGGCTGATGGTGATCCCGATTACGAATTAGAAGAGCAGACTGATGACAAGGAACACGGAGAGGAGGAATCCAGCAGCAATGCCGGTGGCAGTGGTGACGAGCAAGCTGTTCCCTCCCCTCCTCGCAAACGCAAACGCAAACGCAAACGCAAGAGCAAACGCGAACACAAGAGCAAGAGCGCTCCTCCCCGTACCAAAAGGAGCAAGATTTCAGAGAATGAGGACATTTTTGATGGCAATGATGACATTGAAATTATGCAAGAGGGCGAGGAAGAGGAAAAAGAACGGATTCCGGCGCGCTCTGCTGGTGCAAACGCTACAACAGCAAAGCAGCAACTGGATATCGAAGTGCGCAAGAAGATTCGGGCTGTCAAAAAGCCGAAGCAAATCCTTCAGAGTACAAGCACGCCATTCACAAGGACCGATGAGTATGATCCAGACATTCATGTGGATGCAGAGGTTGCAAAGGAGGCGCTTTTTCCATGGAACGTTCATGGTTCTTTCTATTTTGGAAATCAGGCTCCCAACGAAGAAGGCTCCAAAGACGTTGGAGTGTTAAACAAGCCTATCTGTTACTTTTGTGCTGGGTCCACGGCAAATGCGAAATACCTAGCTCAGCATTTTCGTGATGCACAGACAAAATTGAAAGCTCATGGCGAAGAGCTTGGTTTTAAGGTGAAGATTATGATCGGCTACGATAACTACGAGCAGGTGTTTCGTTCCGAGAAGTGCAAGCTGAAGAAAGCACCACCGCGTCCAAAGCACAACAAGAAGTCTACCATTAAGATCAAAGAGTCCTGATTGCGCTACCCGTGTCGATTGTGGCTGATTATTCCAACACATGTGTGCCACTATGACATTTCTGTGGCACTTAACTTTTATAAAACCAGAGTTAATTCTGCCTGTTCTCGTCAAAGCATGTAGCAACTTTCTAAACGTAGATTGTTCGATTTTTACTCATTTACAGTTCATTTAATCTAGTTAATTCTACCTGTTCTACCCACAGTAGGCTCTCATCTATTTACCTTTCTTTTTATCAGCAGCGTTAGCTTCTTTGGCCGCTTTGGCTGCCGCTTTTTTTGTAGCTGCCGCTTGTTCCTTTTCCGCCTGCTTTTTGGCCGCTTTTGCTTGCTTTGCTACTTCCCGTTCTGCAGCCTTTCTTTCCTTTTCCGCCTGCCTTTCCGTTGCCTTTGCTTGCTTTGCTGCTTCCCGTTCTGCAGCATTTCTTTCTTTTTCCGCCTGCTTTTCGGCCGCTTTTGCTTGCTTGGCTGCTTCTTGTTCTGCAGCCTTTCTTTCCTTCTCTACTTCGTTTTCAGCACCTCGCACTGCCTTTTCTTCATCCCGTTTTTCTTTCTCTCTTGCTGCTAATGCTTTCTTACGAGCTTTTTCTTTTCTTTCTTTTTCCTTTTCTTTTGCTCGAAATTTCAGTGTGTACAAATACTTTCTCGTTTGCACTTCCTGATAAATGTGGTCACGAAATGTGTCCAGGGAGAACTCCCGGTATGCTGGCTTAGATGCATGAAGATGTCGTGGCCAACATGTTTGGTGAAGATTGTTATCAATGTCTTTCTTGAGCAGACGCTGTGCCTCGGACCCATTCCACTGCGGTTCGCCGCGGTGGTTTTGTTCAGGTGCGGGGTGATTCTGTCTTGCAATGTTGAATGCCTCCAAATCCTTATCAGCTCTCTTTTTCCCCTCGTCTACTAGTTTCCTTAGAGACAAAAGGCGCCGGGTGAATGCAGCATCATACTCAAACCCTTCAAAAACATCGTTATCACAGAATGTCTCCCAAACATCACGTGGCCTCATCAATTTGTAGTTTATTGGAATCTGACCAGCTATGATTTTTTCTACTAGAAAGGCTCTCAATGGGTGATAAAGCCAAGGCACTTTGCCTACTAATTCCAAGTCCTCGTCGACGATGTCAGGATCTGGATCCTCCAGCGGGATATCAGCATTGCCGTTTGCCATGGTCAAACATTCTAAAACGGCGTGTTTTGCTGTGTAACTTATACCATAGTTTGTGGTTTAATTCATTGATCATAGCACACTTGTCCCATTACAATTACCACTTACTAATGACTGTCAAAAACCCGTGCTAGTTAAGTAGCTAGTAATGAATCCTACGCGATTTCTACGTTGCGCCAAGATTAGGTACCAGCAAGACCTGTCGGCGGGAAGATAGATAGCTGTTCTTAATGCGCGCAGATAGGCTCAAACTCCCTCTCATTAGCCATGCCAAGCACGCCTAGAACAAGGAGGACGCGGTCATCAGCTACTAACATACCCGGGGCAGCCTCTGTAGCGGCATCTGTTGGTTCAACGGGAGACACCGGTGTGGCTTGGAACGTGCAAAAGGCTCTAGCACAAGAGATTGAGAAAGCGTTTCCTTTCGACGACATCCCATTGCTCAGTGATACCAAGAACAGCACCCAAGCTCTGTTTGACTCCGGGGCACAAGCACTTGACCGCCTTTTGAACCAGCTGGTGAAAGACAACCCAGAGGATAACCTTGACTTGTACGGACTGCGAGGAAGTGAGAAATGCGGTCCCATCGGTGACCTTGCCCAGCATTGGAAAAAGAAAGACAGAGAAAACTATTTTCTAACGGTGATTAGGCGTTTCAGTGTGAAGCAGTCGGGCAAAGGCAAGAGCACCCCACTTCCAAAGACACCACAGACGAAAGAAGATTATTACGTGTCTGACTTGGACGAGGATGAGGACGACTTCGACGAAGACAAGAACGTGGCACCCACACCAGAACCAAAAGTTGCTGCAAAGAAACCGGCAACGCCAAAGAGAAAAGACACAGCTTCTGATCCGCTCCTGGGAAGCACAGTGAACGCTGCACGCAAGATGAGTGAACGCGACCCAAACAACCGCTTTGTCATGCTGTCGGATGGCACCTTGCAAGGTAAGTATTTCTTTTCTTCATTGTTGTTGCATGTGTTTTATTTGCTCATCGTTGCTGCTGTCGTTTTTGCAGAGACAATTTACATTGACATTAGGCGCCCCGAACGAACCCAGTACCCTTTCAAGCTGAAAACTGCTGCAAACCTAGAAGGCACCGAAGAAAAGACGTTCTATCATGGGCACCTTCTCGAGATGAGGGTTCACCCTTGTGACGCTCTTGGCCAAGGAGGAAGCGATGCGTTCGATTATCAGGCGTCGCTCATGGCATCTGACACTTTGCTTATCACCGCCCCCATTCTTCATTACACTGATCGTGGCCAAGATGATGAAGAAGTGCGGGAATACTTGGAGCTTTCTGAAGGCGAGTTTGAAGAACCATCTGATGAAGTGACGATGGAGGCGTTCGATAATCACCGCAACACCCTTGACACGCGCATTGAAAAGAGTGAAGGTGGGAGCGAGCACAAGGAAGACAAGGAATTGGCTTACCCACTCAAGAAACAGCACAAGCTGGTCTTCATCAATGGAGAGCAACCAGTGCACTTGAGCTCTGACGTGTTGAAATGCCACGAAGGCAAAAACAACAAACTTCAGTTAGAGGCCTTGCCAATTGAGTACGAAGTCGAAAAAATGAATCCATCCATGGAAGACGTTGAATTGAACGATTTGGAGAGTGTCACGATCAAGGAGAGGAACAACAGCATGGAGAGCGAAACTAAAGTCTGGATCCTCCCTCGTCCAACTTTTGTGCTCCAGCGTTTTATTATCAGACTCGCGGATTTGAACAAAGACGTTCGCAAGAAAGGGCGAATTGTAAAGCCGGCTGATGTGGACAAAACGATTGCCATGATGAGTGCTTTAAACAAGAAGAAAGGAAAGAAAAAGAAAACGGGCCGCAGAACGAGTTGAGTGCATTGTTCATGCGAGTGCATTGTTCATGCGTGTTTGTTGTTTCCAGTCAAAAAAGTAACATACTAAAGCATTTATGTTGTTGCAATTTTTAGATACAAGTGCAGGCAGAACTAGTAACACAACGGAGGAAGCCAATGCGATGGATGTCGACGACGATCCTGATGCATTGGCCCAGAAGATGCGCGATAAAATTGCCGAACTCGAACGCGAAAAGGCGCGGGCCAAAGCTCAAAACGAGGAGACAACGTTCATTGACACACAGATAGAAGAATTGCGTGACTTCATGGAGGAGTTGCAACAAGGGCTGAAAGAAGCTCTTGGTCAGGGTACAAAACGCGATCGAGCTGCGGCAGAGGAGGAATACAGCACCACATCGCAAAATACCGGAAAATTTGTTTCTAAGCTTGGCAAAGAGTTCAAGAACTGGATTAAAGACAATCAGGAGCATTAGGTTGAAACACAATTGCTAATTAAAAATTACTTTTCTACGAACATCTGCTGTTCTAGAATCCAGCCATCAGGTCGAACAAAGGCTCTCCGTGTTCCATTCTGTGCTGGCAAATGACAGTGACAGCTTCGAAACAAATCTTGTGCTTTTCAACTTCATCTGGCTTGTGACGAAAGGGTGTGTTTAAACACCCAAATTCCTTCACATAGTTGTTGAATTGCTCATGACGCATTTGAACGCGGGCCTTAAAAGTCCTGACAGCTTCCGAATCAACTGCATTGAATGTGCTGCACTGGTCGGGATGCCCATTGTAGATTTTGTCGCCAAGTGCTTTCTTGCCCACTGATTCCAATTGATTCCGTAGACCCTTCAAATCAAAGATCTGATTGTCATTGTACACTCCGGGTTTGAATGGCCCGTTCATCCAGATGACTCTGCTACTAAAGAGATCGACACCATACTCGTATCGCAGGCCCGCCCCGTTTATCTTGAACGAGAATAAATCTTTGTCTTGCGAATAAATGGGATGTTCGATTTCCTCAATTGGGCAGTCCGCACAATCAACCGACACAACCCAAATGTCAGAGGCAGGAAAGGACGGTGGCCAAACAATCTTCTGGTGTTTTAGTGCCTGAATCTTTTTTACATAGTACCAAACCCATTTTCGCATGGTTTTTGGCGACAAATCGAAGATGGGTTCACGCCGTTTCTCAACTTCATAAACATAGACAAAATAGAGAGCTTGCAAGCAATAGGTTATGCTCATTTTGTTTCTATCAAGTCTTGCACTCTCGATTGGAGTTGTTTGCAGGTCCTCAAAGATGTGGGCAGCCACAAATTGGTTGCACCCACAGTGGTCCTTGAAGCGTCCAACGTTGGTGGAGCGCTTTGCTCTGTTAATCCTCCCTTCCGAGCAACGCGCAAGCTTCAGCCCAATGTCGAGAATTTCCTTGGCCGTCAGAATGACACTAGGTGCTTGCAAAGTGTCGCAATCCATTGTCAACACGTGCTAGCAGCATCAAACTAATCAAAACAGCATCTCCATTTCATGGGGGTCTGTTGCGTTGTTGCTGTGACACAGGTGGGTGAATGCCATGCAGCCATGGCCACCTGTCTTCGACGCGACAGCTAGCTAGCTAGACTACCGGAAAAACTAACGGAACAATCGACGGACAGACTGACGGAAAAACTACCGGAATAATCGACGGACAGACTGACGGAAAAACTATCGGAATTTTCGAAAATTCCGTTAATTAGAAACTAACGGAAACCGTTGCGTCGATTGTCACGTTAGTTTTTCCGGTTGTTTTTTACGACTAGAAGTTGTTAATTGGAAGCACGATTCAGAATTTTGAGTCGTGATTGCTGTCGCAGTGCCGCATGGTCCAGCAGCAGGACCATGCAAAATTATGTGTGCTGAAAACATGAGCGTACAAAATTCAGTCTTGTTTTGAAATGCAGTTTTAAAATCCGGTCACAATTGTTCAAATTCGGTCTCATTCAATTCAGTCTTCGAAAACCGGTCGCAAATTGGTTTTTTTTAAGTTTTCAAAATTTGCAATGAGGTCAGCTTGACAAACCCTCAAAGGATGATCCCATTCGGAATTTTTCATGCATCTTTTTGTGCATGATGTCTGAGCAAGCACAGGAGAAAGAACAGTTTGTCAGAAAACATGTGAAATGCTTTGAACAATGCATTCTGCATGTCGATTGAAAACAATGTGAATTTCAGACTGTGGTCACATTGAAAGGGATTTTTGGTTGAGATGCTCATCTGTTTCTTTTTATGTAGCTTCTGTGCAAGAATGACAATTGTTGCAATTTAAAATGAGCAATGCTCTGTTCCAATTTGACTGAACATGGATTGTCTGCAGCGTTTCCAGTGTTGTTGCTTGCCCGTGATGCAAATGTGACACATGTCAGTTTGTCAATTGACATTTCCGGTTTGAAAGACTGTTGTGACAATTAAGAAAAAAGCAATGCTCTGTTCCAGCTTGACTGAACCTACATTGTCTGTAGCATTTCCATTGTCATCAGCGCAACACATGTCGGTTTGTTCATAATCATTTCTGGTTTGAAAGAGATCTTGTCCTTTGAAGAACAGAAATGGTGTCCATGATTCAATAACGATTCAATCTTAAGTCCATTCTGAAACTGGTTCAAAAGCAGTTAATCATGTGCATTGCAATTTCCAAGGGCATGTGTGCCTCAAAGCAACAAGAGAACACATTCAATTGGGGAAATTGTTGCACATGTTTTGAATGCAACAGATTTGGAGAGCCACTCAGAGCCATTTCAAGAGTCATGTTCATTCCCAGATGAAACTTTTCTTAAGATCACAAAGACAAGGAAACTCACAAGCTGTTTGTCCAATTGCAATCCATGAAAAGAAACCACAAACTTTTTAAGAACAAAGAACCAAGAACCAAAATGAGTTGGCTAATTGTGAAAAAAATTGCAACATCTGTTGCTTGTGACAATGCCTAACAGCAAGTTGCACTGACAACAGCCTCATTTGGGTTCTCTGCACAATGGCAAGACACATGCACAAAGTGTGACTGCATGCACATCTTGCATCACAAAAGAAGCAAACTTCACCATTCATGCTCTTGTCACCATTGATCTTTTTGTCACACAGGACATGACTGGTCATGCAGCTGCGTTCATGTGCTGAAGCAGTTGATGTTGTCAACTGAATGTCTTGATTCCACATGTCAGCAATGCAGCCAAATTGGCAAATGCATGACCTTGTCAAAATTTGTGAAACAGAAGAAGAACATCACACCTTCAGGATCATGTTGTGAGAAATCCTAACAAACATGCTGCTCTTAATTTTCTGAGTTCCTCTTTTGCTGAAATTTGTCTGTTTGAAGGAAATGTTGATTTTGAACGAGAGAAATGTTGTCATTTTGAAGCAAATCCACTCAAGGCACATGCCCGTCTTCTGAATGTTGCACACAAATTGTTTTTGAATGCATTGACAAACTTGACAACATCGTTGTCATGTGTTTTGTCAACAGTGGCCATGTGGGGGCCCAATCACTCATCTCTGTTGTGTTTTCTTTTGCAATTGGATTCAAAAGAAGGAAGTTTGTTGTTGAGACTTTGACTGAATGTTTGTTGTTTTGATTTTGTTTTTTTGCAGTGAAGGGTTGACTTCTGCCTTTTGCTTTTGACACATTGTTGTTTTGTCTTGCTAAGGCAGGCTGGAGCGAGCATCATGACTGAAGAAGCAATGTGACAGTGCTCCATGTGTTCCAGTGAGCATGATGACCCTTGTGAATTCATGCTGTTGACAAAATGCTTAGCCGTCTGTTGTCATGGGCAATGACAATTTTTTGGCAATTTTTTTGACATTGGATGTCATGTTGAAGAACCTCGCAAATTTGCTTTGTCATTGCGTTTGCAAGATGATTCCTGTGTGACTCAAAATCTGCCAGTCTTCTGTGTGGCTCAAAATCAGTCAGTCTTTGCCATGAAAGAGGAACAAAAAAAATCAATTCCCATTTGTTTCAAAGCAACAGGTCTCCTTCGAATTTGTGTTGAAGAATTTGCTTTAAATCAGTCACTCTTTGCTGTTTGTTGTCGAGCTGGTGTTGTGGTTTCAAAGTGCCATGCAAGCGTTTTTCTGTTGAAAAGTGTTGCACACAGTGGACCAAACGCCACTGCTGCACAGTGCCACCAGCAGCAGTGGCCAACTCCACAGGGGCGCGCCTCATGCGCATTTAACCGCATTTAACGGTCGCATGTTTTTGTCCGACAATTTTCGAAATTGCAGCACAAAATTGCAGTGCAAAACTGTCGCACAAAATGTCGCACAAAATTGTCGCACATAAACACAGTGCTTTTTATGAGACAGTTTGGACAGTTTGGCACGCGCGCAGTTTGAAAAACCGAATCACATGAAAACAGGGGTGCAACTCCGAATTACTACTACTGAGAATCCTAGTGTAAAATTGTCGCATAAAATTGTCGGATAAATTTATCCGACAATTTTCAAAATTGTAGTATAAAATTGTAGTATAAAACTGTGGTATAAAATGTCGTCTAAAATTGTCGGATAAATTTATCCGACAATTATGCACGACTGAACCGTTATGAGCCACGCCCCAGTGATTTAGGCCTGAATCTTCAAGCTTGTCATTGTTTGGCCTGTTTTGCTAGCTAGTGGCAACAGCTGCTGTTTGGACAGCTTTGGTTGTGCACCTCTGTGATTGGAAGAGTTTTTCTTCTGTTTGTGATCAGTGATTTGGGTTGAATCCTTGGTCTGACTGTCACCTAACTGAAGCTTCCACGACAGACCAAGCATGTGCACATCAGCTCTGAGAATTTTGAGTTGTTGGCAGATTTCAGACAAAAGAAAGAAATGATTGATGTTCAAAATGGAAAAGATGAATGATTCTCAGTCAAATTTGATCACAATTGCAAAAAGGGCGGGGAATTTGGTGGGAAGTGAGAAAGGGAGAAAATTTGTTAGATGTTGTGAACTGTCGCAAGCGTGAGTCATCAATGATTGTTTGTCACTTCCAACCATTGACAACAACAAACAAAACTGACATCTGCTTCTTTCAGGCAGTCAGACAGTTGTGCAGTCAGCTGGTTGACCAGGCAGCTGGTTGGCAGTTGTTCAGCAGACAGTCAGTTGTTTGGACAATTGAACAAGGAGCTCAGTGGTTGATGGCAGTCAATCAGGTTGTGAGGCAGGCAGAAAGGCAGACAGTCAGACAGCAAGTCAAGTCAGTCAGACAGTTGGACACTTGTGTTGTTGCGTCAATGGGTGGTTGACAATTGAGCAGTTCAGTCAGCTGCCAAAGAAAGAAACAAGGCAAGCAGTTTGTCAGGAAATCATTGAGCTTGTTTGTTCGCAAATGAGAAGCAGCGTGTTGTGAAAAATGGCAGCACACCTGATCAGGATCTCAGTCATGCAAAAATGTCATCTGTGTCTGGAACATCAGTTCTGAGGTTCCTCATGGACTTCGTTTCCCCTGGCAACAAACTGGAAAGCAACTGACGGAAACACCGAAATGAAGAATGTCGTCTGCCCAAATGAGGAAGAGATGATTTCCACAGCAATTCCTTAGGAAAGTGCAGCTGAGCACAGACTGTCATCAGCATGAATGTTTCTGTCTGTTCAACAGACAACATGAAATGCAAATGGATTTCTGACCTTGCTTGTAGTTTTGCAAGAGATCCGACTGTGAGGGGTGCTCTGGCAAACAAGGTCAACTGTTCCTTTCAACAATGTGTGAAAAAGTTGAGGGTAGCAGAGACTGACAAAAGGACATCATCAATTGCTTGCTCATCTTTGTCTGAGTTGTCAGGGGAAGATCAGAACAGAAACAAAGAAGAAAGCAAGCATTGCGCTCATGTCTTGTCATGGCTCAAGTGGGCAATCAAAATCTGTCAAGGATGTTCAATCATTGTTTTCTTTTTGACTGCTAACTTCAAAAGTGAATTTTGATGGTGAAGTCTCATGTGAAGTGGTTTGCAGAGAACAACCAGTCATGCTCAATTGCTCCCTCATTAAACTGTTGAAGTGTGAGAGTTTTGAGCAACTACTGCAACTCACTCTGCAAGCTTTCCTTTTTGTCCACATGATGTTGTTTTGTTGTTTGTTATCTCCAAATTCGGTCAAAATGCAACAGCCAGAGAATGACATGCTACTTTGCTTGTTCCTAAGTGACATGCCCCCCTGCTTCCAGATCCCACCTGCTGGCATGCTCATTCCTGCTGCTAGCAAATCTTGCTTGCTCTTCCTGCTCTGAGAGCACGGGGGCTTCTCAATGACTTTACCAATGATCTCACACATGCAGCAAGAAGAAGCATTTGCACACAGCAATGGCTAGAGTGGCATTCTGATTTCCGGCGGCTAAGCGGGCTCTATTTGTTTGGGGGTCTATGGCTAGTCGAAGGCCAAGGAGAAGAATGGCTATTGTTATTTATTTAGGTTCGCTGCTTGGAGTTCCTCCTAATTTCAAATTGGAAGCACCTCATTTTACCTCGCCTTAGATGCAACATCCACGTCCATGCTTCTCTCTAACTTCGGTATGGATCCTTTCAACATGAGCCTTTTCCAGTCCGTGCATTTCCGCGACCTTATGAAGCTTTTTGATTTTCTTGGGATGGGGCCTTCCATTCACCAATGTCGCATGGGCCGCTGCTCTTGCGATAATCTCCTTGTGTTCATCGCTGATGGGATGATCTTCATGGTGAAAGGCCTTTAGACCTTCTGTGAGACACTTGCTCGAGGCGGCCTGCACCAAGTAGAGAGCCGCTTTTTTCACCTGTGCATCCGTTACCTTAACTCCAATGGCATAATCGACAACGGCAACGACATGAGGAATTTGCTTGTTGGCCAGCCCGGCCTTTCCGGCTGCAATCACCACAACTGTGTGCAGCACGGCCAACTCCATACCGTTCTTCTCCCATTCATCCAGAAATTTGGCTCCTTTTCGCAGATACAAGCACTCCTCGTGGACGGTCTTCTGGCACGATTTGCACTGGAGCGCTTTGAGCCCGGTGTCGGTTTTGGAGCTAATGGGGATGCAACCGAGAGTGTAATGCTTCTTCTGGAGCTGCACCGGAGTGGCTTCTCCCTTGGTCTTGCAGTGAGGACAATGGATCTTTTCCATGTACGTTGCACCGCTCTCGAGGTATTTCTCCGCCGTTACCCAGCTGAATTTGGTTTTCTTCAAGCATTGCCGGTAAATGCAGTTCGCCACGGCTTCTTCTTCCACACTCCCAACAAAACACAAAAGTGACTCGACTAGGCAAATAGCCGCGTCCGGTAGTAGTAGAAGTGCACAGGCCATCTTTGGAGTTTGTTTCTTGTTTTAAAAGCAAAATTGAACTTTTTTTATTTATTTGCAGGTAGCAAAATTGTGAGACTTGAGAATGAGTTCCGTTCGATCGGACCCGGGCGTATGGAATCCGCCCCGATGGTATTATGCCAGGGCCACGTCATCCCTTTTAAAGCAATACCAGTGAAAATTCCAATCAACCTTGGTCCTACTCTACTATGTTACTAATTTGACAAAGCAGGACCTGTGCCTACTAGCTACTGTAGTAGTTTGGTATCTAGCGCTAGTTGGCGAGTCCAGGTTGAGTCCACTGTGCGGCATTTTTTGACAACGCTGACTGTAGATAAACCGGGAACCAGCGCGCGCCACGTGTGCGTAATATTAAAGGTTACTTACGCAGTAAAAGCCATTACACAGACAGAAATACAGAAATCGTTAGCCTGGGTGGGACGAGTTGTGAGTCCCTGTCTCAAATTGTGACAAGACCCGTTGGCACAAAAAATGAGCATTGAGCTCGAGCTAAATAAACCAAATATGCATCATTGGTTAGCGTAATACACCAGTGCATACGGTACTGAATATGTGCTTGCGACAATGCACAGGTGATTGCTGCACTACGTAAGGTGCTTCACCTTCTCGTAGACTACTGCACAGGTGCAGTATCGGCAGCTCTGGTGCTGACGCTGCTGATCCGGTGGTGACGCTGTTGCACCGGGGCTTCCGGTTCTGCACCAGTACTTTGGGTTGCTGGGCGGCAAAAGAAGAATCATGGTGTCATAATTTTGAGGTATCTTTACTTGAGCTCAATCGATCAGCCACATCCATGCGCTGCTCCACACGACCATTGTTGCTATTATTTTATTGAACAGCGAGGAGTAAGGCACGCCATCATAC
>ENA-ORBV01008932-ORBV01008932.1-microbial-mat-metagenome-genome-assembly--contig:-NODE-8932-length-16663-cov-8.762089_pt1 | contig 16663 bp, 20 predicted proteins | sample MGYA00237777_ERZ505514 | MGnify/ENA primary metagenome ERZ505514 (study PRJEB26160, sample SAMN06269048) | microbial mat metagenome | isolation source: Oligotrophic lake microbial mat | place... | reverse complement strand
GCATACGAGATTCGCCTTAGTCTCGTGGGCTCGGAGATGTGTATAAGAGACAGGAGGGACTCCGCAACCTCAGCGCGGCGATCGTCATCGATCAGGAGCGGATGGGGGCCAACTCGCGCTCGACCCTCGGCACGGCCACGGACGCCTACACGATGCTGCGGACCATTTACAGCAGGGCGGGCCGGCCGCACGCGGGACCGTCGGGTGCCTTCTCGTTCAACGACCCCAACGGCATGTGCCTGGAGTGCGAGGGCGCCGGCCGGGTCTCGACGCTGGACGTCGCCGGCATGGTCGACCGCGACCTGTCACTGAACGAGGGCGCGATCCTGCTGCCCAACCACAACGTCGGCGGGTGGTTGTGGCAGGTCTACGCGGAGTCCGGGTTCTTCGACCCGGACGCCAAGCTGCGTGCCTGGCCGGCCGATCAGTGGGAGCTGTTCCTGCGCGGCAAGGACCTCAAGGTCAAGGTCAACGGGATCAACATGACCTACGAGGGCCTGGAGAACCGTTTTCGTCGATCGCTGCTGACCAAGGACATCGACTCGCTCAACGCGCCGTCCCGCGCCGCCGTCGAGCGCGTCGCCACCTTCGCGACCTGCCCGGTGTGCGGCGGTGCCCGGCTCAACGCCCGTGCCCTGGCGAGTCTGGTGGCCGGGCGCAGCATCGCGGGGTGCTCGGCAATGCAGGTCAGTGACCTGGCGGCGTGGTTGGCAGGGATCGACGAGCCGTCGGTGGCGCCGCTGGTGACGATGTTGCGAGCGACGCTGGACAGCCTGGTGGAGATCGGGCTGGGCTACCTGAGCCTGGATCGGGAGTCCTCGACGCTGTCCGGTGGCGAGGCGCAGCGGGTCAAGATGGTGCGCCACCTCTCCTCGGCGCTGACCGACATCACCTACGTCTTCGACGAGCCCACGGCCGGTCTGCACCCGCACGACGTGCAGCGGATGAACGAGCTGCTGCTGCGGTTGCGCGACAAGGGCAACACCGTTCTGGTCGTCGAGCACAAGCCCGAGGTCATGGCGATCGCCGACCACGTTGTGGACATGGGGCCAGGGGCGGGGTCGGCGGGCGGGACGGTCGTCTACGCCGGTGACCTCGTCGGGCTGCGGGCGTCGGGCAGCGTCACGGGCCGACACCTGGAGCAGAGGCAGCAGGTCAAGCGTGAGGTCCGTACCCCCACCGGGCACCTGCGCATCGCGGGAGCCCGGCTGCACAACCTGGCCGACGTCACCGTGGACATCCCACTCGGCGTGCTGACCGCGGTGACGGGGGTGGCCGGGTCGGGCAAGAGCTCGCTGATCCACGGCTGCCTGCCGCGCCGAGCGGGGCTGGAGATCGTCGACCAGTCCTCGATCCGCGGTTCGAGGCGGTCGAATCCGGCGACCTATTCCGGCGTGCTGGAGCCGATCCGCAAGGCGTTCGCGAAGGCCAACAGCGTCAAGCCCGCCCTGTTCAGCGCGAACTCCGCCGGTGCCTGCCCGGAGTGCAAGGGCATCGGGCTCATCTTTACCGACCTGGCGTTCATGGCCGGGGTGTCCAGCGTGTGCGAGGTGTGCGAGGGCAAGCGATTCACCGCGGAGGTGCTGGGTTACCGGCTGCGCGGCGCGGACATCAGCGAGGTGCTGGCGATGTCGGTGACGCAGGCGCGGGACTTCTTCGGTGCCCCACCCGCCGAGAAGGCCGTGCTCGGCATGCTCGACTCACTCGCCGATGTTGGGCTGGGCTACATCTCGCTCGGCCAGCCGTTGACGTCGCTGTCGGGTGGGGAGCGGCAGCGGTTGAAGCTGGCGATCCACCTGGCGGGCACGGCGATCGACGCCTACGTGCTGGACGAGCCGACGACGGGGCTGCATATGGCCGACGTCGACGGGTTGATCGCGCTGCTTGACCGGATGGTCGACCGGGGCCGCAGCGTCATCGTCATCGAGCACAACCTCGATGTGATCGCCCGGGCCGACTGGGTGATTGACATGGGGCCCGGCGCCGGGCACGACGGTGGCCGGGTGGTCTTCGAGGGCCCACCGGCAGCTCTCGCCGAGGCCGAGGCTTCGCTGACCGGGCAGCACCTGGCTCAACGCCTGATGGATCAGGCGATGGCCGGGGCGAAACGATGAGCGCCAATGAGATGACGGGCCTGCCGGAACTGGTCGACCTGTCGCTGTCGATCCGGGCGTCGTGCTTCGTCATCACGGTGCAGGGCGAGGAACCGCCTCGCTGCACCCGAGAAGGAGAACGACCATGAGCACAGCCAAGCCCGTGCACGCCGAGGCGTCCGCGATCATCCCCGCCCAGCCAGCCACCGTCTACGACCTGGTCACCGACATCACGCGGATGGGGGAGTGGAGCCCCGAGACCGTCAGCGCCGAATGGCTCGGCGGAGCCGACCGTGCCGCGGTCGGAGTTCGGTTCAAGGGCACCAACGTCATCGGCAGCACGCGCTGGGCGACCAAGCCCACGATCACCGCTGCTGTGCCCGGCGAACTCTTCGCCTTCGAGGTTCCGGGCGCCTGCGGCGGCAAGTGGAGGTATGAGTTCGAGCAGGTTCCCGGCGGCACGCGGGTGGTCGAGTCAGTCAGCCAGGGCCGGCCGTCGCCGCTGATCATCCGGTTGCTGCAGCGAAAGGCCGGTGTCACCGACAGGTCCGCCCACCTGGAGCAGGGCATCGTCACGACTCTGGAGCGGCTCACGACGGCCGCGGTAAACGTGGAACGTCACACCTTGTCTCGCTGATTCGCCTCCCACGATGGTGCTCTCGACCGGGGCGCGGACGGCTTGGCCGTCCGCGCGCCGGCACGTGTGCCTCGGTTGTCTCGTGCTGGTCGTCCAGGTCGTATCGCAGCACCTGGCCGTTCGGTCCGAAGACACCCGCAGTCACGTAGAGGTGGTCACCGCGTTGCTCGACGGCGGCCGGTGAGTCCACCGCGATGCTCTGGCGGCCCTCACCGTTCTTGACGGTAGGAACCCGGTTGCTCTGAAGCACGTGATCGATAGTCGCGTGGGCTGACGCCGCGTTGACGCTTGAACGCGGCGCTGAGTGCGAACGGGCCGCCGTAGCCGACCTGTCGGGCGACTGCGCCCAGGGTGGTGTCACGGTCGAGCAGGAGGTCGGCTGCGAGGCTGAGGCGCCGCTTGGTCAGGTAATTCATCGGGGGTTCGCCGACCTGTTCGTTGAAGCGCCGGGCGAACGCTGCTCGCGACAGGCCGATCGCCGCGGCGAGCTCGGCGACGGTCCAGGAATGGCCGGGGTTGTTGTTGAGCAGGCTGAGCGCTCGACCGACAATGGGATCGCGCTGGGCCCGATACCACAGTGGCGTGTCGGCGTCTGGCCGCGCGAACCAGGCCCGCAGTGTGGCGATGACCAGCAGATCCAGGAGGCGGTCGAGCACCGCGGGCTGTCCGGGTTCGTCCTTGACGACTTCGTCGCTCAGGATCGGGATGAGCGGACAATCCCATTGATCGTTCGCCAACGAGAGCATTGTTGGCAACGAACGCAACAGGGGCTCGCTCACGCTGCCCGCGGCCTCATAGGTGCCGACGAGCATCACCGTGGAGCCCTCCGGATCGTTTCCCCACGTGCGAACCCCGATCGACATCGCGTCGGCCATCGGCACGCCCTCGCGTGACACGCAGTGCTGGCCTGGGTGGATCACCACGTCGGGAGGGCTGGTCGGGCCGTCTCCGACGGTGTAGTGATCGGGGCCACGCACGATCGCCACGTCGCCGGCGCCCAGCCGCATGCACTGGCCACCGTCGGTGGTCACCGACGCCGAACCACGGGCCACCGCCAGCAGGGTGAGCGGTGCCTCGTCGACGATCCGCACCGACCACGGCGGGTTCATCACACAGCGGAGCAGGAACGCGGCGCGCGCTCGTGGGCCGTCGAGCAGTCCGGTCAGGTCATCCACACTGACCGAGGATAGACGATGAAACATGAAAGTAAGCCGTTGAACCATGGAAGGTCCACTCGTCGCCGGTCATCGTGGTCGCCATGGACAACGACAACCCCATCCTCACCACCATCGACCGTCCCATTCTCGTGATCGGTGGGACCGGCAAGACCGGTCGCCGAGTCGTCGACCGGCTCCGCAGCGCCGGTCATCACGTGCGCGCCGCGTCACGTTCGAGCGACACCGTGTTCGACTGGAACGACCCCACCACCTGGAGGCCGGCCCTGTCGGGTGCATCGGCCGCGTACATCACCTATGCGCCCGACATCGCCTTCCCCGGCGCCGATGACACCATCGCCCAGCTCGCCGACCTCGCCCTCGCCAACGGAGTGCGCCGGCTGGTGCTGCTGTCGGGCCGCGGCGAACCCGGTGCCCGGCGCGCTGAAGTCCGACTCGAGGACTCCGGGGCCGACTGGACCATCGTCCGCTGCGCGTTCTTCAACCAGAACTTCGACGATGCACTCGTCGACGCCGTGCGCTACGGAGACCTCGCCTTCCCCGGTGGCAACACCCTCGAACCGTTCGTCGACGCCGACGACATCGCCGACGTCGTCGCCGCGGCGCTCACCGATCCCCGTCACATCGGCTGCCTCTACGAACTGACCGGGCCGCGGCTGCTGACATTCGCCGATGTCGCATCCGAGCTCGCTTCGGCCATCGGCCGGGGCGTCACCTACCGAGCCGTGAGCGCCGGGGAGTTCGCTCGCGACCTCGTCGCATCCGGAATCCCCGTTGACGACGCGACACCGATCGCGGAGCTCTTCGTCGAGGTACTCGACGGACGCAACTCATACCTCACCGACGGGGTCGACCAAGCGCTCGGACGCCCACCCCGGGACCTCACCGACTACGTCGTGCGGACCGCCGCAACCGGAATCTGGAACCTGGAGGAAGCGTCATGACCACCTACACCCGGGCGCTCACCATCATCACCGCAGTCGGCGCCGCCACGGCCGCCGGCGCGTTCTTGACCTTCTCGACCTTCACCATTGGCGGACTCAAGCGACTCCCCCCATCCCAAGGGGCCGCAGCGATGCAGTCGATCAATCGACAAGCCCTGACCCCGGTGTTCATGCTGGTGTTGTTCGGCACCGGCGTCGCCTGCCTCCTGCTGGGCGTCGACTCCGTGCGAAACCTCGACGAGGTGTTCGCCAAGCACCGACTCATCGCATCGGCGATCTACCTCGTCGGTGTCGTCGCACTCACGATCGGCTACCACGTACCCCGCAACGACCTACTCGCTGCGGTCGACCCGAACAGCAACGAAGGCATCGCCTACTGGGCGACCTACCTCAACGAGTGGGTCAGAATGAACCACGTACGCACCGTCGCACCCCTCGTCACGTCGGTGATCCTCGCCATCACACTCACCCAAGACTGACCAGGCTAAGGATCCAGGAGGCCGCGCTGGCTGGCGTGGCGGCCAGCAGCGACGGTCGAAACAGCACCAACTCTCGAGTACTCACCTTGACTCCGCAATGAGAGACGACTTCCTGCGACCGGGGTCGTCGTCGGCAATCCGAGCGCTACCGGCGCGAAGTCGATGTGTCGCAGCCTCTAGGAGTCGAACCCGGCGGGCCTCGCGCCCGGCGCGAACCCGGCGGGCCTCGCGCCCGGCGCGAACCCGGCGGGCCTCGCGCCCGGCGCGAACCCAGCGGGCCTCGCGCCCGGCGCGAACCCAGCGGGCCTCGCGCCCGGCTCGAACCGAAGGAGTTCACGATGGCCACAACGCTTCCCTCGGCGCGGGACACTCGCACCGCCACACGACCGACCGCCGCGATGGTCGCGGCGGTGCGGCCGGATCGTCCATCGGACTGTTGACCGTGTTGCATGTCGTCAAGTCCGATTTCGACCCGTCGTGGCGGATGATCAGCAAGTACGAGATCGGCCGCTACGGCTGGCTGATGGTGGCCGCGTTCCTCACGCTCGCTGCGAGCTGTGTCGCGGTGCAGCGCACCCTCGCCGGGGCAAGGGTGGATATGGTCAGAACTGCTGATGCCACGGCGGTCAGCGCATAGCCGCGGCCGCGTGCCATAGCCGTCATTCGTCGGACGCCGGGCGGCTGAGCAGCAGGTAGACGTTGACAGCCGTCAGCAGGATGCTGCCCGCCGCGTAGGCGATCAGGAAGGCGGGGACCCCCTCCTCGAAGAAGGCCGGGACGGCCGTCAGGGCCGAGATGATGAGGGTGCCCGCCGCGATCCTTGAGCCCAGTCGGCGGTGGGTGACCCAGGTGTAGGCCGCCGCAGCGATCCCGATCACCCCGAGGATCGCCCCCGCCAGGAGGATGGCGAGCGGTGGTCCGGCCTCGCCCGGTGCCGGCTCCGGGACCAGGAAGATGCTGCCGATGGCGATGACACCTGAGACGACCGCCAGTATCAGGCCGACCCGGTTCTTGATGCTCAGCCGGGGGCGTTGGGTCGGTGTCCGGGTCGTCGTCGAGCTCATTGACATGATGATTCCTCTCGTCGTGGAGTGCAGCCGCGGTGCGACTGCGGATGCCACGACCCTGGCCTCCCTGACTTCCCGCCCGCATGGGGCGCCGTCCCGGGTCACCCGGGGACATCACCCGGTCTCCCGGGAGTCCGACGAGACAGCACTCGACCGTTGCGGGCCATCATTGTGCCGTGGGCGAGCACGAGGAAGCCTCGAGACCGCTGCGTGTCCTGCTCGCCGACGACCACCCCGTCGTTCGGCGGGGGATGACCGCACTCCTCGGTTCCCTCGTCGGCATCGAGGTGGTCGGCGAGGCCACGACGGGGTCCGAGGCGGTGCGCGAGGCCCAGCTGCTGCGTCCGGACGTCGTGGTGATGGACCTGCAGATGCCCTCGATGAACGGTGTCGAGGCGACCGCCCGGCTGCAGGCGACGATGCCCCAGATCGCGGTCCTGGTCCTGACGATGTTCGAGGACGACGAGACGGTGCTGTCGGCCATTCGTGCCGGTGCCAGGGGATACCTGCTCAAGGGCACCGATTCCGAGGCCATCCACGCCGCGATCCGCGCGGTTCATGCCGGGCAACTCGTGATCGGGCCTGTCGTCGCGCAACGGCTGGTCGAGTTGGCCGGCCGCGGGCCCGCTACGGATCCGTTGCCCCAGCTGACCAGTCGCGAGCGCGAAGTACTGACACTCGCCGAGGCGGGCCTCGGCAATGCCGCCATGGCTGCGAGGTTGGGCTTGGCACCCAAGACCGTCGCCAACAACATGTCGGCCATCCTCGTGAAGCTGGGGGTCACGAGCCGGGCCGAGGCTGTTCTCGTGGCCCGCCAGAACGGGATCGGACAGTCGCCGAATCTGCCGTTGGTCCCGCGGGACGGTGGGCGGTGACGCTCGCCGCGACCGGAGTACGGCGGCGGCACGGACCGCGGTGGCCAGCGTGGGCGGTCCTTCCTGTAGCGGCCCTGGCAGTGGTGGACCTGGCGTCCCTCTGGCTGGTCCCGCTCTCCCCGTTCTGGACCTGGCTGGCGATCTGGCAGGTCGGCTCGGGCCTGGCCCTGGCTGCCGCGGGCATCGCCGGCGCGCTCTGGCGAGGCGGCCGTGCGAGTGTGCTGCTGCTCGTGGCCGGCACAGTGTTGCTGGCCGCACCCGCGGCGGCAGCAGGTGGATCAGTGTGGGCGAGCGGGGTGGCGACCGTCTTGGTCTGCGCCCTCCTGGTCCCGCTGGGGCTCCTGGCCATCCCCGCCCGGACCCGCGCGGTGCGGTTGCTACGAGGACTCGACGTGCTCGTCGTGCTGGCCGGCGGGGCGGCCGTCGCGGCCCAGGCATCCGGCTCCTCGACCGTCGCCGCCGTGGCGGGCACGGTGGTCGGTGGCGTGCTGCTGGTCGCGGGGTCGCTGTACTTCGAACTGTCCGTCGGCGCCGAGCGCCGACGGGTGCTGTGGCTCGTCCTCGGCGTCGCGACATCGGTCGTGCCGACGACCGTGTTCCTGTTCGCTGCCGAGCGCTTCGCCATCGGTCCGGTCGTCGGAGGTGTCGTCATCGCGCTGCTGTCCATGCTGCTGCCACTGTGCATCGCGGTGGCGGTGCTGGACCCGACGATGGTGGAGGTTCGCGCGGTGATCAGCGGGACGGTCGTCTCCGCCGTGATGTTGTCGTTGACCGTGGCTGTGGTCGCTCTCGTTCACACGGCCTTTCGTGCGGTCACCGACCAGGTGCCGAGCCTCGGTGTGCAGGGAGCGGTCGTCGCCCTGCTCGCGGCGGGGTTCCACCCGGTGCTGGTGCGGGTCAGATCCATCGTGGACGAACTCCTCTTCGGTGGCCGAGTAGACCCCATCGGGACGCTGATGCGTCTCGGCTCGGAACTGTCGGCCGGATCGTCGCCGCAGGACTGGCTCAATGCCCTGCGGCTGACCCTCGGCGTCCCGGCGGTGGAGATGCGGGTCGACGGCGCCGTCCTCGCACGGTCCGGTCCCCTGATGCCGGTCGAGGTCAGTGTCACGGCGCTGCGTGTCGGGTCGCAGCACGTGGGAGACCTGGTAGTGGCCACGCCGGCCGACCAGCTGCGGCTTCCGGCGGCCACCCAGTCGGTCCTGCGGTTGGTTGCCGGCCCACTGGCGCAGGCCCTGCATGCCACACGCCTGGCCGATGAGCTCAAGGCGTCACGCGGCCGAGTAGTGGCCGTCCTGGAAGAGGAACGTCGCAGGGTCCGTCGTGACCTGCACGACGGGCTGGGCCCCACCCTGACCGGGATCGCGTACACCGCGGACGCCGCCGCGAACCTGCTGCCGTCCGACTCCGTCGCGGTGGCGGCACTGCTGCGTGAGCTCCGCGCCGATTCTGCGGAGGCCATCGCCGAGATCCGCCGTATCGTCTACGGGCTGCGGCCCAGGGCGCTGGACGAGCTCGGCCTGGCCGGTGCCGTCCGATTGCACGCCAGTCGCCTGCTGAGTGCCGACGGGCGGCCGATGTCCGTGGAGGTGCGGTGCCCTGCGGCGCTGCCGCCACTGCTCGCCGCCGTCGAGGTCGCCGCCTATCGTGCCGCCACCGAGGCGGTGACGAACGTCGCCCGCCATGCCGGCGTCGATCGCGCCACCGTCGAACTGGGGATCTCTGAGGACACCCTCACCGTCACCGTGTCCGACCCCGGTAGCTCCGAGAGGCCATGGACGCCCGGCGTCGGGCTCTCGGCCATGAGGGAACGGATCGAGCAGGTCGGCGGTCACCTCGCCGTCTCAGGCGGCCGGGACGGCGGGCTCGTGCGGGCGGTCGTCCCATTGTCCGTCAGTGCTGCGCCCGGGTCGGCGCTGCCCTGATTGGATACGACAGGAATCGTCCTCAGCGCAATTGGTTGATGCGGATCAGGTTGCCGGTGGGGTCGCGGAAGGCGCAGTCGCGGACGCCATACGGCTGCTCGGTGGGCTCCTGGACGACATCGGCGCCGCTGCCCTGCAGCTTCTCGAAGACGCCGTCGAGGTCGTCGGTGGCGAGGGTGAGGGCGGTGTAGCTGCCCTTGGCGATCAGCTCGAGAATGGTCCGGCGCTCATCGTCGGTGATGCCGGGATCGGCGGCCGGCGGGTGAAGCACGATGGAGGTGCCCGGCTGGTTGGCGGGCCCGACCGTGAGCCAGCGCATCCCCTCGTACCCGACGTCGTTGCGGACTTCGAAGCCGAGGGTGTCGCGATAGAACGTCAGGGCGGCGTCCGGGTCGGTCTGCGGCAGGAAGGCGTAGTGAATGGTGATGTCCATGGCGGTCACGCTAGGTGTGGCCGCCCGCCTCGTGCTTCTCGATTCCTGATCGGTCTTGTCACCTGCTTCGCGAGGCACGGTGGCATCTCCGCCGTCGCGCGAGAGGCCTGGGCGCGGTACGTGCTCGGCGGCACACCGACCAACTCGGTGAAGCGAGTGCTGAAGGTGCCCAGCGACGAGCAACCCACCGCGAAACAGACCTCGGTGACGCTGAGGTCGCCACGGCGCAGCAGCGCCATCGCCCGCTCGATTCGCCGGGTCATGAGGTAGGCGTACGGGGACTCGCCGTAGACGCGCCGGAACTCGCGGCTGAGGTGCCCGGCCGACATGTGCGCGCCAAGGGCCAGCGCCTCGACGTCCAGCGGCTGTGCGTAGTCCCGGTCGATCCTGTCACGTACCCCGCGCAGTCGCGCCAGGTCGCGCAGGCGCTGCGACAGGTCGGGGCTGCTGGGCACCCGGGATCACCCCCTCGACGACAGGTGCGGCGGGCACCCGAATGCTGCCACCAGGCTCGCATCCAGGAAAGTCGTGATCTCGGCGACGAGCCCGTCCCGCACCGCCACCACGCTCAGCGCGAATGCGTCATAGCGGTCGGCCTCGGGGGCTCGGGCGTAGACGGCCAGCGCCGCTTCGCCGTTCGCCCAGGTCGGCACCAAGCGCCACTGACCGGCGGACCCGGGCGGCAGGATGCCTGCGGCGACGACTGCCGCGACGGCCTCCCGACCGGCGAACCAGGCACCCAGCGGCGGCATGGACAGCCGAACGTCCTCCCGCAGCAAGGCCACCAGGGCCGCCACGTCGGCCGCCTCCCAGGCCACGATGTACCGGCGCAGGACGGAACCGTCGATGTCGGTCAGGCCCTGCGGACCGCGCTGCGAGCGCTCCATCACCCGGCGCGCCCGGAACAACAGGCTGTTGACGGTGGGCAGGGACTCCTCCAGCAGGTCGCCGACCTCCCGGGCCCGCCAGGCGAGGACGTCGCGCAGGATGAGCACCGCGCGCTGCCGCGGGGACAGCAACTGCAGCGCTGCCGTGAATGCCAGCGTCACGCTCTCGGTCCGGTCGTAGCGGGCGGCCGGGTCCTCGACCGCGTCCCCGCCGGTCGAGTAGGGCAGCGGCTGCAGCCACAGCACCTGTTCCACCGGTGGACCGAGACCGGTCGCTGGGTCCGCGGCCGGGCCTGCCGATACCGGCAGGGCGCGGCGAGCCCGAGCGGACAGGGCATCGAGGCAGGCGTTGGTCGCAATGCGGTACAGCCAGGTCCGCAGCGACGCGCGACCCTCGAAGGAGCCTCGCGACCGCCAGGCGCGCAGCGACGTCTCCTGCACCACGTCCCCGGCATCGTGGTAGGACCCGAGCATCCGGTAGCAGTAGACCGTGAGCTCCCGGCGATGCGCATCGACGAGCTCGCCGAACCGGTCTGCCTGGGTCTCGTCGATCAGCACGTCGTGCGCCACCGTCCCGGTCATCGAGACAGCATCCCAGCACTCGGCCGGGACGGATCCGCCTCGGCGCGCACACTTTGCGGCCTCCTGCCGGTCGATACGGGTGCCGACCGCCCATGGGGGCGGCGGACGACCGAATCGAGGAGAGCGATCATGCAGCACACCGATGGCGTCAACCTGTTCCTGCTCACTGTCAGCGGCACCGTGACCGGGGCGAACGCCGAGGAGGTACGCGAACTGCACAACCAGACGGCGGGTGCCGAGGCGTCGGTGGCCGGGGCCCGCGCGCTCGGGGATCTGAGCCACAACGTCTACGTCCCCCGCATGGCGGGCTCCCGGGAGGTGCTGTTCCTCGACACCTGGACCAGCGCCGAGGGGATCGGCAGCTTCTTCTCCGATCCGCACGTGGCGCAGGCCGCGGGCCAGCTGTTCACCGAGCGTGAGGCAACGGTGTGGGCCCCGGCGCCCGGATGTGGCGATCACCACTTGCCGACACCGGCGTTGCGCCCAGTGGCCGCGCTCGGGATTCTGCGCGTGCCCGTGATCTCAGCCGAAGCCGCCGCCAAGGCGTTCCGCACCCAGGGCGCCCGGGTCATCGCCGAAGCACGCAAGCATGGGCAGGTCTCGCGCCAGACGTACCTGCGGCTGGCCGGGCCCGGGTCGGCCGAGGCCACGGAGCTGCTCAGCATCGAGTCGTGGTTCGACATCGACGGGATGGACCGCTTCTACGCCGACGACAGCAACTACGAGGAGTTCGGCGGTGCATTCGCCGGCGCGCCGGACACGGCGACGTGGCTGCCGGCGCCCGGCGAGTGGCGCGAGTGGTGAGGCCTTGCTGCTACCGCTGCCTTGCCCTCTCGGTTTCGGGCTGGTCGTCGATCGGCTACCGGGACGTCTCCTGTGGTGCTTCGTCGAGACGGTGTCCCTCGTGACCGCAGCCCCAAGCGAGGTGGCTAGGACGTGCTCAACCCGGGTGTGTGTACATCGGTGGGTCAGCCGTGCGCTCCTGTCATAATGCGGCCTGGAACGTGCCGTTCTGTTGCAGCTCGAGCAGCGTTGCGGGGGCTCTTGGAGGAATTCACGACCGACCTGTCGATCGGCGGGTGCTCAGCTCGTCACGGACCGAGCGGCGACGCCTGTCGCCGGGGCCGAGACGAAGGAGAATTATCATGGGCACGGTCAGCGCCTTCCAGAGCGTCACCCTCGACGGGATCATGCAGGGGGTCGGCCGCGCGGACGAAGACTCCCGCGGCGGCTTCGCCCACGGCGGATGGGGCGACGGCTATTCCGACGAGGTCGCGATGCAGTTCGTGGGCGAGGGAATGGCGAGCACGGCCGGGTTGCTGTTCGGCCGCCGCACGTATGAGGACCTGCTCGGCTACTGGACCACCACCCCCGACCCCAACCCGTTCACCGAGGTGCTGGTCAACGCGCCGAAGTGGGTCGCCTCCCGCTCGGCGGGGACCTCGACGGCGTACCCGAACACCACCCTGCTCGTCGGCGACGCCGTTGAGACTGTTGCCGCGCTGAAGCCGCAGGTAGACGGCGCGCTGACAGTGATGGGCAGCGGCGAGCTGATCCGGTCGCTGCACGCGGCCGGGCTGGTGGATGAGTACATCTTGCAGATCCACCCGATCGTCCTCGGCTCCGGAACGCGGCTGTTCGGCGAGGGGGCCCGTACCGACCTCACGCTGACCCGCACGATGACGACTACGACCGGTGTCATGATCGCCCAGTACGTGGTGGGGAAGACGGTCGTGGGGCAGGCGACCTGAGCGGCTCGACAAGTGGAGAAGACCGATGCGACACGCTGCTGCTGCACTACTCGGAGGAGAACGTGAACTCCGCGGGCGCCGAGGCGATAGAGGAGGGCCAGCGGGCGTTCGCCAGCTAACCGCCCTGCTGCATGAGGCCGGAGTGCTGCTGAGCGCGGAGGTTCTGCAGCCCCGTGCGTCCAGCACCACGCTGCGAATGATCGATGACTCCCTGCTGGTTCAGGACGGGCCGTACGCCGACACCAAGGACCGGGGCCTGCCGGCGGCGTTCGGTCCGTGGCAGACGGTCTGGACGCGGCATCGACGCTTCAGCGGCGCCGGGACCTAAACCAAGATCCACGCTGCGCTGCTCGCCCGGGCCGACGCGGACCTGGGGATCGACTGGACGGTCAGCGTGGACTCCACGATCAACCGGGCCCACCAGCACGGCACCAACCTGCCTCGCGAGCGGCGCACGGCAACGGCGGGGGCCGCCGCCGCCGAGCAGGTCGCGGACCTGCTCGGCGGCTCGCTTCATGTTGCGCGGGATGGCCTCACCGGGGGCTCGGTCGAATCACAAGGATTCGCAGTGAAAGCCCAGGTCAACCCGCTTCCGCTCCCAATCTCGCTCCCCATGGGGCCGCTGTCGGCGGGCGCGCGGTCGATCTGCTGGCCGGGATCTACGACGAGCCGGTCCACCACGGCGTCGGCCCTTCCCGGGGGCGGGTTGTCCACGAAGATTCGCCAGCTCGTCGACGGCCGCGGTCGCCCCCTGGTCGTCCTGATCGGGCCCGGGCAGGCCAACGACTCACCCATGTTCCCCGTCCTGACGAGCCATCTGCGCGTCGCCCGCTGCGGCCCGGGACGGCCCCGCACCACCCCTGACGCGGTCCTCGGTGACATGGCCTACTCCTGCGGCGCCCACCGCCGGCTGCTGCGCTCCCGCAACATCACGGCGGTGATCCCTGAGCCTTCGGACCAGGTCCGCAACCGCAAGCGGCGCGGCTCACGCGGTGGTCGGCGACCTGCCTTCGACGCCGAGGCTCACCGCGGTCGCAATGTCGTCGAACGGGCCTTCAACACCGTCAAGCAGTGGCGCGGGCTCCTCACCCGCTAGGACAAGCTCGCCGTCGTCTACCGCGCAGCCGCCGTCCTCCAAACGATCACCACCTGGCTCAAACACCTCTAGAGACACGCCCCACCCCTCATCGGTCAGTTTAGGACTCCCGTCGCCGCCATTCACGACACGGCCCGCTGACTGTCACCCGGCTTCCGCTCGACGAAGCGTGTCGCCGCGAGCGGGACCACGACCTCATACCCTAGCTGCACCCCGTCCAGTGCAGTCTCTGCGACGCAGACGTCTCCGGCGAGCCCGGTGACGATCAGGCGTCGAAGGCCCATCTCGTCCAGCAGTGACCCGAGCGCGGTTGGCGTGGGTCTCGCCCGACTGCGGGTCGCGGACGGAGAAGCCGGAGTAGCCGGAGTAGCCGTCCTCACCGTCCAGGCCCTTGCGCACCATGGGGCCGACGATCCTTAGCCCATCCACCAGCTCGGCCCCCAGGTTCCCGCCACGCAGTGCACCGGCCAGACGCCACCGTCCTTGGCGAAGTAGGCGGTGGTCGGCGGATGCCAGTCCTGGGTGTGGAACACCGCGCTGCCCCCGGCCTCGGCGACGGCCACGTACTCGTTGACGATGCTGATGACCTCCTCACCACCGCGGACGTACAACCCGCCCGTCGGCAGCGCGAAGTCGTTCTGTAGGTCCCACGACAACGAGGGCGGTGTCCGGGGTGAAATCCATAGCTACATCCTCCGCGCATTCATCACCCGCAGCATGTCCTCCTCGAGCCAGGCTCGGCCCGGCTCGCCATCGCCATCGCCCAGCACGTCCACCGTGCGCGGGTGAACGGGCTGGGCGATGAACCTCACGATGTCCTGGATGGCCGGTCAGGCTCGGCCGCGAAGAAACCCGCCGCCTGCCACGAAGTGTTCAGATGGCCTGGGCAGGGGCCCTGCTCAGGGGGCGGGGGTGACCGTCAGGTAGTCCAGCAGGGGGCCGGTGCCGGTCTCGGATGTCAGCCGGATGTTGTTGATGCCCGCGCGCAAGGTGACGGTGGTGCTCACCGTGTCCCAGCCGACCTGGCCGACCGCGGTGCTGGTCGGCGCGAACCTGACAAGGCGGCGATTGAACACCCTGGGCTGGCCATCCAGCAGTCCTGCGCGGGCCGTGGTCAGGCGCAGCGAGCGCGCAGCGGTCGAGGCGTTGTTGTACCGCCAGGTCAGGATGTAGTCGCCAGCGGGTATCGCGTCGTCAGAGGCGCCCCCCTCGCGCGTCTTGGCGCTCCACTGGACGAAGGCACCAGGCTCCGAGAACTCCACGGCGCCGACTCCCGAGTAGCCGCGAATGGGGGTCTGGCTGGCCCCGGGCACGGGACCGGCCCCGATGAACGCGAGCTCAGGCAGCGTCCGGGTGCCGGTGACAGACCGTCGAGAGGATCCCTGCTCGGCCTCGCTGATGTAGGGCAGCGCCCAGCGGACGTCGATGGGGACGAAGCCGTGCGCACCCTCCAAGGCGACGGCGAGGCTGGTTTGGCTCGCCGCGCCCTTGTCGTCATAGGCACGAGCGACAAGGGACCCGGCCCGGAAGAGCCGAGCCTGCTGGTCGAACGTCAGCGTGAACGGCGCACTCGTGCTGATGCCCAAAGGCTCCTCGTAGTCGACCGGACCGTTGAAGGAGCCGCTGGTGAAGAACCATTCCACCCGGACCACGCTGCCGTCGGGGTCGCTGGCCTGGGCGATGAAGGTGTCCCCGCTCCGAATCGGTACCCGGACACCGAAGACCGGTTCAGGCTGGACGATGCGGACGGTCGGCGCCCCGTTGGCCGTACCCGACGGCGCGGCCTGAGCCGAGCTGACGGTGAGCAGGCCGGGCGCCGCGATCACGGCGGCGGACGCCAGGATGAAAACACGCCGCCTGCCTTTTCCACGGCTGCTTCTCTTCTCAGTGGGGGTCATGGTTCCTCCTGGTGTCGAGGTGTTGGTGGGTCGTCCCGGACTATTTAGGTCCGGCCAGCAGACCGTACGACGGGTTCGACCTCGGTGTCGATTACTTCACCAAACGGGTCACCAGGACCTTACGAAGCCGTGACATCTGACCGGCTGAGGCGTGTCTCGAAAGGAATCGGGAGGGGCGTGGTCCAGGCTTAACTGATGATTCGCGATTCCCCGCTGGAAGATGCCGGTGGGAGTCGATCGAGCCGTTGCCGCCGGCTCAGGGTTCGGGTCGGGGCTGGCCGATGCGTGATCACCGTCAAGTCGCGGATGGGATCATCTACCGGTGTCGCTGCAGTCTGGCCTGGCGTGATGTGCCGGCGTCGTTCGCGCATCAGCACATCACGAACTTGACGGCTCTCCTGACGTATCTGCGGGTGGTGATCGTGCGATTTCCCGGCCGGGGAGTGGTGGGCAGAGTCCGCCGCGGGTGAGTTGGGCCATGGCCATGAGGGACTCGGGGCTCAGGCCGTAGGAGCTGCGGGTGAGGAGCCGTAGGTGGACGTTGGTGGCCTCGGAGCGGGCCGAACAATCCGCCATGAAAATCCTCTACCTCACCGTCAAGGAAAGGCGACGCAACGGCACCAACCCGACCGGCCGGATCAACGGCTGGAAGGCCATCACCTACGGTGACCGACTTCTTTCGAACTGAGCCGACGACCCACCCACAAAGTTTCAGACAGACCCGCTGCGGTACACATCGCTATCGCCTGCCATTGCCTCGTGATGCCCACCCTGGGCAGTCTCCGGAAGAGCCATTGCGAGTAGCCCCCACCGCGGGCCCC
>ENA-ORBV01008931-ORBV01008931.1-microbial-mat-metagenome-genome-assembly--contig:-NODE-8931-length-16667-cov-5.476552_pt1 | contig 16667 bp, 16 predicted proteins | sample MGYA00237777_ERZ505514 | MGnify/ENA primary metagenome ERZ505514 (study PRJEB26160, sample SAMN06269048) | microbial mat metagenome | isolation source: Oligotrophic lake microbial mat | place... | reverse complement strand
GCTAGTAGCAGCACTGTAGCAGTGCTTGTGAATTCTGTCAAACTGATCTGATGCCACAATCTGATATGTCTCTTCAACATTTAATAGAAATTATCCCTGGGGAATGACATTGCCAATGACCTCAGCCGACAGAGAGCCTAAAAATGATAGAGAAGATCACTATGGTCGGAACAAGTTAACAAGAAAAAGAGAAGCAACTGTGTGCCAATCTATGAGCAAATCGGATGAAAGAAAGACATGCTTGAGCTTGGCACTGTCAACAGTGCAAAGCGGACTTGGCGTTCTGCTGCTTCGACACTGGAGGGCAGAGTTTTACACTTGCACTTAAGATGAAATCTTCTCTGCTGGTGCAAAAACGTGCATTAAAAGATGATTTGGCTTGGGATTCAGTTGGAGCTCACCGTTAATAAACAACAAGGGCTTGTTCTTCATGAACAACAAGAAGAATTGTTAATGTTGTCAACATTGATGCGAGAGAAGAAGAACCAGCTTGAGCTTGGAGCCAGCTGTTAGTGAAAAGAAGATTGATAAGATTGATCAATTGCACATGGCATGTTTCACATTAGCACGTCGCTGGCTCACTTTCTCCTCTCCGCCATTGTCCAGGACACGACATCCATCTCACACAATGACTTTGCGGCACTTGAGCGCAAAGTTGTGCCCCCCATTCAAAAAAGTTTCAAAGGATCGCTCCAGAATTTCTGTGGATGGATTCGATTTGATGGGGGAGTTTGTCGCCACAATGGTGAGAATGTCTTCGATTGGTGGCATGGGGACACTGCGACAGTTTGTTTCGGGTGTCAAAATGTAGCCAAAGTCATCCAAGTTCCAGCATTCTGGTCCGGCAGATCAAGACATCAATTGGATTGATCAAAGGCAAAATGATGACAAATCATTGATGGGATTGTTGTGGATGAAGTTGAGCTTGGAGCTCACAAACCACAACCAATTGGGAAAAAGGAGCGGAAAGGAGTGTCACGGTCGTGAGAGATGTTTCGATGGTTAACCAGTGTTAACCCCAATGAAGGTTTTACGACCCTAATAAAGTGTCTGAAAACGTTAAATAAGGTCTATGGTCCTAAATATGATCTAAAACAGCTTACTGGCTACAACGTCATTTTGGGAAAACACAGTCTCAATCCTAAACTTGCTGCCATGGGTCACAATGCATCTGGATGCCTGCATGGTGGCAACTATCGTGGCATGCTTCCGTTTTGACCGGGTGCACACATGCTCTGCACATCTAGCTAACCAAAACAATCCCTAGCTAGTAGCTAGCTACTGTAGCTAGTAGCTACCATACTAGCAGTGTGGCTGCTAGCTAGCTAGTAGAACACCATCCAACAGTCCCGCCAGGTCGTCAATCATGAATCAATGGCCACCGCGACCGATTCATTCATTGGCCGTGCACGCGAGGTGAATCAGACAGCCAGAACACCACACGAAGTTCAATCGAAGCGAGGATTTTGACCTTTACCAACAAATTGGACGAACAGGCAGTAAATCGCTGACGAAGTGCATGTTGGTTGGGATAAATTATGTCAACCTGTTGGGCAAACAGAAGGGAAGATTTTTTCTCCAAAGGGAAGCTCTGCTGGCAGTTGAATTACTACAATGTCGACCAGTGCACGATGTGTTATCTCAATCTGATTGCAATCTACAGTGAACGATCGTTGGGATAACCACATTGATTTTCACGGATTTTCACGGGATGATAGGTTTTGAAACTCGATCAGGCGATTGCACTTCTTGATCATAAAATTCATTTTCGAATCAATCAATCGACAATAGAAATTATTCAGTTAATTTTTTTCGAAGCATACAGTAAACCCCCCAAGCCAACAACGATGCAAGTCTCCATCAAAGCGGTCGCCGCCCTCACAGGGCTTCTTTCATTCTCAGCAGGTGTCTACGGAGTAAGCTTTCTATTTGCTCCATTCACTTCTTCTTGTTGTCCACATTTTTATTCTCACGTGTCACATTAACCATGTATTTAATTGCTTTCGCTTATTTCCGTAGGATTCCGACGTGGCAACCACCAACGAGAGTCGCCGATTGGTGCCCTCCTTGTTTGATGCCAGTGGCAAATACCCCTATACAGGAAACCCCGACTGTAAGGATCTTGGATTCGACTTTGGATGGAAGTTAGACAAGAACTGCCCTAATGGTGCCGATTGGAACAAGGAAATTGAAATCAGGGGTGGCTCGCAGCTAAGCCCTTTTGGGGAGACTGACTCGAACTCATGTTCGGTGGGTAAAGATATCGGGGCAGTCAAAATGGCTTGTTCCGATCTAGACGGCAATGATTATAGGAAAGCCACCATTACACAAGTGGACAGTTGGAAACCGTATGTTATCATGAAGGGAGGCAACGGTGGAACCGTTTACAACACCTTGGTTCAAGGAAGCCCTATTACCCTGGATGTGGGATCTAAGAGTGCCATTAGTCATATTGAGTTCTGCTTTATGTGTGACGGCGCTCCAACCACTACCGCAGGTTCGACCACGGCTGCCACCACTACTAAGGCTGCCACCACTACGGCTGCCACCACTACGGCTGCCACCACTACGGCTGCCACCACTACGGCTCAGACCACGACGGCTCAGACCACGACTGCTGCCACAACGACTGCTGCTGCCACTACGGCTCAGACCACTACTGCTGCCACCACTACTGCTGCCACCACTACGGCTCAGACCACTACAACGACACCACAGGGCAGCAGCTATGGAGTAAGTTCCTCACAAACACGCATACATTCGACTGGAAGCTGTGCTCTGTATTGTGCATGTTGTCACTCACTTCTAACCGTATGGTATTGACCATCCCACACTGCTTCCTTGTGCTTGTTTCCAGGATCCTCACGTAATGACATGGGACGGAAGCACTTTTGATTTCCATGGCGCCTGTGACCTTGTTCTTGTCAACAATCCAGAGTTTGCAAATGGATTGGGCCTTGATATTCATATCAGGACCAAGATCCAGACTTGGTGGAGCTACATTGATACAGCTGTCCTCCGCATTGGCGGTGATACTCTTGAAGTCCAAGGTGGGCAGAATACTGCCACCTTCTGGATCAATGGAGAGCGTCAGGAGTTGCCCGAGCAGGATGGTGAGGTCGAAGCCACCATCGGAGGATCCAAGATTAAGTATGCAAATATCAGCATGAAGACAAAGATCTTCCAGCTGCATCCAGCCAGAGGTGTTAGCATCTCTTTGCAGACATTCAATGACTTTGTGCGTGTCAATGTCAAGGCTGATGAGGCGAATGGCAATATGATTGGGGCAGTTGGACTGATGGGAACATACCCAAGTGGAAAGATGGTTGACCGTGATGGAGACCTGGTCAAGGATGCTGTTGAGTTTGGAAAAGAGTGGCAAGTTCGCTCAACTGAAGTTAAGCTCTTCCACTCTGCTGAAGGCGTTCAGCACCCTGAAGAATGCAGGATGCCTGACCCCACTGTGGACAAGAGCCGCCGTCTGGGAGAATCCATGATTACTGAAGAAGATGCTTCTCGTGCTTGTGCCAGAGTCAATGAGGAGGAGCGTGATAACTGTATCTTTGATGTTCTAGCTACCAATGACAAGGACATGGCTGGCTCCTACTGAACGACTTCGGATCAAAGTAGCTGAACACTCTATTCATTAAGTTTCTTCGTATCCATTTTCCTTCAGTGCCCCTTCTCCGATGAGGGCAACATACGAGCTGTTGGCCTCGTTTTCTTTCGCAAATTATGACTCATAAAAGTAACCAAAAGATAATTATTTTTTATTACAATCGATGTGATCATTAATTTGTTATGTACCTGACATGCAGCAACCTTCAATTGGTTTCTTTCTAGAACTCCAATAGATAGAAATGGCAAATTCAAGGTGAATGCTAAGAAGGCGTCTCGTGGATTTATCATCCATGCACCATCGCCGATTCTAGATCCAAAAACAGAATGATCTATTTTAAATTCGGCCGACGCGGCTAGAATCGTCGTCGCAATTACATCGGAGGATGTCAAAATGAAAAATTCCTCGTCAGTGAGGTCAAAGAGTAACGTTGTTGACGGCGTTGAGGTTCGAATGTTGGCTCTTTCCCGCTTTTTCGATAATGCCCCCACTTCGACAACGTTGTTGCTTCCTTGGCTGCTACGGGATGCTTTCAACTGGCGGTTTCCTTAAACACGACGCGGAGGACACGCCCCATAGTGTTTCTAGTAGATCCCTCCATTCCGTCATCATCCTGTCTAGGTGCTGGTTGGTGCCGGACAATAGCCATGGCCCGATAGTCACTATCCGCCGGGTTATTGCCAGCGCTATACCGCTTTAAAGCTGACCTCTCGGGGCCGAACCAGGGGATCTCCGAAGATCGTCGGTAATCGAGCGCAATCTCACCATCACTCGGATTTTGAAGATGGTTCACAGAGGAAGGAAAATCCGATCGGAGGGAGGATGGACCCCCAACAGTGGTAGTGGTACCATGGCGCGCGCGTGGTCCTCCCATCTTGGAAAAATTTGAAGCATAGTAGGAGCCGTCAGCCCCGTTTCTGGTAGGTTTGATGATATTGGCCAAATTGACCGGGTTAGAACGTCCCGTCTGTTCCTTTTGAAAGCGCAAAAGATACTTTGGTACCAATATGGGAAGCAACAATGAAAGACAAACCACGTTCACAAACGACGTTATGATCAAAAAATTCGCTGTAGGGTTGTCTTTGATCACAAGCAATAGCGGACCACCGATGGCCCAAGTCTCGAACAAGCTTACAGTAGCGATACAAATTTTAAGAGACTCGCTCATCTCTGCGGGAAAACCTTTTATCCGGTAACACTGATGATTTTTGAATGACAATCGCAACTGGCCGATTAGAGGCGAAGCGACTTTTATACTTGAAGCATTTTCAAGTGTCTTGCTGTGGATGCGAATGTCCTTTTTTGGCTTACCTGATACGCCGCATAGCAAAACCCCAAGAAATTTACTACCATAATGGGAACAGTAAAGTAGTATGATTTGCTGGCCGTCCCGTTTTGAATCAAGCCACAAGTACCATAAGATTGCAAAGAGCGATCAAAATTGTCAAATCCATTTTCATAGGTGATTCGCTCCCATCGGAAAGGAGCGACAAATGTGCACGCTAGCAGTAAGCCAACATTCAAGATCATCATAACGAGAAAAGGATGAACGACATGGTGGACCTCCACTTTCTTTCTCCTCATGGCCTTGCTATTCTGCATAACGTTTTTCAAACGCAATGCTTTGGCAATGATGGCGCCAAAGGCAGTCACAAACCCCACACCCAATAACCAGGGTATGGACATACAGGCTGCGTCCAAATTCCACTGAGATGTCCCCCCATCCGACGCTTCCTGCATACTGAGAGGTATTACAGTGAGCGCCATGATGAAAGTACCCAAACACAGCTGGCAAAGAAAGATGGGCTGTCCAGCACGGACCACGTATCTGTTTCGGTTGAAAAGGATCCACACGATCCAGCCCAAGGACATGGTCAAGACGAAGGCTCCAAAGGTCCATCCATAAATCAGTGCTGCGTTTGGTATGAGATTGTAGTCTAATTGATCCAGTGGGATAGGCTTGATTTCTGGGGGAGGCGTGGTAGTGTTGTCGAAGTATACGTAGGAATTGACGGGAGTGTAGTTGCTTCCTTGTACCAGAGCAGAAACGGATGAATTGAATCTGATTTTCGTGTCCGTCGATAGCTCATCTGATAGGAACACATTTTCTAAGCGATAACCTACTGTATCACCCATACGAGATCCAGTTTCAGGATCGAATTTTACCAACCCAGTAATTCCCTGGAATTCGGTTTTCTTCAACTGATCCAAGAGTTCCTGCCCCGTAAAAAGACCTGGCGTATTACATGCTGCAATGCCCAAGGATACCACCGCGTCAAACAAGAAATATGACGGAAGATATGCTCCCGGATCCTGGAATTGTAAATTGTCATACCATTCTGGCTCCTTGTGAGCCGCGATGAAGCGATCTCTCATGGTCATGCTGTTTTCATCGCGGTCCTCTGTGGCCTGGAAGAGCGCTGATAATTGTTCGTTTAGACTTTCGTGCGGCTCGACATGCCAAAAGAGCGAGGAGGAGCCATGAATGGCCCGAGCCAAATCGCTATCTTTCTCACGACCCAGAGCAAAGGAGCTCCCCGTAATCTCATTTAATTCTGCCAAGTACCATGTGAATCCGTCGACCCCCATAACACCATGCCTTTGTGCGACACGGGCAACATGGCGCCAAGTGGGAGGGTTGATGACGCCAATAATGTATTGCATGCCAGATTCCTTAATCTGCCGCGTGGCGCTCTCCAAGAGCGTCCATTCTTCACTTAGTTCTTCGGCGTATGGTACCGACAACACAACCCGGATGCCAAAATGCGACGCTTCTTCGACCAGGGATTCATAATACGACGAGCCCCATGCGTTATTGGTGTACAAAATGGCAATCTTTGTCACATCGATGGCCTTTAGATGAACGAGAAGAGCTTTTGCATCTGCTGCGTTCGAGGGGACAGTTCTAGCGAACATTGGGCTGTGTAGAGAGGAGCGATAGTTCAGGATGGTCAGCGTCAAGTGCGGCGCATAAAGGATGCACGACCAGGGTTTGTTGCTAGCAAGAGTTCAGCGAACCGAAATCAAAAGCGAAGACCTGCCTCGAGTCCAAATCTTTACTATTGGATTGTCCGGATATCACAGGCAATTCAAGGCCAGCAGCAAGGAGGCTCATGGGGATGGAGACGCCCGATGCATAACCCCCCACAGCGGCAAAAGGTTTGTTCGGTTTGTTGGGAGCACCCTCTTGGTTGGGCCCAAAGACAAACGAATCTTCCAGTTCTTTCACAGCCTTGAAGGCCCGCAATCGAGTATCACGAAAGTCCAGATCAAATTCAAAGTCACAGCCCTCCAAAAGCCGTGGCAAGTTGGGCAGAATAGCGCCACTATGAGCATTGAATTCTTCCATGGCCAAGAAGGCACCCCCTTCCCAATACACAAAGTTCATATCGGGTTTGCGAGGATCCGTAAACGTCGTCTCTGGCCACAAGTGGGTGGCGTGCCCGCGTCGGGTCTGTGTTTCGCTGTCAAAGATAATGGCCGAGTCTTCTTTTCTGGACACTAGTGGCGCTGCCGCAGATGGCGGCGGCTTTGCTTCTTCGGTCCTTCTCTCTTCCGCCATTACTTTGCTTGTCCAACTCTGTTCTTCTCTTGCGCCACTTTGGGTGCCCCCATCTTGTGCAGCAGTGGCGTCCAATCAATCCTCAAATGGCATAATGGAAAGGGTCATTAATTCTCTCTCATCACCTGGCATCATGGGGGTTGATTGGAAGGATCTGGGGAGATTTCACTGTTACTTTTCAGAGATTGCTCGATATCAGCCAACATAAAAAAGGCTTACCCTGGCACTGACTGTCGAGCAACTGCGACGATCCTTTTATTGTGTCTGCAGTCTAGCAAGAGTAATACCTGATATGTGCTTCATTTATAAAGCCTGAAGCACAGCAAAGTGATGAGCAGTCGGGACTGTCGGGTATTGTTTTGCCGGTACAGCTATTGACAGGGGAGGGGCATCATTGTTTAGGCTGTTTTCTGTTTTTACTTCGAGTAAATATCCTGTTAAGCGATGTCGTGGATCAATGAAATAGCAAGTTCATGGTTTTGCCGGTTGTCAGGTTGAAGAAAAAGCCAATGAATTCAATTTTTTTTGGTAATGCGCGTCGCGTGTATTGTACTACTGTACGTCGCTGAAGTACCATGTAAAAACGATGGATAATGGTTACAAGGAGTGTGGCGAGATTGGCGACCTAATTCGTTAGCCGTTTATGTTATTGATAGACCTAACTATAAAATTATTAGTACACTGATGTAAGTTTCTTTTGTCATTCTGTACTTGAAGTACTCGGAGCACTTGAGAACTTCCGTACTTGGAATCTCGTTTTACAAGTATGTTGACTTCAATCACCTTTGACAATGAATGGAAACGGTACTGCGTGACCCTAAAGTAGGGACTTGTTAGATATCCGCCTTATTCGGCAATCGAGTTGGCCCAGCACGATCTCAAAAATGAACTCCCCGGCCAAGAGCTACTGGTATACGTACAGTGGTATCATCAGCGGCAATAAGGAAATCTTGCGATGACGTAAATTTGAAGGTCTGGCCTTTCCGCGATGCGTCTTGAAGAGAGAAGATGATCATCTAACTTTTGGTTAGACCGTGACCTTCCAAAAAGAGCCGTTTTTGAACTCCCGGCATTATCTAGTAGGTCAAGAACCTGCATGCCTAGTAGAGTATAATAAATACTCATAAGCAGAGTTCAGTTTCCGGAGATGACAAATCGCCCAACTTATCACCTTCCATTTGTAACCACTTTGTAACTGTATCATAAATGAATTGCCGGGCTTCTTTCATTTTTTCGCCATCACTTGCTTTGACTTGGTGCGTCCAAAAATGATGACTCGCTCCCTCGACCACATAGGTTGGAAGCCATGGATTCGTGGTTTGATTGGTTCGAGCAAGGGTCGCCCAAGGATCCACACCCCCATTGACGGAAAGGATCCGGCTTCCTCCCTTGAGCTCTCTATCTCCGTAGTATTCCATTGTTTGCCGAATGCTTTCCCGAACTTCTTCGCTGCTAATCCCGTAGGCATAACTACAGATTTCAAAGTCCTCTTCGAGAGGATGGTATCCCTTGGCAAAGGGACATTTGGAAGATTGCTCACATGTTTGGTAGAAACCAAATTCTGTGCACGTTTGCCATATCCAGCTCCTTGTACCGCCACTAACAGATTCCGTAGGCGATGCAAAATAGTCCAACATTTTGCGATAATCGATATCGACACAGCCACCAGATTTTTTATGTATTTTTCGTTCCTGTGCCATTTCCGCAAGGACTTCCCAGTTGGCTTTTGTGCTGTTTTCTGCCTTCTTTTCGTCTGCAAAAGAACATAGCTACATTCCAAAAGCGAGAGACAGATGAAAACAGAGGAACGCAATGGTGAGCATTGGAACACAAGAACAACAAGGAGGAGCACAATCAGGCACAATCCTTCGCAGACAAACACGAGGATACGAATGAAATCGAATCACCCCACGTAAACTCAACTTTTTCAATGTTGCACATGGGTTTCTGACAAGATGGATCATTCTCCTGTGCAGGTACATGAAAGACTCCGTCCCCCAAGAATAATTGGGCGTTTTTCCGATGCTTCAAATCCGCCGCGTGGCAAAGATCAAATTGGTCCGCAATGTCGCGGACGATGCTTTCCTCTCCACTTTCAATGGCGTCCACGAGTTCGGCATGTCCCTTTTGAAAAATTTCCAAACACGTGTCACTTCCACCAATGAGTTGGTACTGCAAGTCAAAAGCTACACGGTCATAGTACGAAGCCATGTCCGCTTTGGCCTGTACGGGAGCCGAGTTGCTCACTGCCGCATGGACCAGATGTGGATACTTCAATCGGGCCCAACCAGCAATCATTCCAGGATAACTCCCTCCAAAGGTGACCCATTTGGTATCGGCAGGCACCAGGCCCTGATGCACTGCCGATACCGCCCGCGATACTTCTGTCTCACTACTAGAACACCCTCTTCCTCCTTCTCCTCCTCGGACACGTGGTTTGGTTGTCGTTTGTTTTTGTGTCGTAATGTACGTGATGAAATGTGCCAAGTCGGCCAATGCTTGCCTGGAGGACAGATAGATCAAATTATCGTTTGTCACGGGGGACTCGGACCGGCCATCCTCGTCCACAAACTCTGTAAGAGAAGAGATGGAAGAAAAAAGATGATATAAAATTGAGGTCGCATGTTATATGGGTGTCCATGAACAACGATCCTTGAAAAAAAGGACTGCCGCCTCCAAAAAAAGAAATGAAACTTACTGGGATAGGATTTTCCATAATAGCGGTGTTCCAATCCAAACATGTATACATTGGCATCCAATTCCTTGTGCAGGATGGCCGCCAACTCGACCATGTCCCCGGTACAATGAACACTGTCTACCAAAACACTTTGACCCAAAGCGGGTCCTTCTCCGCCACAACATAAAAAGGCATATTGATACTTTTTGGGGGGCGTCGTATCGTCGGAAACAAAGCGATCCGAATAAAAATAGCGTTGCGCAAAGGTTTGATTTTCCGAGGGCGCAAAGTGATCGAGTCTCTGGACCAAAAAATGCTCTTGGACGTCCTCATATTCTTTCCTTTTTGGGTGATTCGTGTGTTTGTGCTTGTGGTTGTCGTCGCTGTCATCGCTATCAATGATATCTTCTTCGCTATCTTCGTCATCCTCATTATCGTCATCCTCTTCGTCATTATCCCGAGGCATGCCACTTTCCACATGCACAATTTGAGATCCCGAAGTTTTCCATGACGAAAACGAGGGTGAGTCGTGTGGATCATGAATGTTGTTTTGGTTCAGGACATCGATGTATCGCATGCCATTGGTGAATCCAGCCGCATTGGCCATGGCGGCTTGTACCCCATTCTTGTGCGAAGATGATGACCCCACCACCAACATCAGCAGCAATAATACGGCATGGCAACAAGAATAATACGGGGCCATTTTCAAAAAGCCACTCATTTTTCAAGAGAGTACTTGTAGTAGAATCGTGATGAATGGGAACTCTATCCTACTGGCTAGTATTGTTAGACTAAATCGGGTTGCGGGCTAGCTAGAACAGATAACACTATGGTCCTTCCGCTGTGTCCAGGACTTCCTTGTTGTTGTTTGTTCTCGATCTCGATCGCGCTCGCTTTGGTAAAAGAAAAAAATAACTAAAAGATTTGAGTGCCGCCAGGTCCTTCAGATGGAAGAAGTAGTGTGCGTACAGATAAACCGCGCCGGGGGACAACCTCATTTGCCTTTGGTTTCCACATGCAACATTTTTGGAATCCGAAATTCGAAATCGCTCAATTCTGTCAATTGACCTACTGTACCACACTAACTGTTACAATTAATGTGATCTAGTAGCTAGCTAGTTCCATGTTTCTAAATGTTCCGGTCCCGAAATGGCCATCATTATTGTTGAGACATATAAGATAATCAGAGCCTGCACGAGAGATCTACAATGACAACAAGAAGAAATGATTCCCAAAACAACACCAGCGGCAACATGCTGAGGATATTCTTTATCCTCGGCGTGATCTTGGCACTGTGGAGCGCATTGCCATTGATATCCCAAACAACTCATCCTACTCAAACCTCATCGGAAACGCCATTGATAGAAGAACAACTGCAGAAACAGCAAAAACATGAACACGTGGAATCCGTGGAATACAATGTTCAAAGACGAGCTTCCCAGCAAGATTTGGACGAATATGATGCATACATGAGTTCCATAAACAACAACAACAACAACAACAACACGTCGATTTACAATATTGTAGGAGGATCCAATACCAATACTATTTATCCGTGGTTCGTTCACTTTGCTTCCAAAGTTTGTGGTGGAACCCTGATCAGTCCATCTCGAGTCTTGACGTCGGCCACGTGTCTAAAACAAACCGGAGTCCCCAGTTTTGTCCGCGTCGGAGCTACCAATCCCATCAATGGTGTCTTGGCATCCGTGAGATGTGCCAAAACACATCCCGACTACCAAATGGTAGGAACGGAAACCATTCTTCATGATGTTGCCATTTTAAAATTAAAGGCACCCGTAAATGATAAAACGTCAGTACGATTGAATGCCAATCCAAATTATCCCTCTGGTACTGCTACGCTGACGGCATTGGGCATGGGTGTGTCCTCCAATCAACTCCGACGACTAGACATGGAGTTTGTCTCGACGTCCAATTGTCAATCCGACTACAATTCCAACAGTATCATTCGGGGCAATGGAATTCATCTTTGCGGTCAAGCCAGAGATAAAGGCATGTGTTTGGGGGACAGTGGTAGCCCATTGATGGATGATGACGATCCGAGCACGGCGGTTCAAGTGGGTATTACATCCTTCACCTATGGAGAGTGTGGAGACAGGGATATACCGGATGTCTTTGCTCCCGTAGCAACTTATTATGACTGGATTCAATCCCAACTGCAAGATACTACGTGCGACGGTGACACTGCCGCACCCACGTCCATGCCCAGTTCGACACCCAGTTCGATGCCCACTTCCATGCCGACCAGGTCTTCCGCGCCGACATCAGCTCCTACAACTCAGTCTCCGACTATTTCCTCACATCCTAGTTTCTCCCATCCACCCTCCACTTGTCCAACCGCGTCACCTCATCCCAGCAGGATGCCGTCGTCGACACCCACCAAACAGCCAACTGCGGCGCCGACGCCCGTCCCTACACCAGTCCCAACGGCAGCCCCGACGCTCCCTCCAACCGTAGCTCCAACAAATCTGATAGATGCGATTGCTGCCAAACGTACCTTTGCATGGTTGACGAATGAAGAATCGTGGTTTCGTGAATTGTTGGAGAAAAAAAAGCAGTGGATAAAGCAGACTATTTTCCATCAGGGCAATGGATAAAATAATAAGGACGGATCCATCGATAATAATTATTGTTGTTGTTGTTGGGGCTGTCGTTTCATGCACTATTTGATAGAATGAATCAATATCGAATGAGCATGTTGTGTAGTACAAGCAGGGGTTGGCAACAGTTTAGCTTACTGCCTGGTCAATCGGAAAGACCTTCGTTCAAAGAAGCATATAAATAATGATGCAAAGTCAACTTCGCCTCCTTAGCTGGCGAGAGAGGTATCTTACGCAAGGTTCGCGTGGCAATGGCATTCATTCTGTCTGATGCTGTGATGGATACCTGTATCGAGCAACAGCTACGATTGCAGTCTTCACCTTGTTCATGACAAGGGCGGTTATGAACTCCAGGCAATTTGGACCGAATGGACCAGAGAGAGCCAAGATACGTGATTGTTGCTGCTTAGAAGGTCTGGATCGTTCAATTCCCAGAGCCAATGACCTATTACCACCTGCAAGGTAGATGCCAAGATCCACGAAAATGATGCAAGCAATAATCGCAGGACAAAAGCATTATCTTTAGAGATCCCTTTCTGCCTTGAAACAACGCATGCCAGCATGGACGAAGTGACCCAAAACACAAAAGATGCTACCCCCGCCCATGGATGATTGGCCGTGGCAATCATCAAGGACGTCAGGCCTATTCCAAAACCCAAAGTGGACACCAAGAGGAGCGTCAACAAGAGCTCCGAAAGAGGAAATATATGAAAGCAAACCGTGGTAATAAAAACCACAGCAGAAAAGGTTTCTATTGGAATTAAAGCCTTGTGCAACCATACATTTTTCCATTCGCGATGACTCGTCTGGTACAGCTCCAAATCAAAGGCATGTTGTTGTCTCAAGCCGAGGACGATGGCTTCCAATGACAACGCCGATGGCGAGTCCATTATCTGATATTTTTGTGGTTGCTGCGTCTTTAACTTTTCCATTCTAGATCATTCCACAACGACCTTCAAGTTATACCAAATCGATTGGTTTTATTGTGTTTAGATAATTGTTGATAAGCCGATAATGATGTTTATAGCCTTGCATGCATTGATTTCGTTCATCGAGGATTCATTTGTTATTGTGAAACAATAAAAGTGATGCATGGGCAAGCAAGAAATAAATTGCCGTGCAAAACAGCGGGTTGCGATATGGTTATGGCTACGGAAACGGAAGGGCTAGGAATCCGCCAATCAATGAATGGACTCGAAATCTTCCGTGGCATAGATACATGATCTAAAATAAATGGGTTAGGACTCCTCCCGATAATTATTATGCCGTGTTGAGTATTACACTAAGAATGCAAAGGCTACTATTGTACATGTAGCCTTGCAAACCTATTGAATTATTTTGTTGAATCTTAGATTTTTTGTTTTGTTTTTCGGTCCGCTGCCTCATCTTTAAATTTCTATCATTTCAGCCAGGCTTTCGGGGTCAGCGGTCGCTTGCTGAATCATTTCCTGGCCATCCATCGAGAAGTGATCTTCAATGGCAGCCAGCACTTCCAAAGATCGCTGGTCACCAATGAGATTAATAGCCGTTCCTTTTCTTCCAAACCGACCTGTACGGCCAATGCGGTGAAGATACGTTTCGAAATCAGGATTCTGCTCCTTATCCACTGGAACGTCATAGTTCACGACAAGGCATACGTTGTCTGAAAGATATTACAAAAGCAAAAAAATTAATTAGCATTTCACAGTCATGGAGCCATCCAAAAATTGAGTGCAGTCATTCGCAAATGATAGACTTACCGACATCTAGATTTATTGCACAAAGCGAGAAGAGGACGCGAGGAAAAGGTGAAGTGTCAGTCGTAGTCGGCGAGACCGCACCAACATGTATAGAATCGTTGCCAGGATTGCAAATTACTTACCGACACCACGGGCCAACACATTTGTAGTGATAAGAACGTTTGACTCTCCATTTCTGAATGCCAACATCGTCTCGTCACGTTCACTAGGCTCAACACCGCCGTGCAATACAGAGCACGTGTATCCGGAATCCGTCAAAGTCTGATGAATTGTGTCGGCGTCTCGTTTTGTACCGACGAAAACGATGCTCTGGCCAATTGTCAATAAAGAATAAATATCCGCCAAAAATTCCAATTTTCCTCCGTTGTAATCTCTAGTGTCGACCCACAATTGCTTAATGACATCCACAACCTTGTATTCAAATACCGCGGGAGCGATGTGTGAGGCCCAATTACCGAATAAAAAAATTCCTGCTTAAAGCACCTGTCAAGACTAGGAATAAACGTACCAAAAATTCGTCACCTTCTTCGATCAAAATCTTATCGGGATTTTCCACCATTTTGCCAGCGAAACCGACAACTTCGGGTGGAAAAGTGGCACTGAAGAAAAGGCACTGGCACTTTTTGTGCAAATTTTTCTTGATGAGTAAAGAGTTAGCCCGGTGACCTCCTTCTTCAATCATCGAATCAGCTTCATCCAAAACGAAGGTTTTGATCGTTTTTGCATTGAAAAGTCGGCGCTTCATCCAATCGACCACCTTTCCGGGTGTACCAATGATAATGTGCGCTTCGCACTTTGTGCCCTTCTCAAAATGCGTGCCGGCCACTGCAAGCTGCACTTTAAGACCAGGCATGTTGGCTGCCATGGGCTTGACGGCTTTCTCGAAAATTTGAATCGCCAACTCCCGCGTCGGAGTGACACAAAGAGCCTGTGTGGTGGCTGGTTCGTCCACGACGGTGCGAAAGAGCATACCAAGTGTAAATGCTGCGGTCTTACCACTTCCACTTTGTGCTTGACCAATTACATTTCGAGGTGGATCGGCCAAAATACGAGGCAGTGCTTCCTCTTGAATGGCCGAGGGCCGATCAAAGCCCATGGCAAAAAGAGCATCTAAAAGGTGCTTCGGTAAATTGAGGTCTTGAAATGTCTTGACCGAAGACAGATGCGAGTTCGTGTCGGACTGAATGACCTTGAGTCGATCGCCTGTGTGTTGCTTTTGACGTTCCAAAGCCAGCTTTTGCAAGCGTTTGGTCAATTCGTCGCTGCTCTCCTTGGTCGAGGCACGCTTCACTTCGGCTAGTTTTACCGAACTGCGACCTGCATTCTCTTTACTATCACCCGCAGCACCTGCAGCCGAGGCATCTCCTCCTGCGCCCTTGAGGTCAGCAACCGAAGCATTTAATTTTTCAATCTCCTCCTCCTTGTCTTCTCGAACCTTATTAATCACATTGTCGGCTTTGGATAAAAGCTCCTCCGCCTGTGATCGAATCTTCTGGCGCAACCTCGCCTTTACTTCATCGGTTTCCTCTACATTTACCATTTTCAGTATTCAAAGTCCAGCCAAGATTATTGTTGTGTTGGTTGTTTTATTCGTCTAGAACGTGCCAAACAGTCAGACGTGTTTCGTGATGAACGTTGTTTGCTTTTATTTTTTGTGTCTTTTTCGCGAAAAAAGAGTGGAGCCGATTTCCATGCACCAACCAAGTACGGATAGAACAGCCAAACAATCGACGCAAGTCTCGCAGCCAAAGGACAACAGGACAGGAGGAATGTGCAGGTCTGAAGATTGTTGTGCTTGGAACAAACAACAACAATTGCACAACAGAGAGAATGGAATTATCGGAAGCCGGTTCAGCTGGTAATAAAATGCTGAAAGTAACTGGTCATGGTCGTGGCCAAAGTTTCGTCATAGTTTTCGGGCGAAGAGCGAACTGGCGGACAGACATACAACATTTGCTTAGAAAGTCGACGTGCCGAGACCTTGAACGCACCTTTTCTCCGACATTGTGAAATTCCACGAATGAATCGACGACCTTCCGGATAATGCGTATCTCCAATTGCTGCGCTGTTGCAGCAGCTGGCACAACAGCACTCCTGTTTGCTGTCATTGAGTTGGCTAATTTCTTATCAGCATCTGTTGTTGAACTTGTTAAGCATAAGCTGGGGAGGAAGCAGTAGACAAACTTTATCCTTGTTGTTATTCAGTTGCAAATGGTGTCTCATGTTGTTGCCCACCCAACCATGATGCTTTTGATGTCTCTGTTTTTTTTGTTCCAAACAATGCAACACAACACGCCTGCAAGGTGGGGTAAATCAGTCGTGATTCAATTTCAAGCATTTCAAGAGCTGTTTCAAGAGTATCAAGAGTTTCAAGGGTTTCAAGAGATAGCAACACATTTCAAGAGTGTTTCAAGAGATATCAAGAGGTAGCAAGAGTTTCAAGAGCATGTTT
>ENA-ORBV01008928-ORBV01008928.1-microbial-mat-metagenome-genome-assembly--contig:-NODE-8928-length-16673-cov-4.189865_pt1 | contig 16673 bp, 16 predicted proteins | sample MGYA00237777_ERZ505514 | MGnify/ENA primary metagenome ERZ505514 (study PRJEB26160, sample SAMN06269048) | microbial mat metagenome | isolation source: Oligotrophic lake microbial mat | place... | reverse complement strand
GTGGAGAAGACGACCGGCGACCGCGTGATCGGCGGCACCATCAACCGGTCGGGCGCGCTGGTCATGCAGGCCGAAAAAGTCGGCGCCGACACGCTGCTCGCGCGCATCGTGCAGATGGTGGCCGAGGCGCAGCGCAGCCGCGCGCCGATCCAGCGGCTTGCCGACCGCGTCGCCGGCTGGTTCGTGCCGCTGGTACTGGCGGCGGCGGCGCTGGCTTTCGCGGCCTGGACGATCTGGGGGCCGGAGCCGAGCTTCACTTACGGGCTGGTCGCCGCGGTCACCGTGCTGATCATCGCCTGCCCCTGCGCGCTCGGACTGGCGACCCCGATGTCGATCATGGTCGGCGTCGGGCGCGGCGCCAATGCCGGGCTGCTCATCAAGAATGCCGAAGCCCTGGAGCGGCTGGAGCGGATCGACACGCTTGTCGTGGACAAGACCGGCACACTAACGGAAGGCAAGCCGACGCTGACCGCCCAGAAGGCAACCAAGGCCGACGACCTCAGGAGTCAGGCCGAGGTCAATCCACTGGTGCTGGCAATCCTGAAGACATTTCCGGGCGCCAAGATCGATTCCGTTCGCCGCAAGGGCGAGCAGACTTCGCTGGTCGCGGACCTCCAGGGGCCGTCGGGCGAGGAGCCGCCTCTGCCCGACGAATACCCCGCCGACGACGACATTCCCGAAAGTGAGTTCTGATGTTCGACAAACTCAAGGATCTCGGCGGTCTGATGCAGCAGGCGCAAGCCATGCAGCAGAAGATGCAGGAACTGCAGGCGACGCTGGAGCGGCTGGAGATCGTCGGCACCTCGGGCGCCGGCCTGGTCAAGGTAACGGTGAACGGCAAGAACGAGACGCGCCGCGTCGAAATCGATCCCTCGCTGTTCGTGCCGGCCGACAAGGGCGTGGTCGAGGACCTGGTCGTGGCCGCCGCCAACGATGCGCGGTCGAAGGTCGAGCAGGTGGTGCAGGAGCAGATGAAGGGCATCACCGGCGGCCTGCCGCTGCCCCCCGGCTTCAAGCTTTAGCGTCACGCCCTAGATGCCAAGTTTCAGATGATCGGTCCCGAGATTGAACGGCTGATCCAGCTGCTGGGCCGGTTGCCCGGCCTCGGTCCGCGTTCCGCCCGTCGCGTGGCGCTCCATCTGCTGAAGAAGCGCGAAACCCTGATGCAGCCGCTCAGTGCAGCACTTGCCGACGCGGCGCGGGCGATCCGCGCCTGCTCGGTCTGCGGCAACCTCGACACGGTCGATCCCTGCTCGATCTGCATCGATCCCAAGCGCGACGCAGGCCTGCTCTGCGTCGTCGAGGACGTGGGCGACCTCTGGGCGATGGAGCGCGGCAAGATATTCCCCGGCCGCTATCATGTGCTCGGCGGCTCGCTGTCGGCGCTCGACGGCATCGGCCCGGACGAGCTCAACATCGCGGCACTTGTGAAGCGCGTCGGCGCCGGCGGCATCCGTGAAGTGATCATGGCCACCAACGCCACCGTCGATGGCCAGACGACCGCCCACTATCTGGCCGAACGACTGGCCGCGCTGGACGTGCCCCTCACCCGACTCGCCCATGGTGTCCCGGTCGGCGGCGAACTCGACTGGCTGGACGACGGTACGCTGGCCACCGCGCTGAAAGCCCGGCGCGCCCTTTGACGATCAAGCCCCTTTGACGACGAAGCAATGAGCGCCGAAACCCTCGCCGCCATCGCAGTGGCCCTTGGTGCTGGCTGGGCGAGCGGGCTCAATACCTATGCCGCCGTCCTGGTGCTGGGCACGGCCGAGCGCCTTGGCCTCGTCAACCTGCCGCACAGCCTTGAGGTGATAGCCTCGCCCTGGGTCATGGCTGTTGCGGCACTGCTGTTCGCGCTCAACTTCTTTGCCGACAAGATCCCCTACGTCGACAGCATCAACGACATGCTGCAAACCTTCGTCCGCATACCCGCGGGCTTCCTGCTGGCCTACGGCGCGGCGGGCGGACTCAGTCCCGAGGTCGCGGCCGTCGCGGGCCTGCTGGGCGGGACGCTGGCCGCGGGAACGCACATCGCCAAGACCGGCTCCCGGGCGCTCATCAACACCTCGCCCGAACCCTTCAGCAACATTGCAGCCTCACTGACCGAGGACGTTGCCGTCATCGGCGGTCTCGCCTTGGCGATCGCCTATCCGATCACGTTCTTGTGTCTGCTTGCCGCCTTCGTGGCCCTGCTGGTGTGGCTGCTGCCCAAGCTGGTGCGGCTTGCCCTCGTTCCGATTCGCCGCGTGACCGGCAAGACACCCAAATCCTGATTTTCAGGGTCCTTTCGACCTTTTGCCAATGAACGGCCGCTTTCCTTCGCGCCCGAGAAGGCTACACTCAGTTCCCTGAATCCATGTTTATCCGCCAAAACATCCAGACCCTGCGATTCTTTCGCACCACGCCGGCGATGCGCTGTCCGTATCTGCCGCACCGGCTGGAGACCAAGCTCGTCACCGAGCTGAGCGGACCGGATGCGATCTCCCAGCACGACACGCTGACCGACGCGGGCTTCAGACGCTCCCACCACTTTGTCTATAAGCCCCTGTGCGACGGTTGCCGCGCCTGCGTGCCGGTCCGTATCCGGGTACGCGACTTCGAGCCGAGCCGGGCCCAGCGCCGGATTCTGCGGCGCAACGAGCACGTCCATGCGGTCGAGACCCAGCCGCTGGCGACCGGCGAGCAATACGCGCTATTTTCACGCTACGTGCTGACCCGGCATCGCGACGGCGACATGGCCGACATGGATTTCGACGACTATCGCGCCATGGTCGAGGAAAGCCCGGTGGAAACCGCGATCATCGAATTCCGCGACGACTCGGAAGATGGGCGCCTGGTCGGGGCATGTCTGGTCGACTGGCTGTCGAGTGGCGTCTCGGCAGTCTACAGCTTTTTCGACCCGCAGGATTCGCGGCGGGGCCTCGGTACGCACATGATCCTGTGGCTGGCCAATGCCGCGGCCCGGCGCGGGTTGCCTTACGTCTATCTCGGCTATTGGATCGCCGACTCGAGCAAGATGGCTTATAAGCGCGCCTTTCGCCCCTTGGAGTTCTTCGGGCCGGACGGATGGACGGAGTTGCCTACGGCCTAGGCAGACCGAGGCAAATGTAGCGACTTGACGCACCCCGCCTACTGTCAGAACAGTCTCAAATGCTAGCGCGGTCCTGCGGACCGCGTTATTAGTTAGAAAGCCGCCCCGGTCGGCGAGACACGGGGAGCCGACAACAAGAACTCGCCCTAGGGGAAATGGATGCGCCTTCTGCTGTCCTTCAGCACGCTCATCGACGCGATGAACGAGAAAATCGGGCTTATCTGCAACTGGCTGGTGCTGCTGGCCTGCGTTGTCAGCGCCGGCAACGCCATGGTCCGATACGCCTATGACCAGAGCTCGAACGCCTGGCTCGAAGTGCAGTGGTACATGTTCGCCGTCATCGTCATGTTCGGCGCCGCCTACACGCTCCGGAAGAATGAGCATGTGCGCGTCGACATCCTCTACATGACCTTGAGCCGCCGCGGGCAGCTGTGGATCGACATCCTCGGCACGCTTGTCTTCCTGATCCCGACCTGCGCCATCCTGGCCTGGCTGAGCTGGCCCTTCTTCATGCAGTCTTACAACGTGTTTGAGAATTCCTCGAATGCGGGCGGGCTTCCGCGCTGGCCGATCAAGCTGGTGCTGCCGCTGGGCTTCGCCCTGGTAGCGCTGCAAGGCATTTCCGAACTGATCAAACGCGTTGCGTTCCTGAACGACTATGCCGTCGACAGTCTCGAAGCGCACTACGAGAGGCCGACGCAATGATCCCCTTGGATTGGATGCCGCCGCTGATGTTCGGCGGCCTCATCGTCTTCATGATCATCGGCTATCCGGTGGCGTTCTCGCTTTGCGCCGTCGGCTTCTTCTTCGGCTTCCTGGCCATCGAGATGAACTACTTCACGATGGCCTTCATGCAGGCCATCCCGGGCCGCGTGTTCGGCAGCATCCTGTCGAACGAGCTGCTGCTCGCCATTCCATTCTTCACCTTCATGGGTGCGATTCTCGAAAAGTGCGGCCTGGCCGAAGATATGCTCGAGTCGATGGGCCAGTTGTTCGGCCCCATTAAAGGCGGGCTGGGCTATTCCACCATCATCGTCGGCTTCATCCTGGGCGCGATCACCGGCACTGTGGCGGCGCAAGTGATCGCCATGGCATTGATCACCCTGCCTGTGATGATGCGCTACAAGTACGACATGCGCTACGCGACCGGCGTGCTGGCAGCCTCGGGCACGATCACGCAGCTGGTGCCCCCGTCGCTGGTCCTGGTCGTCCTGGCCGACCAGCTCGGCCGCTCGGTTGGCGACATGTACCTGGGCGCGTGGGGGCCGTCACTGCTGCAGATCGCCCTATTCGCGATCTACACGTTCTATTTGACTTTGGTGAAGCCGGACGCCCTGCCCCCTGTGCCGCGGACGCTGTTCGGCCGGGCCCTGCTGGTCAAGTGTGCCTGGGGCATCATCCCCGCGGCCGTGCTGATCTTCCTCGTCCTCGGAACGATCATGATGGGCCTGGCGACGCCGACGGAAGCCGGCGCGATGGGCACCATCGGCGCCATCGTGCTGGCTGTCGTGCGCAATGCGCCGCTGACCAGGTTCGATCGCATCATGTTCGTCGGCGGCTGCGTTGCCGCCATCGTCGGGGCGCTGATCGGCACCGTCGCTTTCAAGTCCTTGCCGTTCACGATCGCCTTCACCGTCATGTTCGCCTCGGTCATCTGGCTGTGCTGGCGGGCCTGGCAATTCAAGGAGCTGCGCGACCTTATCGTCCAGGCCATGCAGGCCACGATGCGCATCACCGCGATGGTGGCCTTCATCCTGGTTGGCGCCACCTGCTTCTCGATCTCGTTTGCCGGTGTCGACGGCGGTCAATGGGTCGAGCATCTGCTGACCGGTCTTCCAGGCGGCGTCTGGGGCTTCCTGATCGTCGTCAACGTCTTCGTGTTCTTCCTGGCGTTCTTCCTCGATTTCTTCGAGATCGCCTTCATCATCGTGCCGATGCTGGCGCCGGTCGCGCAGAAGGTTCTGACCCCGGTGGTTGGCGCCGACGCGGCACTGATCTATTTCGGTGTCATGCTGTGCGTGAACATGCAGACGTCGTTCATGCACCCGCCCTTCGGCTTCGCCCTGTTCTACCTGCGCAGTGTGGCACCGAAGGAAGTGAAGAGTTCAGACATCTACTGGGGGTCGATCCCCTGGGTCGTGTTGCAGCTCGTATTGGTGGCGATCGTGATCGCCTTTCCCAAGACAGTGACCGTCTTCCTCGACAGGCCCCACGGTATCGACCCGAGCAAGGTCAAGATCGACATCCAGGCGCCACCCAGCGAAGACAGCGCGCCGCCGATCTTCGGCGTACCACCGCCCAAGAACTGAGCGGCTCCAGATACAAAAAAGCCCCGCCTTCCGGCGGGGCTTTCTCGTTTCGAGGTCGTGCGCTGGGCCTAGCGACCCTGGGCCGACATGGAGAAGTTGAAGTTGTCGAAGGTGTTCTCGGCGACGCGGAACCACAGGTTCTCATCGGCGCGGAACGACTTCAGGCTGTCGTAGATCTTCTTGAACTTCGGATCCTTGGCCGAGAGTTCGTCGTAGTACTTGTAGGACTCGAGGAAGCAGGGCTCGAGAACGCTGCGCGGGAACGGCCGCAGTTCGGTTCCGGCCGCCACCAGGCGACGCAGCGCCGGCGGATTGCCGGCATCGTACTTCGGCACCATCCACGACGTGACACGGCCGCAAGCGGCTTCGACCATTGCCTGGTAGGGCTTCGGCAGCTTGGCCCAGGCATCGTTGTTGATGTACATCGAGCCGACCGAGGCGCCTTCCCACCAACCGGGATAGTAGTAGTACTTGGCGACCTTGTTGAAGCCGAGCTTCTCGTCGTCATACGGACCGACCCACTCGCAGGCGTCGATCGTGCCCTTTTCGAGCGCCGGATAGATATCGCCGCCGGCGATCTGCTGCGGCACGACACCGAGGCGCGTGAGGATCAAGCCGGCGAACCCGCCGACGCGGAACTTCAGGCCCTTCATGTCGTCCATCGACTTGATTTCCTTGCGGAACCAGCCGCCCATCTGGCAGCCGGTGCCGCCGAAGGTGAAGGAGCGGAAGTTGTACTCCTTGTAGAAGTCGTTGATCAGCTCGTGACCACCGCCGAACTCCAGCCAGGCGTAGTATTGCCGCTGGTTCATCGAGAACGGCAGGCCGGTCTCGAACACGAAATTCGGATGCTTGCCGAAGTAGTAGTAGGCGGCCGTCTGGCCGGCTTCGACGGTGCCGTTCTGCACCGCGTCGGCAACCTGCAGGCCCGGGACGATTTCGCCGGCGGCGAACGGACGGATCTGGAACTTGTTGTCCGACATTTCACCAATGAGCTTGGCGAACAGTTCGGAGCCGCCGTACAGCGTGTCGAGCGACTTGGGGAAGCTCGACGTCAGACGCCACTTCACTTCCGGCATGCTCTGGGCGATGGCCGGAGCCGCGATTGTCGACGCCGCTGCAACACCCGCAGCGCCAACACCCGCAGTCCTGATAAACTTTCTACGCTTCATCTCTTTATGCCTCCCATAAGGGAGCCAACATGGCTCCCACTAGTGTGTGAAGACTGGCATGCGGAATTCCGTTTGAAAAGCGTCACTCCGCCTGAACAAAGAAAACCCCGCCGAAACGGGGTTTTCACGTCTACACTTGCGGTTAATACCTAGACCTTACCGGCACCATACATCCGGGCCATGAAGCCGTCGAAACCACCTTCCGCAATGCGGGACCACAGAACCTGCTCCGATCGATAGGGCTTCCAGACATCCCACACCTTCTTGAACTTCGGGTTCTTGGCCACGATCTCGTTGCAGAGTTCGTTGGTCGCATTGAAGCAGGCTTCGAGCACCGCCGTCGGAAATGGCAGGAGCTTGACGCCACTGGCGACGAGCCGCCGTAGCGCCGCTGGGTTGCCATTGTCGTACTTGGCCAACATCCAGAGCGTCACTTCGTTGGCCGCCACCTCGATCGCCTTCTGGTAGGCCGGCGGCAGCGAGTCCCATGACTTCTGGTTGATGTAGGCCGTGCCCATGCCGGTACCTTCCCACCAGCCGGGGTAGTAGTAGAAAGGCGCGACCTTGTTGAAGCCGAGCTTCTCGTCGTCATAGGGCCCGACCCATTCGGCGGCGTCGATCGTGCCCTTTTCCAGGGCAGGATAGATATCGCCGCCCGGGATCTGCTGCGCGACCACGCCGAGCTTGCCCAGGATCTGGCCGGCGAAGCCGCCGACACGGAACTTGAGGCCCTTGAGGTCGTCGACCGTCTTGATCTCCTTGCGGTACCAGCCGCCCATTTGCGCGCCGGTGCCGCCCATCATGTGACCGACGACGCCATAGTCCTTGTAGAACTCATCCATCGCCTGACGGCCGCCGCCGTGCATCCACCACGCGACGTGCTGGCGGCTGTTCAGCCCGAACGGCACGGCGGTGTCGAAGGTGAAGGTGATGTCCTTGCCGATGTAGTAGTACGCGGCGGTCTGTCCGATCTCGACCGTGCCGTTCTGGCAAGCATCGAGGACCTGGAAGCCCGGGACGATTTCACCCGACGCGAAGGGCGTGATCTTGAACTTGCCGTCGGTGATCTCGCTCACGCGCCGGCAGAAATGCTCGGCGCCGCCGAAGAGCGTGTCGAGCGACTTGGGGAAACTCGACGTCAGACGCCACTTCAGTTCCGGCAGGCCCTGCGCGAGAGCCGGCGCCGCCACTGTCGTGGCAGCAGCGCCCACACCGGCAGTCTTCAGGAATTTACGACGTTGCATGTTTGATCCTCCCAGATCATTTTGCTTGTCGGCTTTTAATTCCGATCAGCAGAATCAGCCTGACACGGGAAGCCCTCTATTGAAAAGACCGGGACAAAGAAAAAGCCCTGCCGAAGCAGGGCTTTTCCACCCAATATGCCGGATAAGGGGTTAGAGCTTGTTGGCTGCCGACATGCGGGCCATGAAGGTGTCGAATGAACCCTCGGCCACGCGGAACCAAAGGACCTCCTCGTTCCGGAACGGCCGCCAATTGTCATAGACCTTCTTGAATTTCGGGCTCTTCGTCGACAGCTCGGCATAGAGCTCGGTCGAGGCGTTGAACGCGGCCTCCATGAGCGGCGTCGGCCATTGCACCAGCTTGGTGCCGCCCGCCACCAGCTCGCGCAACGCCTTGGGATTTTCGGCGTCGTACTTGGACACCATCCAGGTCTGGGCGTAGGCCGAGGCCGCCTCGACGATGCGCTTGTAGTTCGCTGGCAGCTCGTTCCACTTGTTGAGACCGATCAGCGCCGTGGTCTGCGGCCCGCCTTCCCACCAGCCGGGATACATGTAGTACGGCGCGATCTTGTTGAAGCCGAGCTTTTGGTCGTCATAGGGACCGACCCATTCGGCGGCGTCGATCGTGCCCTTCTCGAGCGCCGGATAGATGTCGCCACCGGCGATCTGCTGGGGAACGCAACCAAGCTTGGCGGCGACTAGGCCGGCGATGCCGGCGATGCGGAACTTGAGCCCCTTCAGGTCGTCCATCGTCTTGATTTCCTTGCGGAACCAGCCGCCCATCTGGGCGCCGGTGTTGCCGCACGGCAGGTTGTAGCAGTTGTACTCCTTGTAGAGATCGTTCAGCAGCTCCTTGCCGCCGCCCCAGCGGATCCACGCTTCCTGCTGGCGCGCGTTGGTGCCGAACGGCAGCGCCGTGTCGATGGCGAGCGCCGGCTCCTTGCCGAAATAGTAGGTGCCGGCCGTGTGCCCCATCTCGACGGTGCCGTTCTGCACGGCGTCGAGCACCTGCAGGCCCGGCACGATCTCGCCGGAGGCGAAGACGCGAATCTGGAACCTGTTGTCCGTCATCTCTTGGATGTATTTGGCAAAGATCTCGCCCGCGCCGTAGAGCGTGTCGAGAGACTTGGGAAAGCTCGATGCCAGGCGCCACTTGAGTTCAGGCATCGATTGCGCGATCGCCGGAGCGGCGAGCGTACTGGCGGCGACGACCGCGCCGCCACCGATACCGGCTGTGCGCAGGAATTTACGACGTTGCATGTTTGATCCTCCCAGATCATTTTTGTCTGCCGGCTTTTGATTCCGGTCAGCAGAATCAGCGTGCCACTCCAGCACGGGTTTGCAAAGGGTCCGGCCAAAGAAAAAGCCCCGCCGAAGCGGGGCCTTTCCATTCGGAGCGCCGGGTAGGTGGCGCTAGAGCTTGTTGGCCACGGACTGACGGGCCATGAAATTGTCAAAGCCGCCTTCGGCAACCCGCGACCACAAGACGCCCTCGCGCCGGAAATCTTTCCAGCCATCGAAGATCTTCTTGAAGTTGGGCGACTTAGCATTGGTCTCGGCATAGACCTCGTTTGCAGCACTGAAGCAGGCTTCAAGCACGGGCTGAGGATACGGCGCCAGTTTGGTGCCGCCGGCCACCAGTTCGCGTAAGGCCTTGGGGCTCGCCGCATCGTATTTGGTGACCATCCAGGTGTTGGTCATCGCGGCGGCCGATCGCACGATCGCCTGATAGCTCTTCGGCAACTCGTTCCACTTGTCGAGCCCGGTGAACAAATGAAGCGTCGCGCTGCCTTCCCACCAGCCTGGGTAGTAGTAGAACGGCGCGACTTTGTTAAAGCCGAGCTTTTGATCGTCGTAAGGCCCGACCCATTCGGCCGCGTCGATCGTGCCCTTCTCCAGCGCCGGATAGATTTCACCGCCGGCGATCTGCTGCGGTACGACGCCGATCTTGGCCATAACCTGCCCGGCGAAGCCGCCGATACGCATCTTTACGCCCTTCATGTCATCGACGGATTTGATCTCCTTGCGAAACCAGCCGCCCATCTGCGCACCGGTATTGCCCGCAGCGAGACCGAAGATCTTGTAGTCCTTGTAGAAATCATTCAGCACCTGCTCTCCGCCGCCTTGCGTGAGCCAAGCGTCCTGCTGACGGGTGTTGAGACCGAAGGGCACGGCGGTGCCAAATGCGAACGCGGGATCCTTGCCGAAGTAGTAGTAGGACGCAGTGTGCCCCATCTCGACCGTGCCGTTCTGGATGGCATCAGCGACCTGAAGGCCGGGGACGATTTCGCCGGCGGCGAACACGCGGATCTGGAACTTGTTGTCGGTCGCCTCGGCAACCGCCTTGGAGAAGGTCTCCGCCGCACCGTAAAGTGTATCGAGGGACTTGGGAAAACTCGAGGTGAGCCGCCACTTGAGCTCCGGCATCGACTGGGCGATGGCCGGCGCGGCAAGCGTGCCGGCGGTGACGACAGCAGCACCACCGACACCGGCGGTGCGCAGGAATTTGCGACGTTGCATTGGAGTTTCTCCCTATGGATCTTGATTACGCGGCACGTTCCGCCATGCGAACGAGTGAGGATGAGGGGTTTATCGCATGCTCTACTGAGGATGGAAAGCGCGTCTCGAAGCCTCAGCGCAGCAACAAAAACGCCAACGCGAGCCCGCCCACGATGATCCGGTACCATGCGAAAACCGCGAAGCCGTGACGGCTGATGAACCGCACGACGGTCCCGACCACGACAGCGGCTGTAATGAACGCCACCACGAACCCCAGGGCGATCACCGCACCATGGTCCCAGCTCAGAACCGACCAGTTCTTGTAGAGATCGTAGACGCTTGCACCGATCATGGTCGGAATGGCGAGAAAGAACGAGAACTCGGCCGCGGCCGCCCGGTCGACGCGAAAGACGCGCGCGCCCATGATCGTCGCGCCAGCACGCGACACGCCCGGCACCATGGCGAGGCACTGGCAGAGGCCGATCAGGAAGGCCGTCTTGAGATCGACCTCGTCGACCGTCTTCATGCGCGGTCTCTGCGCGAAGCGTTCGATCACCAGAATGGCGATCCCTCCCACGATCAGTGCGACCGCAACGACCCATGGATTGAACAGGACCGTCTTGATGTACTTGTGGGCCGCCACGCCGACGATGGCTGCCGGCAGGAAAGCCACGATGATCGTCGCCGCAAATCGCAGCGCGGGCTTTTCACGTCGCACGACGCCGGCTGCCGTGGTCCAGAGCTTCTGGCGGTAGAGAAAACACACAGCGAGAATGGCGCCGAGCTGGATCACGATCTCGAAGACTTTGCCGGGCGGCCCCTGGAACTGCAGCAGCTCTTCCGCAAGGATGATGTGTCCGGTCGAGGACACCGGCAGGAATTCGGTGAGGCCCTCGACGACGCCGATCAGCACCGTTTTCCAGATCAGCGTCAGGTCCATGCCGTCAATCCTTGAATCGTTTGGCGCGCGGCCAGCCCTTTTCCGGCAAACGGCCGGCCTGCGCACGTTCGCCACGCCAGAATTTCAGCTCGCCCGCCGGAATCAGGCGGTTGCCCCAGGGCAGACCGTCACCCAGCTTGAAGGCCTGCGCATCGGAAAGCCGGTCGGCCTTCGACTTCTGCAGCAGGACGCCGCGGCCGCGGCCCATCTCCGGCACCTGGTCCAATGGGAAGATCAGGAGCTTCCGACCCTCGCTCAGGACGGCAACCGCGTCGGCGCTCTCGGGCAGGATCGAAAACGCCACTGCCTTCTCCTTGTCGGAGAGATTGAGCGCCTGCTTGCCGTTCTTGGTCTGCGCGACGACGTCGTCCTCCGGCACCACGAAGCCGCGACCGGCATCCGAGGCAATCAGGAACTTGCGCCCGCCCTTGAACACTTCGAGCTGCACGATGTCGTGCTCGTTGCCGAGTTCGACCATCAACCGGATCGGCTCGCCGTGGCCGCGCGCACTCGGGAGCTTGTCGCAGGGCAACGTGTAGAACCGGCCATTGGTACCGAACACCAGCACCTTGTCGGTCGATTGGGCGTGGACTGCGAAGCGCGGACCATCACCCTCCTTGAACTTGAGATCGGCCGCCTGCTTGTCGTCGAGATGTCCCTTGGCGGCGCGAATCCAGCCCTTGTCCGAACAGACGACCGTGATCGGCTCGCGCTCAACGAAGTCTTCCACGGCATGCTCGAGCTCGGCCGGCGCGTCGGCGAGCTCGGTGCGGCGCTTGCCGAGTTTGGTCTTGCCGCCGAACTTGCGCTTGGTCTCCTGGACCTCGGTGGCGATCGCCTGCCACTGCAGATCCTCGCTCTTGAGCAGCGCCTTCAACTCCTTGCGCTCGGCGGAGAGCTTCTTGTGCTCGCCCTTGATCTCGAATTCCTCGAGCCGGCGCAGCGCCCGCAGGCGCATGTTGAGGATCGCCTCGGCCTGGGTGTCGGTGAGCCCAAAGGCCTTGATCATCTTGGGCTTGGGTTCGTCCTCCTCGCGGATGATCTTGATCAGCCTGTCGAGGTTGAGATAGGCGATCAGGTAACCTTCGAGGATCTCCAGCCGTCGCTCGATCGCGTCGAGCCGGAAGGTCGAACGCCGTATCAGCACTTCGCGACGGTGATCGAGGAAGGCCTGCAGGGCCTCGCGCAGGTCCATGACCCGCGGTGTGTTGTCCTTGTCGAGGACGTTGAGGTTCAGCGGGAAACGGATTTCCAGGTCGGTGAGCCTGAAGAGCTGCTCCATCAGGAGCTCGGCCGGCACGTTGCCGGTCCGCGGCTCGAGCACGATCCGCACGTCGTCGGCCGATTCGTCGCGCACGTCGTCGAGGATCGGCAGCTTCTTGGCGTTGATGATCTCGGCGATGCGCTCGATCAGCCGGCCCTTCTGGACCTGGTAGGGAATCTCGGTGACGATGATCCGGTACTGGCCGCGCGGCAGCTGCTCTGCCGTCCAGCGCGCGCGCAGGCGAAAGGCGCCGCGGCCGGTCTTGTAGGACTCGACGATCGATTCACGCGGCTCGACCAGCACGCCGCCGGTCGGGAAGTCCGGTCCCTTCACCAGGTCGACCAGCGTGTCGATGCGGGCATTCGGCGTCTTGATGAGATGCAACAGAGCGTCGCAAAGCTCGCCGGCATTGTGCGGCGGAATCGAGCAGGCCATGCCGACGGCGATGCCGGCCGCTCCATTGGCCAGCAGGTTGGGGAAGCCGCCCGGCAACACCGCCGGCTCCTCGGTGGAACCATCGTAGTTGGGGCGGAAATCGACCGCGTTCTCATCGATACCGGAAAGGAGCGCCTCGGCCACTTCCGTGAGGCGCGCCTCGGTATAGCGCATCGCGGCCGGGTTATCGCCGTCGATATTGCCGAAGTTGCCCTGGCCCTCGATCAGCGGATAGCGGGCGGCGAAGTCCTGGGCCAGGCGCACGAGCGCGTCATAGATCGACTGGTCACCGTGCGGGTGATACTGGCCGATCACGTCGCCGACGACGCGGGCGCTCTTCTTGAAGGCGCTGTTGGGGTCGAGCCTGAGTTGCCGCATGGCGTACATCAGGCGGCGATGCACCGGCTTCAGGCCGTCGCGCACGTCGGGCAGCGAGCGCGCCATGATGGTCGACAGCGCATAGGACAGGTAGCGCTCCTGGAGCGCCTGTCCGAATTGCACCGGCTTGACCGCGGCGAGTGGGACGACGTTGCTGCGTTTTGCCATCGACGGGACTTGAGAGGGGACCGACCGCGATTCGAGCCGCGGCCATTGTTATTCTAGCGCTGGAGCGTTTCCATAAATCTCGCCCGCGCGGGAGGCAAGGGCTTGTTGTGTGGCCAGAAAACGTGCCTTTCGAGGAAATAGCCCGTCAAATCGAGGCCCAGACGCAATTGCTCGTCATCGGACGGTAATCCGCCGGTGGACAAAAACCCCGGCAGCACCAGCAGCTTTTCCTTGTAGGGACCCGCCGCCGCCCGCGACACCGCCCGGCCGGTTTTGGGAGAGACATAAGCCAGATCCGCCGTGGTTCCCGTCGCGGCGCATTTCTCGAGATCGAGCCCGAACCCCAGTTCCTGCAGCAGGCCCAGTTCCAGCCTCACATAGATCGCGGGCCAGCCGGGATGACCGAGCGCGCCCAGAAAGGCACGGAAACCGTCGAACATCGCCGGATGCGGCTCGCGCTCGGGCAGTGCCGAATCCGCCACCGCGCAGGCCGCAGAAAGGCCGGCCAACTCTGCCGCATCGTCGAGGGCGCGGGCAGCATGCGGCTCGCGCAACTCGCCGGTGTAGTTGCCGAGTTGATCCGATAGACGGGCGCGCCAGCCGATTTCGACGACATTGCCTGATTGCCAGACCGGACTCGCGCGTCGCGAACCGCCGCCCGGGACGAAGCCCGCATGGCGGCCATGCTCCCGGGTCAGGAGCGACACGATGAGACCGCTTTCACCATGGGGCCGTGCCGACAGCACGATGCCTTCATCGCTCCAGTCCATGTCTCGGGTATGCCCGCGCTAGGGCTCGTAGTCGAGCCCGATGGTTCGGTAATGGGACGGATCGTCGGCCCAGCGCTCGCTCACCTTGACGTGCAGGAACAGGTGCACCGGCCGCTCCAGCATCTCGGCGAGTTCGCGCCGGGCGCGGGCGCCGATCTGCTTGATGCGCGCACCGCCCTTGCCGAGGAAGATCGCGCGCTGGCCGTCGCGCTGCACATGGATCGTCTGCTCGATGCGGACGCTGCCGTCGGGACGATCCTCCCACTTCTCCGTCTCGACCGCCGCCTCATAGGGCAGTTCCTGATGAAGCTGCAGGAAGACCTGCTCGCGCGTGACCTCGGCCGCCAGCAGCCGCAGCGGCAGGTCGGCGGCCTGGTCCTCGGGGTAGAGAAACGGCCCTGCCGGCAGCAGCGCTGCCAGGGTCTTCAGGACGTCGTCCACGCCGTCGTTCTTGAGGGCGCTCACCATGAAGGTCCGCTCGAACGGCAACAGGGCGTTCAACTCGGACGTCAGGGCCAGCAGGTTCTCGCGCGGCACGACATCGATCTTGTTGAGGATCACGAAGCGCGGCGCTAGTGATTCTTTCAGCCGTTCGATGATGGCGCGCGTCTCCTGGCCGATGCCGCGCTCGGCATCGACAACCAGCGCCACCAAGTCGGCGTCCTCGGCGCCGCGCCAGGCGGCGGCCACCATGGCCCGTTCCAGCCGGCGCTTGGCGACGCGGAAGATGCCGGGCGTATCGACCAGAATGGCTTGCGCACGGCCGCCGTCAGCGAGGTCCACCATGGCGATGCCGATCACGCGCATGCGCGTGGTCTGCACCTTGGGCGACACGATGCTCACCTTCGATCCGACCATGGCGTTGACGAGGGTCGACTTGCCGGCGTTGGGAGCGCCGACGATGGCGACGAATCCTGCCCGGGTGTTCGGTGTCGTCATCACTGGTTCAACCGTTCGAGAAGAGTGATCGCGGCCAGACGCTCAGCCTCGCGCTTGCTGCCGCCACGCGCCTGCGCGGGCTCATGCCCCTTGATCGCGACATCGACGACGAACAACGGCTCATGCGGCGGACCCTCGCGGCCGACTTCGCGATAGGCTGGCAGCGGCAGGCGCCGGGCCTGCGCCCATTCCTGCAGCGCCGTCTTGGGGTCACGCGGCGCCGCGGCCTGGCTGGTGAGCCGATCGCCCCACAGCCGCTCCACGCAGGCGGCCGATACGGCAAATCCGGCATCGAGAAAGACGGCACCGAGCAGGGCCTCCAGCGCATCGGCGAGAATGGTGGGCCGCACAACACCGCCCTGCCCGCGCTCCGATTCACCCAGCCGGATATCGGCCCCGAGTCCTATTGTCGTCGCGATTTCCACCAGCGTCTCGGCCCGCACGAGCGCTGCGTGCCGACGCGCCAGCTCGCCCTCGTGTTCCTGCGGGAAACGACGCAGCAGCAGATCGGCGACGGCAAGCGACAGCACGCGGTCGCCGAGGAACTCCAGCCGTTCGTTGCCATGGGGAAAGGCCGCCTTCAGATCGGACCGGCGATCGAGCGCACCGCGATGGGTGAGCGCCTCGGCCGCGAGCTCGGCGCGCCCGAAAGTGTGGCCGATCTTGCCGGCCAGGGCTGCTAGATCGACGTCGGTCGCGTTCAGTGGATCGCCATGAAGAAGCGGTTGAAGCGGATGGCCTGCGGCCATTTCCAGGGCTCCAACCAGCCGGCAACGGAAGGGTCGTGCGAAAAGAATATGAATTCGGCACGGCCGACGAGATTCTCCGAGGGGACGTACCAGCCCAGCTGGTCGCGATCCCGGGTCGATCCGGCAAAATCGCGCAACATCAACCGCGTGCGGCTGTCGAGCGAATCATCGCGATTGTCGCCCATGACGAAATAACTGCCGGCGGGAACGAGGAACTCCGGCGTGTTGTCGGCCGGGCCGTTGTCGTTGTACTCAAGCACCGTGTAGCGACGGCCATTCGGCAGCTGCTCACTGTAGAGCGTGCCCTTTTGATAATGGCCGTTGGTGCCCCTCACATAGTCGCCGATGCGCAGACGCGGCACGGCAGTCCCGTTGATGTGGAGCACGCCGTTCTTCATCTGGATGCGGTCGCCCGGCATGCCGACGATGCGCTTGATATAGTCGGTGCGGTTCACGCCCTGGCCCTGGTCGCCGGGATACTTGAACACCGCGACGTCGCCGCGCTCGGGTGGGCTGCCGAAGACCCGGCCCGGAAACAGGCCTGCCGAGAACGGGAAGGAATGCTTGCTGTAGCCGTAGGAATATTTCGAGACGAACAGATAGTCGCCGACCAGCAAGGTCGGGATCATCGACCCGCTCGGGATGTTGAACGGTTCGATGGCGAAGGTGCGCACGACCAGCGCGATGAAGACGGCATAGACCACCGTGCGGATGGTTT
>ENA-ORBV01008927-ORBV01008927.1-microbial-mat-metagenome-genome-assembly--contig:-NODE-8927-length-16674-cov-4.119359_pt1 | contig 16674 bp, 14 predicted proteins | sample MGYA00237777_ERZ505514 | MGnify/ENA primary metagenome ERZ505514 (study PRJEB26160, sample SAMN06269048) | microbial mat metagenome | isolation source: Oligotrophic lake microbial mat | place... | reverse complement strand
TTCAAGCAGAAGACGGCATACGAGATTCGCCTTAGTCTCGTGGGCTCGGAGATGTGTATAAGAGACAGGCTGAAGGATCAATACACGCTGATGTTGCCGGGCACGCTGGGTGGTGGGACTTGGAGCGGGGCGGGTGTGGATGTGGGGCGGCGCTTGCTTTTTGTGAATGCGAATGAGCTTGGGATCGTGGGGAAGATGGTGGAGAAGAATGGGAGTTGGCAGAGGGTTTCGCCACAGGCACATCCTCGTTTTGCAACTGCCGATCTGGTGCCTTGTACGATGCCGCCGTGGAATACGCTGAATGCGATTGATATGGATAGTGGCAAGGTGAGGTGGCGTGTGCCGCTGGGGGAATTGCCTCAGGCCAAGGCAAAGGGGATTGAGAAGACCGGGGCTTATGGGTTGGGTGGGTCTCTCGCTCTGCCTGGTGGGGTTTTGTTTATTGGAGGGACTGCCGATCAGCGGTTTCGGGCCTTTGATAGTTTGACTGGAGAGCTGCTTTGGGAGTCTGCGATGAAGGCGAGTGTCTACGCTACGCCCGCTACTTATAAGGATTCGCAGGGGCGCGAGTATGTGGTGGTGGCTGCTGGCGGGGGAGGGTTTTTTCCTGGGCCGCTGGGGGATGAGCTGGTGGCGTTTCGGTTGCCCTAGTCGGCACGGAGGGTCTCTGCCGGGGAGAGCCTGAGCAAGGTGCGTGTCTTGAGCCAGATGCTGGCTATGGCTGTTGATGCGAGGATTGCCAGGACTGTGGCGCGCCAGAGGGTGGGCGGTGTGGTGATGCTTGAGACGAGAGCCACGAGGTAGCTTGAGGCCCAGGTGCTGAGGATGAAGGCTCCGCCGAGGCCAGCGATTACGGCCGGTAGCAGGTGGCGCAGGATCAGCCAGCGGAGTTCGGCAGGGGTTGCTCCCAAGGCACTGCGGATGCCCATCTCTCGACGACGTTGTTCGAGCATGTTCGCACAGAGGCTGTAGCCGTGGATGAGCGTGAGTAGGAGTGAGAAGCCACCGAAGAAGAAGAGGACGAGGCTGAAGAAGTTGGGCCTTGCGAGGGCTCGGTTAAGACGTTCGGTGAAGGTGATGACGTCGTAGACGGGGATCTTGGGGTCGAGGGTATTTAGGGTGGACTGGATGAGACGGGTGAGGTCTGGAGTGCCGGGCTTTGTGCGGACGGTGAGAGTGAAGAAGTTTTGTGGCTTCTGGGCGTATGGGCGGATGACGGTGGCATTGGAGTCTTCGGCTGGGCCGGCGAAACGGAAGTCGCGAATGACTCCGATGACGGTGGGGCCTGGGCCTTGATCGCCTAGGTTTTTACTCATCTTGAGTTTGCGACCGAGGATCTTGTCGATTCCTCCGTCGAGACGGGCGAAGCTCTCGTTAACGATTGCGACGTCTGCGGAATTGAGTTTGTCTGCGGGAGTGAAATCCCGGCCTGCCAGTATTTGGGCACCGGCTGAATTGAGGAAGCCGGGAGTGATGGAGAGATGGATAGCGAGTTCTGCTTCGGTTTTCGTTTGAACGTTGTAGAGGCCGGCCATAAAGCTCTTGGCGGCAAGAGGGAGGAAGTCAATGGCGCCTGCGGCTTCGACTCCCGGCAAGCGATGGATTGCCTCAATGACTTGTTCGCTGTAAAGGTTGGTTGAGGCGCTGCGAGCGGTTGCTGCTGTTGAAACAGTGGCGGTGTGGACTTGTGCAGTTTTGTAGCCGAGATCGACCTTGTAGAGATCGAGCAGGCCGCGGCCGAGGCTGAGGGAATTGAGCGTGAGCAGGGCGGAGAGGCAGATCTGGACTGCCAGTAGAGTGAGGCGTAATTGGGGTGTCCAGCGGGTGCGGCCCTCGCGCCGGAGGAGCAGAGGGGCGAGGGAGAAGCAGAGGCCGCAGATCATGGAGACGCCGAAGGTGAAGAGGAGGACTCGGCCCTCGAGGATTTCGTACTTTTGGAAGGCGAATTGGGGTGGGTAGTAATGGGATCCGATTTGAATGCTGAGCCAGGCGAAGGCGAGGCTGATTAGGCCTGCAGAGAGAGAGAGCAGGATGCATTCGGTGAGGATCTGTTGCTGGATGCGGCTGGTGCCGGCACCAAGCCAGCCTCGGATGCGAAACTCGGATTCACGCTCGGCGAAGCGGCTAAGGAGGAGGTGGGAGAGGTTTGCACAGGCGATGAGGAGGACGGCGGCGACACCGGCAAAAAGAATCCAGATGGCATCGCGGTATTCCACGGTGATCTCGTTGCGCAGTGAGAGCATCTTGGGCTTGTAGGGTTCACCCGTAGCTGGGAATGCATATTGTTTCTTGCTGGAGGCGATGGCTTCGAAGGCAGAGGTTGCAGCGGTGAAGCTGAGGCCGTCTTTGATTCGGCCCATCGTATAGGTTGAATTTACTCCGGATTTTGGGATTCGATCTTGATCGAAAACCGTTGGTAGCCAGATCGCTGCATTGTCAGGGTAGTCGAAGGATGGCGCGGCGATTCCGACTACGGTGAAGGGTTGCCGGTTTAGTGTGATCTCCTGGCCGAGGACGCGAGCATCGCCGCCGAAGGCTTGTTGGTACAGAGCATGAGAAAGGATGGCGACATTACTTTTACCTTTAATCTCTTCTTCGGGGAGGAAGTCTCGACCCATGTGCAGGGGCGTTCCGAGGAGGCGGAAGAAGTTTGCGGTGGTTTCTACAGTCTTGACGCGGAGTGCATTGGACTTGGTATTGAGGTTGAGTTCTGTGGCGCTGAAAACGGAAGCTTCGGCCAGGAAGTTGTGCTCGGCCTGCCATTTGAGGAAGGAGTTGCGGCCTTCAAAGACTGGAGCAAAGTAGCTTCGGAAATGGACCAGACGATCGGGTTCTCGAAAGGGTAGGCTGCGGTAGAGCAGGGAATCGATGACGCTGTAGACGCCTGTTGAGACGCCGATGGCCATGCCTAGCGACAGGACGGCCAGGAGGGTGATTAGAGTTCGTTTGCGCCAACTGCGCCAGCAGTATTTTGCGTCCTGGGTGAATTCAGCCCATGTGAGTTGCGGCCAGAGGATGAGTAGTTCGATTAGCGCCTGGAGGAGCAGGGAGACGCGTGGCAGGAGGCTTGGCTGTGCGGACCATTCGTCGTGAAATTGCTGCTCCATGGATGAGGAATACTCGGCCCGGAAGCCGGATGGGTAGAGGCGCAGGAGTTGTCTAAAGAGCCACATAGGCACCTGCAAGCTTGACGAGGTCTTGCATGCGTTTGGCTTCGGCCTGGGCTGCGGCGATGCCGTCCGGGGTGATGCGGTAGTAGCGGCGGCGCTGGTCGTCGAGGTGGGGGTCTGGGCGTTCTTCGGATTCTTCGATCAGGCCTTGTTCGAGGAGGCGGTTGATGTTGCCGTAGAGGAGGCTTGGGCCGGGGTTGAGCTTGTTTTGTGTGCGGGCTAGGATTTCACGTTTGAGAGCGTAGCCGTGACGTTCACCCTGGAGGAGAGAAAGGAGGAGATGGAAGGCGAGGGGGGAGAGGTCTTTTGATTCCGGCATACTAGTTCAGATTATGTACTAGTATGCCGGAACTTGTAAAGCAGGAACTTAGAGGACTTGTTCGCTGAAGTTCTCGAGGATCGCTTTGATCTTCTGGCAGAACTGGTCGGCGAGGGCTCCGTCAATCAGGCGGTGATCGAAGGAGAGGGCGAGGTGGGCCTGGCTGCGGATGGCGATGGCGTCGTCGATGACTACCGGGACCTTTTCGACGGTGCGGATGCCGAGGATGGCGACGTTGGGCTGGTTGATCATCGGTGTCGCGAAGATGCTGCCGAAGCTGCCGAAGTTGGTGAGGGCGAAGGTGCCGCCGGCAAGATCGTCAGGCTTCAACTGCTTGCTGCGGGCGCGGTTGGCGAGGTCGACGATGGAACGCTGGAGGCCTACGATGTTCATTTCGTCGGCACGCTTGATGACAGGGACGATCAGGCCGAAGCCGCCATCGAGAGCGACAGCGATGCCCATGTTTACTTCGTTATGGAAGATGATGTTGTCGCCTTCGATTGAGGAGTTCAGGAGCGGGAAGGCGCGGAGGGCTTCTGAGGCTGCGCGGGCGATGAAGGGGAGGAAGGTGAGACCAAAGCCGTAGCGGGTCTGAAATTCTTCCTTGTGCCTGGCGCGGAGCTTGGCGATCTTGGTCATGTCGACCTTGTGGACGGTGGTGACATGGGCAGAGATAGTCTGCGACTTGATCATGTGCTCGGCGATCTTTTTGCGCATGATGCTCATCGGCTCGACGCGGGTCTTGGCCGGGGTGGCTGCTGCGGGTGGAGCGATCGATGCCGGTGCAGGGGATGCTGCGGCTACTGGGGCGGGGGCGGCAGCGGGGGTTGCACTGGCGACGGTCTTGGCGACCTGGGCCTCGATGTAGGTTTCGATGTCCTGCTTGGTGATGCGGCCACCGGCACCGGAGCCGGGGACCATGGCGAGGTCAATGTTGTACTCGCGGGCCATCTTGCGGACCAGCGGCGAGAGGGGACCGTTGAGGCTGTCGGCTTCTGCGACAGGGGCAGGAGCGGGAGGAGGAGGAGGTGCTGGCGCTGCTACTGGAGCGGGAGGAGGAGGTGCCGGTGCTGAAACTGGCGCAGGCGGTGGAGGAGGTGCGGCTACTGGTGCTGGGGGAGGCGGTGGAGGAGGTGCAGGAGCTGCTACCGGTGCAGGGGCGGGAGCGGCGGCAGCGCCGGCTTCTCCAATGCGGGCGACGATCGTATTAATCCCGACGGTTGCGCCTTCTTGAACCAGCACTTCGGCCAGTGTGCCCGCAACGGGGGAAGGAATCTCGGTGTCTACTTTGTCCGTCGAAATTTCAAAGAGCGGTTCGTCTCGCTCTACCTGGTCGCCCGGCTTCTTGAGCCAGCGCGTGAGGGTTCCTTCGACAATGGACTCGCCCATTTGGGGCATCACGACATCAGTCATGGGTGCGTCTCCTGTAAGTGTTCAATTGAACTAGTAAATTCGTGGTTGAAGATTTCCGCCAGGTGCCGCGCAACCAGGCGCATTACCTCTTGGCGTTCTGCTGTGACGCCCAGATCGGCCATCGAAGTGACCGGGAGGGTGAGACCGCAAGGAACGATGTGCTGAAAATAGCGGAGGTCTGGATTCAGATTTAAAGCAAAGCCGTGGGAGCTAACCCAGCGGCTGATGTGGATTCCGATGGCGCAGATCTTGGCAGGGGTGCCGTTTGGCTGCGTCACGTATACGCCGGTTTCTTTGCCGTCGCGGGTGTGGGCTTGGATACCATAACCAGCCAAGGTGCGGATGATGGCTGTTTCGATGGCCTGGACGAAGGCGCGAACGTCTTTCTTCCAGATCGATAGATCAAAGATCGGGTAAGCGACGAGTTGGCCGGGGCCGTGATAGGTGACGTCGCCGCCACGATTGGCTTCGTGGACGGTGATGCCGAGTTGTTGCAAACGCTCGGGAGAGGCCAGGATGTTGGATTGCTGGGCGTTGCGGCCGAGAGTGATGACGTGCGGGTGTTCGACAAAAAGCAGGGTGTCCGGGCATTGACCGGCCTTGCGCTTTTCGACGTATTCCTGCTGGATCGACCAGGCTGACTCCCAAGAGAGATGGCCCAGGTCGACGACGTCCAAGTTAGGCATTAATCGCCATTCCGTAGACGGCGTTGAAGGCTTCACCGACTGCTTCGTATTGGGTGGGGTGGGCGTGGATCGTGTTGATGACGGTATCGACGGTGGCTTCCGCTTCCATGGCGAGGACAGCTTCTGCGATCAGTTCATAGGCATGGTGGCCAATGATGTGGACGCCGAGGATTTCGCCAAACTTCTCGTCGCTGACGACTTTGACGAAGCCTTCGTGATGGCCGACAATGGAGGCCTTGGAGTTGCCGGCGAAGGGGAATTTGCCGACCTGAACCTTGTGGCCTGAGGCGCGGGCCTGTGCTTCGGTAAGGCCTACGCTGCCGATGCCGGGGCTAGAGTAGGTTGCGCCGGGGATGCGGTTCTTCTTGATGGGGGTGACTTGGGTGTTGGCGATGTGGCCGATGGCGACCATGCCTTCGGCAGTGGCTACGTGGGCCAGCTGAGGGGTGCCGAGGACGACGTCACCGATGGCGTAAACGCCGGGCTCGGCAGTTTGCTGGAAGCCATTCACTTTGAGGAAGCCGCGATCGCTTTCGATCCTGGTGTTTTCGAGACCGATGTTGTCGGTGTTGGGTTTGCGGCCGACGGCGATGAGGAGGCTTTCGACTTCGAACTGCTCGACTTTGCCACTGGAAAGGGTGGCCTGAAGCTTGACGCTATTGGGGCCGACTTCGATGTTCTCGACCTTGGTGCCGGTCTCGCAGCGGATGCCCTTCTTTTTGTAGGAGCGCTCGAGTTCTTTTGAGACTTCTTCGTCTTCGATGGCGACCAGGCGGGGGAGCATTTCGAAGATTGTGACTTCGCTGCCGAAGCTTTGGAAGATGCTGGCAAATTCCACGCCCACCGCGCCAGCGCCGATGATGCCGAGGGACTTGGGGACGCTGGGGAGTTCGAGGATCTCAATATTTGTGAGGATGCGCGGGGATTGGGCCTTGAGGCCCGGGATCATGCGAGCTTCCGATCCGGTGGCTACGACGATGTTCTTTGATTCGACGATCGACTTTAGGCCGTTGTGGTCGACTTCGACTTTGCCGCCGCCGAGGAGGCGACCGTAGCCGGGAATGACATCGACTTTGTTCTTCTTCATCAGAAAGTCGATGCCTTTGGCGTGCTTGGAGACGATCTTGTTCTTGCGATCGATCACGTTGGGGAAGTGCAGCACGGGGGCCTGGCAACTGATGCCTTCTGCTTCCGGGTTCATGAAGTAATCCCAGACGCTGGCCGTGTGCAGCAGCGACTTGGTTGGGACACAGCCCACATGCAAGCAGGTGCCGCCTAGTTTGGGGGCTTTCTCAATGAGAGCGGTCTTAAGACCAAATTGGCCGGCGCGTATGGCGGCCGAGTAGCCGCCAGGGCCACTTCCGATAATAACGACATCGTAGGACATGGGAACTCTTTAAGTGTAACAAGTAGGCTAGTTGGGACATCCATTTTCATGAGGAAACATGGCACTATTACTGGCTACGCTGTGGATGTTGGATATTGGCAAGTCGATGCCGGAACTGAAAGGGGAATTTCTTTCGGGCAAGAAGGCTGTGCTTCCGGATGCGGCTAAGGGGAAAGTTGCGATGTTTCTGGTCGGGTTTTCCTATGAATCCCGGTATGCGGTTGAGGCTTGGGCGGCCCGCTACAAGAAGGATTTTGGGTCGAATTCGAAGATTACGTTTTTTGAAGTGCCGGTGATTGGTGGGATGGGGATGCTGGGGAAGCCGTTTATTGACCGTGGGATGCGCAAAGGGACACCAAAGGAATTGCACGAGAATGTTCTGACTGTGTATGGTGGTGCGGGTCAGTTGCGCAAAGCTTTTCGGGCAACGAACGATAAACACGCGGTGATTGTTCTTTGCGATGCTCAGGGCCTTGTGCAGTGGACCTGGGAAGGAATGATGGATGAGGCGAAGTATCTGGAGATGAAGACGGTGGCTGAGCGGCTACTCGGCAAATAGTTCGGCTAGCGGGATGGTGAGACGGTTGTCGGGGGTGGTGAGCGTGCCGTCGCTTACGGCGTGGCTGAGGCAATCGCCGTTGGTGCTGCGGGTGTGGATCCAGGCTTGCTCGGTTGTGGGATCAATTGTCCAGACGCAGGCGACGCCGAAGTCGAGGTACTCTTGCACCTTTACGAGGATGCGGCTGTGGGTGTCTTCTGGGGAGAGAATTTCTATGCATAGCAGTGGGGGGGTGCGCAGAATCCGTTCAGCGTCAGTGTTTGCATCTTCGATCAAGACATCAGGGACTCGATAGCGCGATGCACCCGTTTGGAGTCGGAATTCGGGTTGGACGCGAATTCCGAGTTCTCTCCGTCGATACATAAAGAAAGCAACCAACATTGCCTGCACAGTGCTGTGCCCACGTTCACCCATCGGACGCTCCACGATCTCGCCGTCTACGTATTCGCAGTCGGGGTCGCTGCTGGTTCGTAGATATTCCTCAACGCTCACTAGTGTCGCTGGCGGCATGGTTTTAGTTTAGCTCCACTTTGCAACCAAACATAGACTGGCTCCGTCGGAGACAATGACAGTACTGGCATGAAACTACTTATCGTTGCGCTCTCTCTCGGTTTCGTTGCGCTTTCACAAACGGCGAATACCTCTTTCCCTGTAAAGGCCGTGCTTGTTAAGGGCAACAAGCTCGTGAAGGCTGAGCAGGTGGTTGCTGCGGCTGGAATTCTGCCTGGTACCAGTGTGAAGCCTGCAGATATGGATGCTGCAATGGCGAAGCTGCTGGCTTGTGGCTATTTTGATCGTGTCTCCTATCGCTATGAACCGCGGGAACAGGGCTATGCCATTGAGTGGGATGTGACTGAAGTTACTGTCTTCTACCCGATTGCGTTTGAGGATATTCCTGCCAAGGCGGCTGAGGCGAAAGCGATTTTGGCCAAGGCCGATCCTTTGTTTGGGGACAAGATTCCGGCAACTCAGGAAGTGCTGAAGCGCTATGAAGAGGTGCTCAATACGAGCCTGAATGTGACTGTGCCTGAGGACCGGATTCGAGGGTCCCTTGCTGCTGACGATAAGGGCAACCTGGTGGCTCTGTTTCGTCCCAAGCGCGTGCAGCCTTCTGTTTACCAGGTGGATTTTGTTGGCAACCAATTGCTTCGATCCGAAGAGCTGCGGCCGGTTTTGTCTGCTGCGGCTACCGGTGTGATCTATAAGGAATCTGACTTTCGGGACATTCTCGATATCAAGATCCGCCCTTTATATGAAGCTCGTGGCCGATTGAAGGTGAGCTTCCCAGAGATCGTTACGGAGAAGGCACCTGAGAACCTTGGGTTGAATGTGAAGGTGCGAGTAGTTGAAGGGGAGGAGTTCAATCTGGGAGAGATTCGGCTCGAAGGAGAGTCGGGCAGGACGGAGGACTGGCTTCGTATCGGTGGGTTTCGTCAGGGGGTTACGGCCAATATGGGCGAGGTGGATGAGGGTCGCCGGAAGATGGAGTTGGCTGTTAAGCGCAATGGGTTTCTCGATGCCAAGGTGATTGCCAAACGGACGCTGAACGAGGAACGCAAGACGGTTGATATGGACATGACGATCGTGCCGGGGCAGAAGTACACCTTCGACAAACTGGATATCAAGGGTCTGGATTTGATCTCTGAGCCAGAAGTTCGCAAGATCTGGGGGACGAAGAAGGGGGCGGCCTTCAACCCCGACTATCCAGACTTCTTTTTGAACAAGCTTCGGGAGGATGGCATCTTCGACAATCTTGGCGATACCAAGAGTATTGTGGATGTGGATCGCGAAAATCGGCTCGTTTCGGTGACACTCGTTTTTAAGGGGGCTCCGCCAAAAACCGAAGACAAGGCGAAGAGGCCAGGGTTGCCATTTTAGTCCTCATCTTGATTCTTAGGTAATCTGTGCAAGTGGTAGTAAAGTAAAAGTTTAAGGCAAGTTTTTGCCCCTTTTTTTGTGCCGGAAATCGGGGTCCGATTGAAGTCACAGTTACGATTGTTGGACAGGTCGTGCTACTTTACGGAGTAGTGTCCTCGTTCCAAATCCAACTCCAGCAATACGAGGGCCCTCTGGACCTTCTGCTGGATCTGATCCGCAAACAGCAGATCAATATCTACGACATTCCGATCGCCAAGATCACCTCGCAGTACCTGGAATACATGCAGAAGGCGATGGGGATGGATATCGAGATTGGCTCCGAATTTGTGTACATGGCCGCAACCTTGATTCACATCAAGAGCAAGCTGCTGTTGCCGCGTGATCCTGAGCTTGAGAAGATCATGCCCGAGGAGGACCCTCGAAAGGAACTGGTTGACCGGTTGCTTGAGCATGAGCGATTCCGAGGGGCTGCCCAGATGCTGGAACAGAAGCGCCTGATTGAGGAAGCGATCTGGACAAATCCGCAGGTGGACAAGCTGATGGGCGAGGATCAGGATCCTGGCCTTTCTGTGACGCTTTTTGATCTGGTGAAGACTCTGGAAGCGGTTTTGGACCGTGCCAAGAACCGGCCGATTTACGAGATCACCGGCGAAGAAGTGACTGTGCCGGAGATGATCCAGCAGTTACGCAATGTGTTTGAGATGGTGGAGACGGGCAAGAGTTTTAGTGCCCGCGAGATGTTTGAGAAGCAGAAGAGCCGAAGGGCCATGATCTGCCTGTTTCTCGCTATTCTTGAGATGGTGAAGCGCCAGGCGATTGAGCTGGCTCAAGATGAGATTTTTGGCGAGATTGTGCTCGCCCGCAGTGCCAACTTCGGCGAAGCTTTCCCGAAGGAAAGCGACCTCGAAGCGGTCGAACAAGAATACAAATAAGAATCAGACGAAGAGCAGATGGAAGAACAGAATCTAGTAGTGGAAGAAGTCAGCTTCGACGCGAATCAATTTGTCCAGGAGACAAAAAGTTTCAGCGAAGAGGACCAGCTTAAGCCGATGATCGCAGCAATCCTCTATGTGACCGAGGAGCCGATGTCGAGCATGGAGATTGCGCGGGGGCTTGGCCGTGAACCTGAGCTGATTGAGCGCCTGATCCAGGAGTTGATTGGCTTTTACGAAGAGCCTCAGCATGGCTTTCAGATTCACGCTAAGGCTGGTGGCTATTACTTTGGGACGAAGCCGGAATTTGACGAGGCGTTGCGCCAGTTTTTCCAGAGCCAGAAGCAGCCGCTGAAGCTGTCTGCCGCGGCTGTCGAGACGCTTTGCATTATTGCTTACAAGCAGCCGGTGACAGCGCCTGAGATTGCACAGATTCGCGGTACGCAGGGTGTTGGTTCGCTGAAGCCGTTGCTGGATCGTAAGCTGATTACCACAGCGGGCCGCAAGGATGTTGTTGGCAAGCCTGTGCTGTATAAGACTACTCCGGAATTCCTGATTCAGTTTGGTCTCAAGGACCTGAAGGAATTGCCGACGCTGAAGGAATTTGAAGAGCTGCGTAGGCTCGCGATGGATGATGATTTCACGCCTGTTGCCGCTCCACAGATCACTGAGGCAGTGATTGTGCATGAAGCTGTGATTGTGGAAGAGGCTGTGATTGTGGAAGAAGCTGTTGTTGTTGAGGAAGCAGCTATCGTTGAAGAAGCAGAAACGGAAAGCGCGAAAAGCGCACAATAACTAAAGTGGCGATAGAACGACTTCAAAAGATTATGTCGCAGGCGGGCGTTGCAAGCCGCCGCAAATCCGAGGAGATTATCCTTGAGGGCCGGGTGCGCGTCAACGGCAAAGTTGTCATGGAACTGGGTGCCAAGGCTGATCTTTCGGTGGACCACATCAAGGTGGATAACAAGTTGCTGCATGCGCCCAAGAGCATGCTCTACATTGCGATGCACAAGCCTCACAGTGTGGTGACAACGATGAGTGACCCGGAGGAGCGCAAGACGGTGACTGATTTCTTGCGTGGCGTTAAGGAACGCGTTTATCCGGTGGGACGGCTGGATTATGCCAGTGAAGGTTTGCTGCTGTTTACCAACGATGGTGAGTTTGCCAACCGGATCATGAGCAAGCGGCAGAACATCATCAAGACTTATGTCGTGAAGGCCAATGGGACATTGAGCGATGATCAACTGGATGAATTTCGAGCCGGTATTCCGCTTTTTGGCAAGAAGACGAAGCCTGCGATTATTAAGCCGTTGAACCGGGCCGATAACCCCTGGTATGAGATTCAATTGACCGAAGGCCGTCAGAACCAGATCCGCATCATGTTCAAGCATTTCGGGTTTCTGGTTGAGAAATTGAAGCGCGTGAAGATTGGGTTTCTTGAGCTGGCGACGCTTAAGTCGGGACAGATTCGTCATTTGACTCCTGCAGAAGTCTCGCGGTTCAAGCATCTTCTCAAGATGGAAACCAAGGTTGATGAGGACGATTGAGCAGATTCTTCGCGAGACGAAGACGATTGCCGTAGTGGGGCTTTCGGGCGACCCTATGCGACCGAGTTTCGGCATAGCCCAGGCTTTGCAGCATTACGGATACAGGATCATTCCGGTGAACCCGAAAGAGGCTGAAGTGCTTGGGGAGAAGTCTTATGCGAGTTTGAGCGAGATTCCGGTGCCGGTGGATCTGGTGAATGTGTTTCGCCGACCGGAGCAGACCCCGGCTGTTGCGCTGGACGCTGTGGCTATTGGGGCAAAGGCGCTTTGGTTGCAGTCAGGGATCGAGAACGATGAGGCGGAGGCGATTGCCGTTGCCGGTGGGCTGGATTACCTGAGTGACCGCTGCATCATGGTGGAACACCGCAAGCTTGGGCTTTAGTTCTTGGGCTCTGGGCAGGAATTGAACTGGCCCCAATTTAACCGGGGTTTCACCTTCGGCCACTACTCGTTGAGAAAGCTGATTGTTGCAGTGGCTTGATGAGGGAATCCGCAATAATTGTCCTCGGTGCTGATTCCTTGGGGCGATCGCACAAGCGACTAGAAATATCTAATGTCAAGTTCTGACAGAGACCTGGTTTGCTTCTCCGGGGCGACATGTGCACGCGCTGTTACTGGTGTAGAGCCCTGCCGCCTTTAGCGAGTTGAACCTCATTGTCGCTGCCAATGCGCTTAGCTTGCCTAGGGTGAGATATCGCAGGATAGAACTTGTGGGGGACAGCGATGTCACTTTGAATCCCCGCGCTTACGCACGGGGTTGGGCAGTGGGGCTCTGCGTAGAAATGGGAAGTGGCCCTTCGCCTTCGGCCACTACTCGTTGAGAAAGCTGATTGTTGAAGTGGCTTGATGAGGGAATCCGCAATAACCGTCCTCGGTGCCGATTCCTTGGGGCTCCTGGTAGTGGGCAGACTTGACTCCGACGATTACGTCTTTGTGTTTGGCGGCAAGCCTTGCGACTGCGTATGGATCAAAATCACCTTGCTCGGTGGCGTCAGAGATCATTCCAAAGCCCGCGATGTTTACCATGGCCAGTACGCGCGTTTTTGCGCGGTCAATTACTGTCGAGCGAAAGATTTCAAAATTGCGCCAGCCGGAGGAGCCCGCATCGACCATCGTGGTGACGCCGGTGCGGAAGCTGTGAGCATCGGGTTGGACGCTGAGATCTCCGGCCCAGGCGCCTGGGTTTCCGGCCGTGTAGAAGACGTGTGCGTGAATGTCGATCAGGCCGGGCGTCAGAAGCAGGCCTTTGACTTCTACGGACTTTTTGGCGCGTTTGGGATCGATGCTGGATTCGATAGCGGCTATCGTGCCGTTTCGAATTGCCAAGTCGAAGATGCCATCGCGGTTGTTTCGTGGGTCAATGATTCTGCCGCCTCGCAGGAGTAGATCAAAGTCTTGAGCGAGCAGTGTAGAGGCCAAGAAGACGTAGAAGAAGGACAAACGCATCTTGGAATGATATCCCTAATTTTGAATTTCCTACAGAGAAGATTTGCGTTTGTTAATCGTTGTTCGTACCATAGAATCAACAACTTCAGGAGTAGAGATTTATGAGAACCCTAATTGTCTTTTGTCTTTTTGCATTCAGCGCGTTGTCTCAGACGACGCTTGGCACGATTACTGGTAGAGTTTCTGACCCGAGCGACGCAGCAGTCGCACTTGCCGCTGTAAAGGCTACCAATACAGGCACACGGCTTGAGTTTCGAACCGTTACGACGGCCTCAGGAAATTATGCACTGCAGCAGCTTCCGGTTGGCAATTACGAGTTGACGGTGGAGGCGCCTGGCTTTCGGAAGTCGATTCGTAAATCGATTGAGTTGAATGTTGCTCAGACACTGAGTATCGATGCCAGGCTTGAAGTGGGGCAGGTGGAGCAGAGCGTTGAGGTGACCGGGGAGCTACCGGCACTGCAAACCGCTACCTCAGACTTGGGGACGACCATTAGCCGGGCGAAGCTGATGGACCTTCCGCTCTTTGTAGGTGGCAATGTTCGGAATCTTGAGCAGTTTATCTTTCTTGCGCCTGGGGTGACCGGCGATACAAACAATACTCAGATTTCGGGTTCGCCGAGCCGTGCGAAAGAAGTGTTGCTCGATGGTGTTGCGTCTACCGGTATTGAGAGTGGCGGCATTATTGCGGGCAATGCCAGGCCTTCGGTTGAGACGATTGGGGAATTCAAGCTGGTTCGGGCCAACTTTAACGCCGAGTATGGACGCACCGGTGGCGGGGTGCAAATATTTACTACGCGAAGCGGAAGCAATGAACTGCATGGGGCTGTGTTCAATTACCTGCGGAATGACAAGCTGGATGCTCGCGGATTCTTCCAGCGTGCGCGGCAGATCAATCGTCAGAATGAGTTTGGTGCGACCATTGGCGGCCCACTCTACATCCCGAAGATCTATAACGGCAAGAACAAGACCTTCTTCTACTTTGTGTATGGCGGCTATCGATTTCGGCAGGGTTCGCCGAATACGCTGCAGAGTCTGATTCCGCTGGACTTCCGGCAGGGTGATTTTTCACGGGCGGCGCCAATTTATGACCCAACGACCAATCGCAGCACACCTAACGGCATTGTTCGCGATCAGTTTCCGGGAAACCGGATTCCGGCCAACCGAATTTCGAGTGTGTCGCGTAACATTCTGCCGCTGTTGCCGACGCCTGATAATGCTGCAATCTTTAACAATTTCCTGTCCTCTGGCCGTGGTCAAACCAATAGCAACCAGTACAACCTGAAGATGGATCATGCTTTCTCGGACAAGAATCGCATTTCTGGCTATTACTACAACGATCTGAACGAAATCCTCGACCCGGAGTTGGTGCCGGGGCCGACGACTCCGAATCGATCGACTGCCAGCCGGAACAATTGGGTGCGGCTGAGTCATGATCTGGTGATCAAGCCTACGATGTTGAATCACGTCACGCTTGGTTATACTCGCACGGCGGTGCGAATTGCCGCCTATAGTTTGAATCAGGATTGGCCTACAAAGCTCGGGCTGACTGGAGTGAACCGCGGACCTGATAATACGTTTCCTTGTATCGAGTTTATTGCTTCGGGCTTTTCTCGCCTGGGAGATCAGAATTGCAATAGCCGGGTGTTTCAAACCAATAATGCGTTTCAGTTGGGCGAGAGTTTTTCGTGGATTCGCGGCAGCCACAACCTGAAGTTTGGGCTCGACTTTCGCTTCATGGAAACCAATGGGATCGACCCTTGGCGGACGATGGGTTGGTTTCAGTTCAATGCGCTTGAGACAGCGCTGCCAGGCACTGCCAATAGTGGCAATGCGATCGCCAGCTTCTTGCTGGGTGGTGTGAATCGCGGGCAGTTGCAGGTGTTCAGCTACTTCCCTCGCAACCGCTACCAATATTTTGCCGGATACGCGCAGGACGACTGGAAGGTGAGCCGTAAGCTGACGCTGAATTACGGGTTGCGCTATGACGTGTTCATTCCTCGTTATGAGAATCGCGACAATCTGTCGACGTTTGATTTGAACCTGCCGAATCCGGCTGCTGGAAACCGGCCTGGTGCGATGGTGTTTCTGGGGGATGGCCCTGGGAGGAGCGGGCTTCAGCGATTGGCTGACACCGACTATAAGGCTTTGGGGCCGCGTCTGGGCCTGGCCTATGCGCTTACGCCCAAGACTGTGTTGCGCAGCGGCTATGGAATCTATTACGCCCAGGGGAATGCCAATGCCGGTTTGCGCGACTCGCTGCAATCGAGTGTTGGTTTTGTGGCGCAGCCTGTGTTTCAGAGCCTCGATGCCGGTGTGACGCCTGGCTTTAACTGGGATGGTGGGTTTCCGCAGAACTTTGCGCAGCCACCTTTCATCAATCCTGCGGCTGGCAATGGCTCTGATGTGCGCATGATGCTTCGCAGCGATGGCCGTGCGCCTTACTTCCAGAATTGGTCGTTGACGGTGGAACGTGAGCTTAGCCAGAGGATCAATCTTGAAGTGACTTACCTTGGCACCAAAGGTACGCGGCTTGGCAATGGATTGGTGCACTGGAATGAGCTGAATCCTTCGAATCTGGCGCTGGGATCTTTGCTGACCCGGAACATCAATTCGCCTGAAGCTGTGGCGGCTGGCATTCGTGCGCCGTACGCTGGCTTTACCGGTTCTGTTGCGCAGGCGCTGCGGCCTTATCCGCATATGCAGGCAGTGTGGAACCGCAGTAACCCGGCGGGGTCCTCAACCTACCATGCGTTGCAGACGCAGTTGCAGGTGAGGAGTTATCGCGGCCTCGATGTGCAGATGGCGTATACGTGGGCCAAGACCTTGTCAGATTCCGACATTCTTGCCGGTGGTGGGCCTGCGGGGCAGACTACCTACAATCGAGGGCAGGAGAAGGCGATTGCTACTACGGACGTGCCGCATATCTTTGCGCTTAGCTACAGCTATCAGATTCCTTCGTTTAAGAATGCCAGCCGGCATGTTTTGGGCGGCTGGACCATATCTGGGATCCATCAGTATTCGGTGGGGACCCCGATCACGCTTACGGCCAACAATACGTTGCCGCTCTTTACTTCTGCGTTGCGCCCGAATGTGCTTTCGGCTGAAAGGCGCGTTGAGGTGGACAACTTCGATCCAGCTCGCGATCTGTGGATCAACCGTGCTGCGTTTAGCGCCCCGGCTGCGTTGACGTTTGGTTCGAGCGCACGAGCGTTTACAAACTTGCGGAATCCGAATTTTCTGAATGAGAACTTTGGCCTGATCAAGAGCTGTCTCTTATACACATCTCCGAGCCCACGAGACTAAGGCGAATCTCGTATGCCGTCTTCTGCTTGAAA
>ENA-ORBV01008926-ORBV01008926.1-microbial-mat-metagenome-genome-assembly--contig:-NODE-8926-length-16675-cov-5.636342_pt1 | contig 16675 bp, 13 predicted proteins | sample MGYA00237777_ERZ505514 | MGnify/ENA primary metagenome ERZ505514 (study PRJEB26160, sample SAMN06269048) | microbial mat metagenome | isolation source: Oligotrophic lake microbial mat | place... | reverse complement strand
ATTCGGCGGCCTAAGGCTACGGCCAGTCAGCGGTGCACCATTGAAAAACTTCCACCTTGAAGAAGTTAGATCGAATGCCCATCAAAATTTTGCTTCATCCGTCTTGCAACTGAACCCACACCATGCTAATAGATCCCGGCCGAGCCCGGCAACTTGAAGCCGGGCCGTGGTTCGTTGGTGACAGATTGACTGAGCCACTCCAGTCAGTCAGCGCCCTTCAGTTGTTCTCGGCTTCCAACATCCACTAACATTTGATGATGTGCGCACTGCATGTTTAACTACCTTCCCACGACATCAACCAAAGGATGTTATGGTACCCTCATTCTTGGTTCTCTCCTCGCTATGGAGGAAGTTCTCGGAGACCGTGCTGGGCACGAGACGGGGCGATGTCAGCTTCCAGGTTCCGGTACTCGATTTCTTTCAATAATCTTTCGGTGCCGTTACGACCCCTGATCATGATGTCATTTTCATTTCGCGCAGCGCTTCACTCGCTTTCCAATCAAAACCATGCCATCATTTATTTTGATCACATTCTACGTCGCACCTACGACGTACCAGGTAGAAGTGTACGCTGCTGCGACTGACAGTACGGTACTGGTGCTACTACTACTGTGTTGGCTACTAGTAGTAGAACTGGTACTAGCTAGTAGGTACAATTGTAGCCTAATCATGATACACAAAGCTATCCATCCAGTCCGATACGGAGCCCATCTGGCCAATTTATTCATTAGTACCTACATGGTACTACGGTTTCACGACTGGTAGTAAGTCTACGCTACAATTGTAGTGACCATGCTTCACTGGCGGTACTATTGTACTGGTTCCTCCGTAAACTACCAGCACGAGGAATTAGAAGGAGCTTCGGGCACCAGGATTCATTGAAAGAGGTCCATCAGATTCTTCCCACTTTCTCGCAATCATTCATCTTTGGAAGAAGTGTTTGCATTACCTGCCGTTCACAGCGTTAAAGCAATTATATTAAGAAATAATTCCACGAGCAGTCTACCGCACCATGATGTTCAAGGTCCAATCTTTGCTTTTGGCTTTGTTTTTGCAAAACGCCAGTGCCAATTCCTTCCTTCGTACCATCCGAAGGCTCTCACAAGAGCATTTCCTCTCGTACGAACCTATAACGACTGTAACAGATCATGTGAGTATTCTTTGACCGCTGTTGTATTTTTGGTCCCTCCATCAATGGTGGCGTGAAAACTTGAATCTTCGCCTTATCATTTTCCGAATTATTACTTAATTATTTTTATCTCGCAATACATATTTTCTCTCGAATACAATGGACGCTCACACTGTTTCTTCCGGCGCTCGGCCATGCATATGGATTATTTGGACTGACAGGCCGCTATTGATCTGGATCAGAAAGCACTTGAGGAGCAGCTTGCTTTGGGAACCGACCAAGGGCGCCAAGCTGCATTAAAGGTTTATGTGGAAGGAGCTTTCTCAGATAGTTATGCAGAAATTACGTTGTCAACTCCAATGCCTTTGGATGTTGGCAAGGGTGTTACTGTGTTTGGACGAGCTGCAGACGGAACCCAGGTTCGTGGAAAGACAATGACTGCCACCAAGTCTGGAGACACTGTCATTGAAGTTGGATACCATGCTGCCCCTGTGCAGGCTAGGTGGACCAATTGCCATGTCGGTGGGAACCCAGAACCAAACACAGATGGCTGTGAGTATCAATGGATGTCTTTTCTCTGCTTGTTTTTCTGTCCCACGAATGATACTAATTGAATACTGCTCCCCCCTACAGGTCTTGCCCCTGATGGCAACGTTGAAATTGGTGAACTAGGAGAATATGCATACACCTACAATCCACTGGCCAGTAACTTCAATGCACGAACATTGCAGGGTTTTAGTGTGGAGGCAAAGGAAAAGATGTATGAGTGTGCAGCTTGTCCTTATGCAACCTACCAAAAGTTCTATTCCTACTATGGTGCATTTGATTATGCGAACCAATGGGTACTTGCAGCCTTCAATAAACAGTCAACCAACTTTGCCAAAGGAAATGCTGATTTTGCCACGTATGGCATGGAAGGAACCACTGGTAAGATTGACAACACTTTATCGTTCTCATTAACTTAGCACTCGATATGGATCTCATAATATTTGTTTCCATACAGAGGCCATCAAGAAGGGAACCGCCTACATGAGCGTCTGGATGTATGTCATCAGAGAATTGGAAGATGCCATTGATGATTGCAACTCAGAGTGCAAAATTGATGAGTGTAATGATGACCAGGTCCATGCCTGGGACGAAGCAGTTGCCTTCTATGTTGGATCAGAAGCCAAAAGTTCAGGTGATGGGGGATACATGCCCTACACTCTTGGACAAAAAAGATGTTTAGATTTTGGAACTTGCCTCGAAACTGGGACCGAAGTTGGTATGGCTGGTGTCAACAGTGAAATCTTCAAGCATTTTCGTCAAGGAAAGCAAAATATTATACTGGGTAACTGTGCAGCTGCAAAGGAGGATGTGGCGCGCATCATCCCATTGATGGCTGTCCCCTTGATTCAGGGCACTCTCCGCTATGCCTACGCCATGGACAAACAAAATGACACTCGGGAGAAGGCTGAGGCTGAAGGTGCTACATTCGCTGCAGCTGTTCTACCACTCTTGAATGCCTGTGCTGAAGCTGATGCTGATGTTGTTTATGACAACATGCGTGTTGGCAACGGAGGGACTGCCAGCTTTCCAGTTGTCAAGGAAGCATTTGAGAGAAACTATGAATGTATGGGAGTCACTTGTGCAGATGTGGGAGGATTGGTTGATACTGTCACAGAGGGATACCTTGCAGGTGCTGAACCATGTGGCTACAAGGCACCAGAGAAAGAATCCAGTTCCTCTAGCTCCACCACCACCGGTGCGACCCAAGCGACAGGAGGTGACAATGGACCCAATGTTGGCTTGGCGGTTGGTTTGACGGTTGGAATTGTGGCACTGCTCATCGTTGTAGCTCTGCTTGTTAGCCGGAAAAATGAAAAGGAATTCGACGGCGTTGCAGAACCAGAAGTCGCATAAATTATGGGCTAGTCGTGGCGAGTGAAAGGAGCGTTGGATGAATAATTGTAGGTTAAATTAGTATATGTTACTTACGGAGCGACGACTTGCAATAGTATCACAGCGATGAAGTTCCAATAGACGGCGGAGATTAGTTCCCGACTGAGCCATCCTAGCTAGATTATTATAATAGCTTGATACATCGCCTCCTGAAGGTCCTTGCTAACACTACCAGTACACTACTAGCAGCAGTGCCAATAGGCAAACGGTGCCAGGAATAGCAGCTAGCTAGCGGGAAGAGGGGAAAGAGTAGCATCAAAACGAAATTGCCCCAGTCGGCATGTTCAAAGAAGTAAGCCAGGGAAAGAGTGGACCGGGTGAGTGTGGGGCGCAATGTTTTGAACCTCGTGCATAAATAATTTTCGTCCTGCGAACTGGATCATTTGCATTGAAATCGGTTGCTCGTGCGGCGCGTGACAAGCGCGTGTGTCTCGTGACTGTCGTCGGCTACTACCATGGCGATGAAACGACTCGCTGTAATAGTCTGGATAGTAATGTCTTAGTAGTAGTAGTGTACTAGTGTACGTACCGTAGGTACGATCTCTGTCATACAGTAGACAAGCTAGCTAGCTAGTAGTAGTAGTAGTCTACACACACCATTTACTACTACTTAGTCCTGTCTGTACCAAACGTCCCGAACTCTTGCCGAACTTCGGCGCGTGCTGGCTGAAACGTATCTTTTTCAGTTTCTTTCGACCTTTTTGAAGCCACACATTTTCCACCCCGTGACAAAGATTCATCCAGTGTTCGCCCATCACTTCTTCCTTCTTAAAGAAACTTTTTTTCATCATCACAATTTAGAATCACATCATACAATTGATTACCCAAAGAAAATTTAAAAGCAGCTAAAATAAATCATGTTCAAGATCAAGCCTCTCTTCTTCGTTTTGGCACTCGGCCAAGCCACCGCCAGTAATGTTCGATCCGAACATCGTCAGCTCTCTGAAGAATTATTCCTCACTTATGAGCCCCAGACGACGGTGACCGATCATGTACGTTATGATGATATGGATTTTCTGTCCTGCAGATAACCACTTGGCGGCGCCGTTTGTTTTAATGCCCATTTTTCTTTTTGCTGACTGTTGTTTTTCTATATTTTCCATGAACTCTTTAGGCTGCCATCGATTTGGATCAACAGATGATCGAGACGGAATTGGCCATGGGAACTGAGGAAGGTCGCCAGAACGCAATGAAGGTGTACACAAGTGGTGCTCATTCCAAGTCCTTTGCCACTTTAACTCTTACTACCGCCCTCGCAAATGCGGTTACAAGCGGTGTGGAAGTGGTTGGTCAAACAGCTGGAGGCTCCGAGGTTCGTGGTACGGTTTTGGATGCAGCAGAGTCTGGTGATAAGATTCTTCGTGTCCAGTACGCTACCACAGGAGTCCAGGCATCTTATGTAGGTTGCCAAGTCGGAGGAAGCCCTCAACCCGTAACGGATGGATGTAAGTTGATCGCTTTTTTATGTCCAGCGAGAATGGAACTACTTGTGCAGTAATTGGTTTCTTGCTGTTGCGTTTCTCACGAGGATGCCCAAATTACTTGTGGATAGGCTTTCAAGCGACAGGAAAAGTGACTGTTGGTGCTTTTGGGGCACTCGACTACTCCTACACAGTTGCCACAGACAACCAAAATGCCCGAACGATCCAAGGATTTTCAACAGAAGCCAAGTCAAAAATGTATGAGTGTGAAAAGTGCCCCTACCCAACCTATAAACAATTTTATGATTACTATGGTGCCTTTGATTATGCCAACCAGTGGGTCCTTGCTGCATTCAACAAAGCCAGCACTACTGAATTCACAAATGGAAAGGCTGATTTCTCCAAATACCAGGAGGAGGGACAGACTGGTAAGTCTAATTGTTCCTTGTCTGCCTTTGACTTGCTTGATTTTTACGTCCCTTCGTCTAGGAACCAGAAGTTCTCATGCATCCTTTTCTATTCCCTTGCAACCTTACAGAGGCCATCAAGAAGGGATCTGCCTACATGAGTGTCTGGATGTATGTCAACAGAGAATTGGAAGATGCTGTGGATGATTGCGAGAATGACTGTGGGACTGAAGAGTGTAATGCTGATCAAGTTCATGCTTGGGATGAAGCTGTTGCTTTCTACACAGGCTCCATCCCCAAGAAATCAGGAGATGGTGGTACTCTCTTGTACACCCTTGCCCAGAAGCGTTGCCTCAACTTTGGAACATGCCTTACCAGTGGTAAGGAGGCCGGTGTTGCAGGAGTGAATTCAGCCATCTTCAAAAATTTCAACGCCGGCAAGCAAGCCCTACAGCAAGGACAGTGTGAAGTTGCACAGGGTCTTGTTGGTGAAATCACTGCTCTAATGACAATTCCTATGATCCAAGGAACCCTTCGTTATGCTCATATCCGAGGTGAACAGAATGCTGATGATGAGAAAGCACAGGCTGAAGGAGCATCTTTTGCTGCCGCCGTTCTTCCTATTTTGCATGCATGCAGTGCTGCCGATGCCAAAACTGTTTATGATAACATGGCGACTGGAAGTGCCACACCTGATTTCGCGGCTGTAAAGTCAGCCTTTGAGAAAAACTACGAATGTATGAAGGTGAACTGCGGTGATGTCGGCGGCTTGCTCGATGCGGACAACGTCAACTTTTTCGCAGGGGCCGAACCGTGCTCTGGTGGTGCTGCGCCTGCACCTGGTGGTGCTGCTGCTGCTAGCAGCGCCTTCGAAGCAGGAGTTGGCCTTGCTGTTGGAATTAGCACTGCCGTCTTCGCTGCTCTGGTCTAAGAGTCGACTTGCCGTTGTCCGTTCGTTCGGAATGATGTTGGAGTCTCTTAAGGGTGTGGTACGACCTAATAGAAAAATAGCCTATTGCTAATAACAGTCTGACGGTACTAGTTTATCTGTGGTTTAAAAAAAAATGCATGCCGGTACATTGTTCATGAGCCATTTTGGGGCTTGTTCCCCAGGGTCAAAGCTAGCACCAAAACATCGACAGTACACGAAATAATAAATAGGTTGTGGCCTTAGCTTTTCTTTGCGTACATTTACGTCCAAGATGCATCCCAAGTGTCGTCATTGGAGTTTGACTCCACAACTGAAATATCTGGATTTCGGCTACCGCCGCCACCGGTTGCCACACTCTCCTCTAAAAAGGAACACAAAGATTCCAACTCTGATATTTCATTCTTTTGTCGAGAAATTTTAACCTGTCGATGCAAAAGCCAAGATCATGATCAAATAATTGTGTAAGACAAGGAGCGAAATTTGAACAAATGGATAGGGAAATTTCAGCGGCACCGTGAAAACGACTTACTTCAACCGATTGGCAGTATTGACGAGCCAGGGAATCGAGTGGATAATCTGGAGTACTACCGTTGCCAGATTTCTCCCTCCACCACTGGCCATCTAACCCCAGTCGTTTTCCACTTGCTTGAAGGGCTTCCGCTACTTCTCTGCAGGTCTCCAAGACATTCTTCCCGCCAAAACGTTGCAATTGTTGCTTAAAGGGAGATCTGTCACTACTTGCCGCCGAAGAGGCCGGGCTAGGGATTTGAACATCGGAATCTAACATTTTCAGATGCTCTCGTAGCCGCTGCCTTCGTTCCGCGGATTTCTCTGGAGTGTAATCCAGAGTATACGTCTTGTCACTTGCGAGCTTCGTGGCACTGCCATGAGCTCGCTGCAATAATTTTCGCCCAGCCGAAACCAATGGGCCCAAGGGAGTACTCGGACTAACAGATCCACTTGGCGATGACTGGATCTGTGTTTCGTGGTTGTAATTCGCTTTTGCTTCCGAAGGTACCTCCTGGTGGACTGTGCCACGTACCGGTGAGTTGGAATAACTTATGGTGTTCGAGAAGCTTACCCGACGCTTGGGAACACCACCGTCGTTCGTTGTGGGAGAGATTATTTCTTCTTCCTGTTGCTCTTGGGTATCATCATCCCCCATGAGTGACTTCATAATAATGGACTGTTGTTGGGCTGTTCCATCTTCAATGGTTAGTTGTTGTTGATTTGCTATAATAAGTTCTTGCAAGGATTGATTTTCCTCGAGTGCCTTTTGGAGGAGTTGCTCCAGCTCTTCGCGGGTCTCCTCACTTTCCTTGGCAAATTCCAAGGCCAATTGAGCATCTTCTTCGGCCGCTTCCATTCGCATCACAGCTGCATCTAATTCTTCTTCCAAGGCATCTCCCGTTCGACCCAAAGATTCTCGCTGCGTTTCCATAATGGCTTCCATGCGTTGCAATTTCTGTTGCAAATGAAAGTTTCTGGATTTTTCTTCCGATAGCAAATTTTTGGTTTCGTCATGAGCAATGCGTTCCACCTCGAGACCTTGTTTGGTCCGCTCCAATTCCAGAGCCAATGCCAGAGAATCTTCGGCGTGTGCCTGCACAATGCGGCTGGCGGCCGAGGGTGGTGTTTTGGGATGATAAAACCGTTGTGAAGGAGGGTTGTTGTGGTTGTTGCTACTTTGTTCACCAGAAGAAGAAGAGCGGCTCGCCGAAAGACCTATATTCATATTCGTGGTTGTTCCACTATTTTGTGCTGGCGATGGCGTGAAAAAAGTAGACGTGCTGGTCTGAACATTGGTCATGGGAGCTCGGTTGGACTGCTGGTGCAATAATTGTTGAGGACGGTATTGTTGTGTGACAGAGGATTCTCGCTCAAAACTCGACATCATGGGTTCCACTCTCGTGGGATGAGATCGGGTAGTGTATCGCCGTACAATTTCAGCGGCTGTTCTAGCTGCCGATCTGGCTTCCTCGGCATCCAATGCGGTAGTGGCATTCTCCGCATTGGCCTTGGCGTAGGCCGTATCCAACGTGTGAATCAATTCGGCGGCTGCCTTTAACGTGGCACCGTGCTTCTCGCCGTCATGGTTAGTGTGTTGCTTCTCGCTGTCATTGTTCATGACAGGTTGCTCCTCCACTGCAGCAGTTGGCTCTACTAGTACAGTGGTCAATTCTGTTGCTGGTTGTTGTGGCGTCGGTACTGGCCATTCTGGTTCTGGCTGCTCTTGGTGCTCCTCCAGTTGGTCCTCTTCATCTACGATGTTGCTGGTGTCATATGGCTCATAATTATTAGCTTGTTGGGTTGCCATGGGCATGGGAACTGGGACAGGCATAGGGGCTGGAGCTGGAGCTGGCACTGGGGCTCCCACATCGATACCGCTTTCCGTCTCAGTTGCCTCTTCCGACGAGGAGGAGGTCTCTTCTGGATCGTCATATGGCACAGGTGCAGGGCTTGGAGCTGGGTATGGTGCTGGTACTGGTGCGTAGCTCATCTTGTCTGCACCAAGATGGGTAAATAGAAGGTGTCTCTTTCGTTGTAACCCTTTGTTACGGGCAGTTGAGTAAGTAAATAGCGTGCTGCCACCAGCAGGCACGTCGAAGTGGATAAAGGACGACGAAATTAAATTGACAATGCGATGTGCTTCGGTGCAACGTGTTGTTGTCGGAATGCAGGAAAGATCGAATCTCGGTGCAAAAAATCGGGTCTGGCCTTCGCCTTTTTTTCAGGACGCACAATGAATCAATCGCACAGCTTTATTTCTGTGGTGGGGATTTTGATTTTTTGGACTCAACCAACATGCATGGTCGAAGACGAATCAATGACGATGTTTCTGTTGTTGCTGTCTGTGGATCGTTTGCCATTCTCGTTATTGATTGATTGATGTCTAAGGAATAGGCAAGACAGTGACAAGACTTATTAGCATAGCTAACTTACAGTGGCAACGATGGTGGCTGTTGCATTCCGAAATTCCATGAGACAGATCTTGTCGCGATCAATTGCCATTCGAAATCCAGTAATACGTAGTAGTGGTGCCAAGATTAGTCATCCCAAAATAATAACAAGCCATCCACACAATGTCATCATCACACGAGGTATTCTATCCGATGTGGTTCAAGAGAGAGTGAATACAATGGTAGCTCGGCACACGGATGTGGTAGAGCAATTAAATGATCCGGATGCTTCCAGCAAGGGCAATTTATTTTCCACGTTGGGGAAAGAAATGTCGGCACTGGCTCCCGTCGTTTCCTTGCAAGAAAAATTGGCGACCCTCCAAGAAGAAGTGAGTGGCGTGGAGGAAATGCTGCAAGACGCCATCGAATCTGGTGATGGAGAAATGGAGAAGGAATGCCGAAAGGACATGGAACGGTTGGAAATGACCCGCATCGATCTGGAACGAAAAATACTCGATGCCGTGCTACCACGCGACGAAAATGACACGGAAAGTGACGCTATTTTGGAAATTCGAGCGGGAACGGGAGGAGATGAAGCTGCTCTCTTTGCTGGAGAATTGTTAGAGACATATGCACAATCCGCTAGATCCATGAAATGGAAGGTGGAATTCCTGGATATAAGCACAACAGACTTGGGGGGAGTCCGAGAGGCTGCACTTAGTGTCAGTGGGCGACCCACAAATATATACTCCGTCGACGATCCAGATGCGGATGAGATTGGACCATACGGGTTCTTTCGATTTGAAAGTGGCGTTCATCGTGTTCAACGAGTCCCCATCAATGACTCTCGCATTCATACGAGTGCCTGCTCGGTAGCAGTGTTGCCCTCGATTCCCGAAGAAAGTTCAGATGCGCTGCTGCCGACAACCGAGCTTCGAATTGAAACGATGCGGGCATCCGGGGCGGGGGGTCAACACGTCAATACAACCGACAGTGCTGTCCGCATAACGCATATTCCAACCGGTCTGACGGCCTCGATTCAGGACGAACGAAGTCAACACAAGAACAAGGCCAAGGCAATGAAGTTGATTACGGCACGAGTACGAGAGCATTTTCGGCAAGAAGAAGAAAAGTCAAGAGGAGCCGAACGAAGCAGTCTGATGGGTGGGGGTGATCGCAGTGAACGCATCCGAACTTACAATTTCCCGCAAGATCGCGTCACCGATCACCGATGCAAACACTCCACACATGGTCTTGATAAACTGTTGCAAGGGGGGCTAGAGGGAGGACTTGTTGCTACCTTCTTTCCCATTATGCGGCAAGGATATAAAGAGGAGCTAATGAAAGAGCTAGAATCATAAAAAGTTGAGAAAAATGCATAAACGACTAACGAATGAGCTAGAACCATAAAAAGTTTATTCTAGAAAGAAATTATGCATGCAATTAGTGATGTTTTAGACCGGTGTGCAGAAGGATGGAATTTCCTGCTCTTTTTCGTGGTTTTGGCTTACTCTGTTTTGGAAGTTTGTTTTAGAAAGAGTTTATGCGTGTAACTAGTGTGGTTCTAGACCGGTGTGCAGAAGTATGGGATTTCCTGTTTGGCTTCCTCTGTCTTGCCGCTAGGTGCTTTCTTCGCTTCCGCTATTCTTCCATTTACAGGTACAGGTACTTCGCCGCCTACGAATGCCTTAACTTTCTGGGCTTGTTCGTATCCAAAAGTCACACAATCGGGAAAAGCAACACCCGATCGATAGTTTCCGCAAACCCATAGCCCAGGGACTTTTTTCTCGGCTTCCTCCAATTCCTTGATAATCTCCAAGTGTCCCAACTCATATTGGGGAATAGCTGTTGGCCAAAGCTTGAGTCCCATCACTTTGGGGGGTGGAGCATCTGGCTTCAAGAGGACTTGTCGGCATCCTTTGTCAACTTCATTGATAATTTCCTCATCGGACAAATCAGCAATGCCGACATCACGGGATCCGCCAATATAGTTGAGAAGCAAGTTGTAGTCCTTGGGGGCACGGCCTGGGAAGAGAGATGAACTCCACAGAGTACCGAGAGTGCGTACACCTTCTGTTCGAGGGTTGAGAGACCCGAATCCTGGAAGATCTTGCAGATTGCCAAATCCGTTTGGTAGTTCCACGTCCTTGAAGGAGCTCTTGGGATATGCAACCGTAACAGCGCAAACCGGTGGGTGATAGATGCCAATGCGATCGATTTCCTTTCGAACCTTATCGAAGAGACAAGCTGCACCAGGCATCACAGGGTCCAAGACATCCCTCAGCGCATGCGCTGGGGCAGTAGATACGACGCTCTTGGCAAGAACTGTTTCAGTGCCCGAGGGTGTATCGAACGTGGCTTTGAAGGTGCCATCGCTGTTCTTCTCCAATTTTGTTAACTTCCACTGTAGTTTGACCTTGTCGCCTAATTCCTTTTCGATTGCATTTGGAAGCGTCGAAAGACCTTTCCTGAAGGATCCTGGATTTCCATATTCGAATTCAGGCCACTCGGGTGCCGGTGGATCGGCTTTGCGTTCCTTGGTGAGTTCGACCTGGCGTTTTAGACCACCGTAAAAGATCGCTCCAAACTTGTTCCATTCGAGGCTGTATGCAATGTCTTCGATCCTGGCAATTTTTGGCAATGCCGCCTTCATACTCAAAGTTTCTGGGTTTCCAGCATATACGCCGGAAATAAAGGGGTCAATACACCTGAGGAAAACCTCTTCTCCGAGAATTCTGGTAACCCATTCACGAACGGTTTCTTCCTTTCCTTCGGGTGCGGGGGCATGACCCAAAAAGGAACCAATTCCAGCCCGGATTCTTCCTGGCCAGCTAAGAAGCTCCCCAGTCAAAGCAAATTTCATCACACCGTTGGGTCCAAATACAAGCTCAATTTGTCCCTTTGGGCCTTTTCCACCTTGTCCTTTTGGCAAAGGATGCAATTTGCCGTTGTGGTTGACCCACGGAGGCAAAGATTCATCGGCAAAGACAAGTTGATCGTCGATTCCCAGTTCATAGGCTATTCGCACGATGGAGGGCTGTGTCGCAAAGGAATTGGGACCCTCTTCCCAAATAAAGCCATCATCCGTTTCGTGTGAAATCACATTGCCGCCTAGATAGTCCCGAGCTTCTGCGAGAATAATGTTCAATTTTTGATTGGCATGCAGATTGTGAGCGAGAGTGGAACCTGATATCCCTCCTCCTACGACCAGGCAATCAAGAGTTTCACTGGAAGCTGCTTTGGTGACAACAGAAGAGGATCTTGCAAGTGAAATTTTCGGCGGAGCAAAAGCTTCTGATGATTGGGCCATCAAGGCTGAGAGGAAAGTAACTACAGCTGTTTGGTATAACATGATTGAAGGATTAAGTGGGGGCACAAAGAGATTTTGAGAACAGATAAATTCTTGTTGTGCCTCTAACAGTAGCTAGCAAATATTTATGCCTGTACTCTAAAAGTCGCTCTACTTCGGCTGTTGGTTGAGGTTTTGGGCATCAATCCGCTTGAGTGCCACTCATCATTCTTTCATGTTGTTCATGTCGCGATCATGCATCATTCGTCATCGGCCGCCAACTTCAACTTTTCTTTGGAGCCATCGATTGATTCATGCAACTTGACGTACAGTAGCTCCTTTCTTGTGGTACGCACACTACTCCTCAAAAGTTTAAAACGGTGAAAAACTGGCAATGATTTAACTGCCATTTCGTGGCCCGCTAGTAGAATAGTAGAAGCTAGCTAGCTAGCTAGTATCTGAGGTCTAGCTAGACCCCCTAGCTACTAGCTAGCTAGCTACTAACGTACAATACCAGGAATTCGGTCTCTTCGCCATTTCCAGACGCGTTTACTGGTAAGACTCAAATCATTCATCGTCGCCATGATTGGTAGGAGGCTGCTTTAGCAGACTGGTCGGCGACCATCGTTGTTACTTGCACTACAACTGAAATTGAACTGAGAAAACTCTCAACCTGCCGTGCTCGAAATGATACCATGGAACCTACTTCCCGCGCTGCACTACGATTGGTTTTAGACAGCCTAGAATTGTCTTTTTTAAACTATATTACCTAATAAATGTTATTCGTATAAGAAACAGCCATACAAGGTTTAAGGCTTCTTCTTTCGGTTTCTTTCGTAGGCCAATCTCGCGTAGGCTTGTGATAATTCGTCCTTTGCCTTGCATTCTGGGAAGTTTTCAAGGTCGTAGTAGTGTGGAGCCAAATCCACCAACCAATCCACGTTCGTCACAGTGCAAGTGCGAATAAAATTCTTTGTCGTCAAGGCAAACTCTTCAAAGATGACCCATTCTGGCTTGGATTCAACGACGGAACTCGGGTGGATTTGGACTGTCTGGTTATCTTTCACGGTTAGATACCCACCACCTTGGTCCTTGTGGGCTGTCTGCATGAACATGCCAGCCGTCAATGCATGGCGTATGCTGGTAAAAGCAAACGAACCGTCCCCCCTGGTATCTGAAGAAATCACGGGGAGATCAAGCTTCTTCATAATGCCCATCAGCTGATGACGAACGTTCGAGGCGCTGATCATGGCACGGTCGCTGACAAAGTTGTCCCAGCACCATTGTTTTTGATCCTTCTCTGGCTGACTCTCGTATGCAAAGTAGGCATTGAGCATGGTAATGTGGTCACTATCGGCATGTGTGAATTGTGCTTTGGCTTCGTCCGCTTGTTTCGCGCTTTCTCGTGGCCGTAGGAAAAGTTGAGGTACACTCAGGCAGGCCACAATGGTGGCAATCTCCGAGGAGCAACCAAAATCAGGACTCACAAGAATCATTTTGGCCAATTGCGGATCCAGGGGTAGCTCACTCATTTGGTATCCCAAATCGGTCAATTCTCCTTCGTCGTCCAGTGCTCCTAGGTAGTTGAGAGCCTCGAGAGCGCGCATCAGTGTTTCAGGGGCGGGTGGATCCATAAAATCAAAATGCACCAAGTCATCAATGCCTAGCTTCTTGAGCGTCAAGACCACATTGCTCATTTTGGAACGCAGGATTTCGGGATAGGTTGTTTCTTGCAAATCCTCGTGAAAACTCTTTTCGGTATAAAGCCGAAAGCATTTTCCCGGCCGGGTACGACCAGCACGACCGGATCTTTGTCGGGCACTTGCCCGCGAGATGGGTGACACCAAGAGCGATTCCACTCGAATGCGAGGATTGTAGACTTTTTGCTTGCTAAAGCCCGGATCCACCACAAAGACAATTCCATCAATGGTCAAAGACGTTTCTGCAATATTGGTGGAAACGACCACTTTTCTACCGGGTGGACCTCCGACCACTCGCGGTCCTGGTGCCGCCGAAAATATTTTTCGCTGCTGGTGGGGTGGTAAGGAAGAGTACAGAGGATAAACCACCAGCTCGGGAAGGTCCTTCCCCAAAGCCCTCGCTTTCTCCCTAATCTCTTCACAGGCCTGTTCAATTTCTTGTTCTCCCGTCAAAAAGACCAAGATATCACCTGGCCCTTCACATTCGTGTATGTGAAGGGTTGTTCGTACCGCTGCTTCCACGTAATTGGCTTCTGGTTTGGCCGTATAAAATACTTCCACAGGGTGTGTTCGTCCTGGTACTTTCATCAAGGGTGCATTGTGAAAATATTCTTGAATTTTGGCGGCATCCAAGGTGGCAGACATGACCACAACTTTGAGTTGTCCCGTTTGGGATCCCTTTTGTCGTTTGGGTAAAATTTCCATGAGCAAGCCACAAATAATATCGGTACTGAGTGTCCGTTCGTGGATTTCATCCAAGACAATGGCCGAATATCGGCTCAACAAAGGATCGGACATGGCTTCTCGTAACAACATACCGTCCGTAACAAATTTCAAGACGGTCGTGTAGGGATCACTAACATCTTCAAAACGAATCGTATATCCTACTTCACGACCAAGTTCGACATCCATTTCTTCGGCCACACGTTGAGCAATACTGGTAGCAGCCACACGGCGTGGTTGCGTACAGGCAATCATCTTTTGCCCTGTTTGGCGACACCCGCTTCCAACAAAAATTGTGGAATTTGGGTAGTTTTTCCAGACCCCGTTTCTCCTTCGACAACGACAATTTGATTTTCTTGGACACAATCAATCAGTTTTTCCTTGAATTGATAGACCGGCAATTTTTGACGGGTGGCCAAAATGGAATGATATCGAGCCGAGAAAGGAACCCCCGTCCATGGATTCACATCTTTATCACTGTACACACCCACCGTGTTTCTTTCTTTCTTGGCAGCGGCATCGCCCAAATCGATCTTTCTCTTTCGATCCATGGTCGTTCTGTTTTCCTTTCGTTTGTGTATTTTGAACAACAACAAATGTTTTCAATTGTTCTGCCACACAAGATAGTAAGTAACCGCTGCCTTGGTTCGCATGCAGCGCGCTTCATGGGGGACGTACGATCGACTTGGTGAGAAAAAATGGTTGGTTGGAAGAAGACGTGACTCACTGGACTCACGAACCTTTCTGTGAATGAAAATGATGTCTTTATCCGTGACTGACAAGCAGCTTGGCATCGGTCATTTTCGATTCATTGATTTACAGTATTGATTATTCTATTTCGCAACACGACGAACAACGAACAGCGCTCGGCTATTGTACCTACGCAATAGCTTGACAACCATAATCCATTTGATTGAATTGTGTACCGACAAGAAGGTTGTGTTCACAAAAGCGTATGAAAAGATTGCTATATCAACACAACGGAACACAAGGCTCCCTGCCCAGCTACCGAGCCAAGTAAATCAAAGAACCTGAACACAACCGTGGCACCAGCACCCTATTAATTCAGTCCAATACATTTATCATTGATTCAAAATTCATTATGCGTCCGTCGAAGCTAATGACAAGAAGAAGTGCCGTTGCGCAGCAGTTCCTTCTGGTACTACTACTACTGGTAGTATTAATGACACATCCAGCACAATCCAAAACGATCAAAAGCATCAAACCACGAGAACCCGACGAAGAAACCAAAGCCAAACTGGCCATGTCTGCGTTAGCCGAGGCACTGGGGGAAGGAGATGTCAAAAAAATCAAACAAGCCATTTCCCATGGTGCCGATATCAATGCCAAGGGTTCGGGTGAACAAACGCCACTCTTGAATTCCGTCTTGAGAAACAATGCCAAATTGGTCAAAATTCTATTGGAATTGGGAGCCGATGTGACCATTCCCGAAAAAGACGGGTATACCGTCATGCATGCAGCGGGATTCCAAGGCCGTGTGGAAGCCTTGAAAATATTGGCCAAACACAAAGACAAGACCACGGGAGAAAAAATTTCGCTCCTGGACAAACACAAGGATGGATTTTATCCCATGCATCGGGCGTGTTGGGGAACGCATCCCAAACATGCCGAAACGGTACAATTATTTTTAGAGTTGGGAGTTCCCTATGATTTGGCCGCGGACAATGGGAAAACCTGCATGGACATGACCCCCAATGAAGAGACTAAAATTGTCTTGAAACGGGCGATCAAACAACAACGACAACAAGCCAACGCCGAAAACAATAGCGGTCCAAAAGACGATTTATAATAGAAAAGAGGGCAAGCCATAATACTTTTTCAATACAATACAATGCAATACAATACGCTATGATTTGGCTTGTCTTTATTATTGATGATGGCCGTTCTGAATATGGATATGTGCGTGTATTTATATTCAGCTTCACACCATTTTTGACATGGTGTTATCTGTCTGTTTCACATTGTAAATTCTTCAAATGGCATCATTCTCACGAGCACCAGTACATGTAGTTTGCTTGGGGAAATAGGTAGTGGGAAATGGTTTTGGGTTTCCACTTCTACTAGCGGGGCCGATCGCAGTGAGAGCAGCCATTGGGTGGAAGTAAGGAGGCCCGTCGCCTTTGGCCACATCTTCTTCTGTCTGCACAATCGTCTCCAGGCATATACCTGTCTCTTATACACATCTCCGAGCCCACGAGACTAAGGCGAATCTC
>ENA-ORBV01008924-ORBV01008924.1-microbial-mat-metagenome-genome-assembly--contig:-NODE-8924-length-16677-cov-5.093554_pt1 | contig 16677 bp, 11 predicted proteins | sample MGYA00237777_ERZ505514 | MGnify/ENA primary metagenome ERZ505514 (study PRJEB26160, sample SAMN06269048) | microbial mat metagenome | isolation source: Oligotrophic lake microbial mat | place... | reverse complement strand
AGTTTGGCGGAGTAAAGCATCCTCCTCCATACCTCCTCCAGAATCCAGCCACTGCTACGCAGTTTGGCGGAGTAAATGGCACAAAACAACCACAACTCGATCTCACAAACCGCACCTGGTGGTCATAACTACAAACCATACGGAGCATTCCTGATTCCCTTCGACAGCTCTTTCTCAGTTTCTCTACTAGAGTAGTATATATTATTGGATCAATAATATGCACCATGAGCAACAATAAGGAAGAAAATCCGCTCGTTGGCGGCAGTAGAAGCCACGACGACGAGGATAGCGACGACAACAAAAACTCCGACCACAAGAACAGCATCAAGCCCGTGCTGCTCGTGAGACATGACAATCATCATGATGTATCGACAATCCTCGTCCACGCCGTTTCCAGATGTACGGGAGGAGATTCATCGTCATCATCATCCTCATCCAATAATTGGGTTGGATTGATTCTCATCACGTTGGGCAGCTTTTGTTTTAGCGGCATGTTTTTATTTGTCAAACTCATGGAAGGGACCGCCAATTCGTTTACCATGACCTTTTATCGAGCCCTGGTCGAAATTCCCATGGCGTTGATCTTGTGTTTTGCCTCCCAAGAACATCCGCTGGGACCCCACGACAAAAACATACGGGCTTGGTTGTGGGTACGAGGAGGCATGGGTGGCGCGGCGGTCTTGTGCTTTTTCTATGCCATTCAATCGCAATTGCCATTGCCCGATGCCGTCACCTTGCAATTCACCACACCACCTTTTGCCGCGGCCTTTGCGGTGTGTTTGGTGGGAGAACCATGGTTGTGGATGGATCGACTAGGAGCTGCGATTAGTTTGGTGGGCGTCATGTTGATTGCTCATCCCTCGTGGTTGTTTGACCCACAACAACCGCAACAACAACCAAGCGATACTAATACTAATATAATGGACGCCGACGACAATGCCACCGACAATGACCAACCACAAGACATGGGCGCCATTATTGTTGCCCTTTTGGGGGCGGCATTCGCTGGTCTGGCATATACATCGGTACGCAAAATTGGACATGGTGCGAGTGCCAACGTCATGGTACTTTACTATAGTTGTCTCAGCCTACCGATTACCATGGTAGGTTCCAAAGGTCTCCTTGGAACTTGGAATGTATGGAGTACGACTACTTCTTCTTCTACAGATGGTGCTGCTGCTTCGTTTACGTGGATGGATTGGTGCTGGATGTTGTTGACGGGTATCTCTGCCTATGCCGGTCAATATTTGACCAATCTGGGTCTGCAACATGAAACGGCCGCCAAGGGAACTCTTGCGACTTGCACCCAGATTGTCTTTACCTATGTCTTTGAATTGGCATTTTTGCACGAACCCATCAATGGCTGGAGTGTAGCCGGGACGCTATTGATTATGGGTGTCATGGCCATGGTCACCCTGCACAAACTTCAAGGGGCTGCTGCTGCGGCCGATGTCAATGACGAAACGATGCTTCAGCACGAATCCGTGGCCTGCGAGGAACTCGAAAAAGAAGAAGAAGTGGAGTTGGTGTAACGGAATAAACATTGGATCAAAGAAAAGGGATCAAATATTGATATCGATATGGATGGTATTGTTGTTTGCCTTTTGCGTAATACAACACGATGGACGCGTCCAAACTGTTATGCGAACGACAATACACACTACTGGCACTTTTCGGTGGCAACGACCACGCCGGAAGGCCGATACAATCTGCACTTGCACCTCAATTCGTGTGTATGTGCCACGCATATAAACACCGAAGGCTAAAATAGATGGACGAAACACACAAAAATAGGATTTCGTCGAGGGTAGCGAAAGAGGTGGTTCCCATTTCGCTCTATCCCTGGAACGCACAATAGCTTCAACTATCGAGAGGTTGTGCTTACGGAGACCGGAAAGAAGAATACAAAAATGGTTGCGTCTCTGTCTTCCAAAAATATATACAGTATGTGAGTAGCTCCAAAGGAAGCCGGTCGGAAACTTGATTAGAATCACTGGCGAGGGATCACGGTGAAAACTGTGGTCTTCGTTGCGTTGGCTCCCATCAAAACAACCCGCTCCCAAACTTCCATGTGCCAAACAACGCAACACACAAGGTACCCGACTGTACGAAAATTCAGCCGATTTGAGATATTCCATGCAGTCGAATCCATCACTAAACCCACTTGTAAGCTAGTAGATAGAAGTTTAACACATGCCTCATTCAACTTTTTGGCTGAAAATATGTGTGTATGGGCATCAATATAAATGAGCTGCCTTTGTATAAGTCTCTTCCCCATAGAAGACAAATGCCGGGAGAGGTGCAGGCCTACTAGTGAACAGACCCAAGCACTACTGTGCTGCAGCTATTTCCTACATGATTATGATCATCTATCGCAGATGGGGGGAGACTTGTGATGGGATGTTGTTCTCTTGTGCGACCCGAGGGTTCTGCTGTCCGGGTAGGGAGTTATGTTGTAGTTGACGCACACATGACATGGGGCTTACAGTTTCCAATCGCAGGTTGATAAGGTTTGAGTTCACACATGTAGTTTCGGCAACTGTTGGGCAGAAGGCCATTTAAAATTTTAAATGTTGCATTGGTGCCTATTTGGCCATTCAGCTACTGTGCAGTACCAGGTACGACGTAGTGCTAGTAACAGGCCAAATAAAGCAACCAGATGTAAATATCATGTGACTTTGATGATCGTGGTTTTCTTTTTGTGTGTGCCGAACTCCAAACACAGTTGCTATTCTGCAGTGTTCGTGTTAATTACTCTCGTTCCTCGAATGCCTGCTGTTCCATCGATATGGGCCAGCAACACGGATGGAGGAAGTTCCTGATGCCGGTACTCTCTCTATGCATGCAGTTACTTAGTACCTGGTACATGCAGGTTCATGGAAATGAGATGGTAGAGTACTTCCAAGTAAGATTGGAATGTCACAGTACCCGATGAAACCTGGGAAGTAGCTCACACATTTCAATTATGCTAAAGAAGCAAACGAGTGTAACCACCGTGGGTGCCAGGCCGACATCTCGATTGCAAACGCGGTACTACATTAGCCATACTTCAATCATCTTGCTTCAATTTCAGCAACTGTGATGTCACAGTTTTTCGTTCTACTTATTCTATGTGCGAAGGAGAATTGGCAATCTTGTATTCATGGTATGAATATTGATTTAGTGCGCAGGTTCCTTTTGCGCAATTTCACACGACAGATGTCTACCTCTTGATGGCCAGGAGCAGCGAAGAAGGCTCCTATTCTGATGGTTCAAGCTTCTTAAATAATGAGAAGTGAATGAGAAGTCAGATTGATTTCTGATCAATTAATTCGAAGCAGTACACCTTTTACCAAGATTACCTAGCCAAATAAAGATTCAAAAGCAATGTAATCATCACTAAATGGCAACTGACCACAGTGACCAGTGGGTCTGTTCGACCCTAACAGATCGCAACCGAAGATCAGTACCGGTGTTCTATTCGAACACCGACTTCACCGAGACTATAGGAGTAGTAGTGCAGTTGCAATGTTGCTTGTGTACGATTACGAACAGTGGAACAGCACACTATGGCATTGAACAATTTCGCAATCGACCATTCATCTTAATTGTGCTTCTATCTTATAGTAGTACTCTTGTTCGTACTACTCGGAGTAATTTTAATGGAGCTATACGTGAATACAAGGTCATTACTTAAACTGCTGTAAGAGACATTGCACCATACACAGTAAAGCTGTAGTACGCTTAATTAAGTATGTGCAGTCGTAGGAGTGCTTTCATAAATAAACACAGACTGTAAGTAGACTTGTTAGGTGGCATGAGTTCCAATTCTACTCATGCTGTATCGGGTTAGCAGTACCCAACGGTGTCTAATTATGGACGTAACGACTTATCTCGTTTGACCACCAAGTACAATTAAGAAGCTTCATAAGAGGTTGTTCAAATTGCCCTCTCTTCGCTGCTCTCAAGCTGAAGACAGTAATTAAGTCAATTTTTTGACTTCACTAGCTAGTAGTCTAGCTACGACCAGGTACTAGCTAGTACTAGCTAGTAGCAACCGTGTACGTACAGTAGCTAAACGTGGTAGAACGTTACTGGCAACCGCGACGTACTGTACTACGTAGCTAACTAGCTAGTCTACAAAGTAAGTACCGTAGGCAATTGCAAGAGTCCTGTTTCTCGTGACCTCCCTGAGTGGCAACTCACTCAACCCAGTCAACAAAAAATAGCAACCATCCTATTAGGCTTTAGAAAGCTAACTACTCTACTAGCTACTGGTAGCTGGTAGTTGCGTAGCACCGTCAGAGATAAAAACCACTGATCAACAAACTGAAAAGGGACAGGTTGGCAAGTGACAATACAGTAACATACTGGTACTTACACACGATAATATCAACCGACTCTTTACACCTAACAACTAGCCTACCGGTACCAGAGACGAATGGTGACGGAGTTGTAGATAGAACAAGCATTCATCGAGTAACAAACAAAACAAGTTGCTGTCTCCGCCATGACGACTTCTTCTTTCACGAGTAGCCACCACGGCAGCAACGACGACAACGACAACGACGACGGCTGTAGTGCCGTCAGTGGTGACAGAACGGAGGCTCAATCTCAGTGTCGAGAATTCCTCTCGGGCTGGGAACAAGAGCTGCTCAGCGTCACCAGTGGCCCTGAGAATGACACTTATAGCACGGGAGGAAGCAGCTTGCCTCCTCATCACCCCCACTACAAAAACGCTTACAACAGCTCCTCAAGTAGAGACAGAAGGATGCCTCCTCCACCGACCAGTCGTGGTCCGTACTCTAGTAGTAGTGATAGTAGAAATGGCTATCCTCCTGTGCCTCCTCCTCGTCATTCCCACTACAGCAACCAATACCCTCCATCCTACCCTGAGCAACGACAACGATCCCAAGAGTCGTTAGAAGATGCCGTCACGGAGCATCGTCGCAACTACACTCCTTCTTCTCGTGACAACCGAGGTGCTTCTTCCTCTTTTAGTCATGATCACAGAGATAGCCGAGGCTACAGTCACAACTACAGTCACGACAGATACTACAACCAACCTTCTAGTAGTAGACATGCCTACCATGGCTACCCAGAACCGGTTCCAGAACAAAGTAGTCGATATCCGGGACAAGAGTATCATGATTACCCCCCACAACAACTGCTTAGACAGCAGCAAAGAAGGAGTAGCAACAGTAGCAGCAGATATCCTTCCAGCAGTAGGGACCCGTATGACTATAATGCTCCAAGACATACTCGTCGTGGTGGCGACAGTCTGGAACACAGTCATCATCATCCTACCAGTACGGAAAAGAGCTACCATCGGCCTGCCTTTCCGGGTGCTTCTTCTTCCAGTCGATCCTATGCCAGTACGGGCAGTACGAGTAGTGCCATCCGAAATCATCACTATCCACCTCCGTCGTCGTCATCCCCCTCCTTGACTAGCATGTCGGACGATGACAATTACCTGCAACAGCAACAGCGTCGTCAACAAGAAGAACGGATTCTGCAACACCACGACGAAGATCACGATGAACTCTTGCGGATGATCCGGGAAGAAGAACAAGCCCAGGCCCAACGGGAGAAAGCAGAAGAACGACGGGAACGACAACGGGTCCGTCTTCAAGCCCAATTGGAACGGGAACAATTGGAAGCCCAAGACCGCAAAGCCGCCCTGGCCATGCAACGTCGGATGGAAGAAGAAGATCGTCTGTTTTTGCAAGCCCAAGGGGCATCCCGCGAGGAACTCCGTCAAAAACAAGAAGAGGACGACCTCAAGGCGGCGCAAGAAATTGCTCGCATGTTGGAAGAAGAAGACCGGCAGCAAGAAGAGCTGGACCGAAAGGCGGCCGAAGCCTTGCAACGTCAATTGGAACAAGAAGAAGCTGGAGCGCAGCAACAGCAGCAACAACAGAGACGTCCGGAAGAAGAAGAACCAGTGACGGCTCTGGACATGTCCTCCTCCTCACAACCCGTTCCTCAAGAAGAAGAAGGCGATTACTTCAAGGCTGAGCAAGAACAGCTGGACAAGTGGCGAGCCGACGCCCACCGAAGACGATTCGAAAAAGAAGAGCAAAAAGCATCTCCCGATCGTTCGTACAGCAGCAGCAGCAGCAGCAGCAGCAACAAGAACCACAAGGAGGACGATATGCTCTCCAAGAATGGTATGCACACGCGACAGAATTACTATTCGTCGGAATCCTCCGAAGAAAAGTACTCGGAAAAGTATGCCTATGCTCGGCCTCCTGGGAAACTCCAAGACAAATCGTCGTCGGGCAGTGAAGATGATTACTACAAGCAAAAGAAGGCCCACAATCGCATGATGATGAGACAGCAACAACAAGGGGAAAAGGGCAGCTTTTATTCGTCCGGCCACTCTTCCAGTAACTCTTCCAAGAGTCCACAGCAGCAGCAGCAGCAGCACATGTGGAAAGACCATCGACATCATGGTGCCACCACCAAGATGGGCGGCGCCACGACCAATCATGGAGGAGCTGGCGCCTACTCGGAAAAACGCACCGTCATGGTCGAAATCCAACCAGGCTTTTCCTTGCCCCTCCGCGGCAGCGAAGAAACCATGCACGCCGTGGAATTGGGCATTGTCCACAAGACGGCGTGCATGTCGTGCTGTGCACCCGTCGTGGTCATGGAAGATTGCATTTTTGTCATTTGTCCTAAATGCAAATCCATTGGACCCGTCGAAGGCGCCGACGACTTGTCCAGCATGAATGGATTTGTCGGACTCGGCCTCTCCCAAGCTGTCTACGACTCTCGTAAGTGAATAAGTGAAGAAGGATACAGTACGACGACGACTGTACCGCCTCGACTATATGGGGACTTGGATTGATGAAATATATGAAGGTACATTGCACTCATGATGGCTGCCTGCTGCTTGTCACACATTTTTTATACAACTTAGCCTTGGACGCGGAACTGCCAACTTCACCAAGTAATACAACGTCGCTTACCTAGTAATATGTAGGCCACACACATCAGCTACTACAGTACTACTACTATGAATGATATAATAGATTGCTGAAGTACTTTCAACTCCCTGTACTCGTCGTCTTTCTACCAAGACTACTATCCGTTTCGCGAAATGAGTCAGACAGAGCAACTGTGCTGCCCATTCAAACTGAATGTAACTGGCCGAATATGGGGGGCAACTGTGCTGTCCGATTTCTTGGAGAGCAACTGTGCAATCAATAATCTGAACCTGTACTACTAATACACCAGCTGCCACCACACGAAGATTCATTCAATGAATGATTGATTGCTTTTATTAATAATTGCTCGTTTGATCGGCAGGTTGGCATGAGTCGCATGACAATCCCTGCTGTAGTCACAACTCCCTTGAACAGAGCTACTGTGTAGCTAATTGGCGCTTGCAATTGAAGAAAATCTTATTCACAATGTCAGTACTAGGAGTCGTCGAGAACCAGATGTTACTCTTGGGATTATTGCTGATCGCGACTTTTGTGGTAGTCATTGAAGGATACATTCCGCTTTCATCGGCAACGTCTCGTCATCATCATGAAAGCTTATTGGCGTCATCGTCGTCGAATGATGATGGCAAGCATCCATTTACGGATCAGTTAGACTTCAATGGTGATTCTAGTACCATTAGTGACCGTCGACAGCTATTGCAATGGAGTGGTTCTCTAGCTCTTGCACCTTTTCTTATGGTTCCATCGAAATCCACAGCGGCTGCCGATGCCACTGCCCCTATCATAAATACGGATTATTTGAATGCCATGGTGGATTTACCACCGATCCCGACTGGTTATGGTCGCATCTTTTTTTGTCGTCACGGACAAACCGAAAATAACAGGCTACGATTAGTCCAAGACGCACGCATCAATATCGGCATTAACGATCTGGGAAAACAGCAAGGACAACGAGCGGGATTGGCATTGGCACGGGCGTCTCCCCAGCCCTCCCAATTCTTTTGTTCGCCACTCATACGAGCTAGAGAAACAGCACAAGAAGCAGCAGCAGCAGCACGAAACGAAAAAGGAACTACTAATAAGCTCCAACTGGCAAACGCAGTACAGGAACTGGACGCCTTGAAGGAAGTCGATTTTGGTCCCGTAGCAGAAGGACAACTGGTTTCGGAAGCAAAACCAGCCATGGCAGCTACCTATGCACGATGGGCTATTGGAAATATCGACTATCGTCCAGAAGGAGGAGGAGATAGTGGGAGAGATGTAAGTACAGGGTGCATTGTATGTATGATGGATGTTACATACGTATTGGGTTTCGTTGTCGTCGTGGATTGCGTATGGTCCGCTCACCAATCAATGGTTGCGAAAATTTTTTCTCTTTCTCAGGTTTTGTATCGCGCGGCGGAAGCCGTCAGCTCCTTAGCCAAAGCTGCGGCAAGTGATCAATGCCCAAATCAATGCATTGCAGCCTTTACACATTCCACCCATCTCAGAATATTGTTGGGCTTGTTCATGGGAGAATCCTTGGCAGCAGCGGCCAATTTAAAAACCAACAATGGATCCATTAACGTTTTGGATGTCAACTTGATGGGGAAAACAAAAGTGATTGGTCCCAAGAGCAAACTTTTGGGAGGCATTTTATCCAGGGCCCCAAAAGATTTTTATCTGGAGATTCCCGACACAAAGGTTCTACGCATCAATGAAATTCGCCATCTGGAAGGGCTATAGATATACTATAGCACAGGCTCAGCTTCCTTCTTCGACGTGGTCATTCTATTGTGCAGCTTGGTATTTATTTCTTCGCTTCAACCTCTCTGCTGTACACCACGCTCGAATTGGAAAGCATGGAGTAAAATTGTTTCTCCAATCACAAGAAGCACAATTCTGCTAGCTCGAGACGACAAAACCAATATGAACCCTGTCTATTTGGAAGTTGCCGGAAACATCTTGTAAAGGAAAGGAAATCAGACCTTCTAATTATTGCCATTGGAATGGAAATAGTGGATGCTTGCATAAGTCGCAAGACCATGCGCAAATATCCTGAATTTTATGGAACGGAATGTGCTCTGAAGTTGAGCACCGTGGAAGACTTCAGTTTGGCACGACGGGCGCGCTTCTTCGGTCCAAACCGCGCACGTTTCGGGACATAGTGCCACGTCTCACCACCCCAAAAAGGCACACAATCAAACTGCTGCATTGCAAATCGTTGACATACTACTCAACACACGCATTCACCATGACGTCCAAGAACGAAGAGAAAGAGGAGCGCGATGCCGTCACTGTTTCTGGATACAAAACGTATTGCGGAGTACCCTTTCGACAAAACGTGGACGGAACCAAAACATGGTATCCAAAGACGAAAGTGACCTTTTTTACACCAAATGATTACAAAATTCTCAAGCAACATCTTACGGCTGATGAAATGAATCTTATCGAAAGGAACCTTGTCAAAGGAATCTCGGACACGGATGAGCATCGCAGAAAGAGAGTATCGGGTCTCCCTGAGCCGTCGCCGGAGTGGAAGGAAGCGCTCGACCTGCACTATTCAGTTCAGCGAGCCTCCGACAAGGAGTACTTGTTTGTTGCAACGCGTCGCTTTGAGGAAAGTGAAGTCGTCGCTGTAGCGCATCTGTCCCTTGGTACAAAGGGCACGATTGTCGCCGAATGCCGCCCCGCAAGAGTGTCGGTATATCGAGAAGCCACGATTGATGTGTGCCGTGGAAAGTCGGAACACTCACTTCGGCTGCTGTTAAAATCAGTCGGCGCCTTTTTCGATGCCTGGGCATTGTTTCAGATTCAAGTGGACCAAGCGGAGACCGGAGGCTGTAGTTGCAACTACAAGTTGACTCTTTCTGTCCCTAATGATAATGACGACTTGTCAACACATTTGGGCAAGCGAGTCGCAGAATATATCCAGGTTTGGAGTCGCCCAACGATTCAGATGTGCCAATCGTGGGGCTATGAAACAACAACCGGTCTTCGTCGTGCTACCGCAACTAATGAAACTCTCTTCCGCATTTGCAAGAAGCCCTAATCCTATGCTGCAAAACTGGATCTACCCTTCCTGCCCAAGTAAGTAGCCTGGGCGGGTAAAACCACTTTAAATATTATAGCCTATCCCAGTTCTAACATTGCATAGCATAAGGTAAAATGAACCAGCTAGCGTCACGGGCTATGTTGGAACGAAGCAGCCAGAAAAACTGAAACACCGAGGAGAAGCGACACAATGCTGGCATGGCGCTGTCTCGAGCCGCTCTCTAGCTAGCTAGCTAACTAACTAGCTAGCTAGTACTGCAAGATCAAAATTAACAGTTGCATGCATCGTTGTGCAAGAAGTCAAGGCCTCCGTGCTCTCTTGTGGAGGCCGCCTAATAAACTTTAATTATAAGGTTGAGTAGAGTGTCAGCTACTAGTAGGGTTCGGGGGAGGCAGATAATTGTTCTACGTACACACGAGTACTATAGAGTACTCATTGATTCGAACGGCCGTGATACCGAAGTGGTCCATTTGAGTGTTGTCAATCGACGCATGCTGGTGATTCTCAACCGATGGAGCGACCGAGGAAGAGACTTGTACAATGCGCCAGAAACAAGAAAACAACTATTTGCTGCCCTGTACCAGTTACCACCGTCAGATAGCACGAAAACAGGCAAGAAGCAGAAGTTGCTGCCTCTTTTTTGTCACAAGCTGACCGAACCCTTGGACCGTCATAATTATGGATCCCTGGACGACATTTATTTTGGCAATGCCCAACGCTCCCGCAACGGTCAAGTTGTTGCCGTGGTGACCGCCTTGCCATTCGGGAACGAAGACAATGATCATGAGGAGGAGACCAGACAGACGGCAGAAGTTGTCATCTATAATGTCACGGATACTAAACTCGACAAAATGTGCTACCTCGAGATCCCCATTGGTAGTCGGACCAATGACTCATGGTTGAGCATGACTATAAGCAATGGTGGAGAATTACTGTCTGTTAACACTACACAGAATGAATTGGAACAGGAGTATGGGCATTGGAGAGTCTACAGACTGACCGACGGAAGGGCCAAAGTCATGGTCCAGATGGACCAAGTTGAATATCACTTTCTCGATCATCAATTCACCCCCGACAATGAATTCTTGATTGTTGCTCAAGAACCTGACAGAGAACCAACCGAACAAGCAAAAGCTGATAAATGTAGGTCCTTTTTTCTGAAGACGAAAATACCAAGCTGGTTGGCCAAGCGAATGATTGTGGCACCTGTTGACTACTCGAAATACTATGAGCTTCGTTAAACCTGAACTAGGATCTAGTGAACCGAATAAATATCCAAACGGGTGTACTATGCAGGTTGGCAGCGGTGTGGTCGATCATAGAGCTGAACAACATACTAGCTATATCTACTTTGGAGTGCCTTGATAAATCATCATGGTCAGCTGTTCACAACCATGCGTAGTAGAATATTTCCTTTGGGGGGTAAGAAGTAAGTAACAACAGCAATGAAAGGCCAAAATATTGAGTACTCTCTCCCGCTCTGGGATTAGCCACGCAATCTAACAAAAGTCGTCGACAAATTTTGGTCATTGTTGGGGACTTCAATGTGTTCGGTCCTCCCAGTACTCGCCCTTGATTCTACTCATCCACAATAGACTCGCACCCAACTCATAATAGTAGAGACGCCTCCTCCAGTACACTGCATTACGTAGTATTAGCAAACCAGCTGTCACTCCTTCAGTCAAACAACTCGTGTAAGCCAATGTCACTTCCAAACATGGCTGTCGCATTGTGACCGACACCTGGAACAACATGCAGAACATGCGTCTTTTCACCATAGAAAGCTTCCAGATACTTCATGTATTGCAATCCTCTCGCACGTCGATAGGGACCCTCCAACATGGCAGGGCAGCGCGTATCCATGTGATTGCGAAAGCACGGCCCCTCGTCCGCCAGAAAATCACTTCGTTTCCAGCAAGATTCACTGCACGTGGGCAATCCATCATTGCAGGTATCGTTCTGTCCTACCAAGTATACGACATCCCGTTTTCGGTACGCTCTTGCCGCACGCTTGGGTCCCGATGCCAATGGATACGGGAAGGAGTGCTTGCGATCCGAAAACCCACTGAGACCGTACGGCCAGCCATTATAAGCCGAGTCGTGACAGACAAACGAATAATTATGTTCGGTTTTGCCGGGGACCTCCAATTGGCTGCCCATGGCAGGGGTGCTGCAATCGGTATCACACGTACAATTCATACTATCGCATCGGCATTCCCCACAGGAATACGTCCATCGGCGTTCGTCCAAGTAGGAATACGATGATGGGTTGGCGATCACAAATTCGACATCGACTCGTTCATCAACATCCCACTTGGCCGCCAGTTCACTCATAATGGCATATCGCTGTACCATTTGTCCACCAGCACTGTGCCCGACAAAACTAATCTTGTCCATGTTGGGATACAAAGTCTTGTCAGTCAAAATGGCTAGCATTTGGTCGAGGATCGCAAAGCTCGAAATGGTCCGCCCTCCATGAGACCGGCGTCCATTCCCACAACACTCGGGGTCCGATTCGGCTCCAGCCCGCCAATCTCCCCATGGCTTGGTGGCATTCCAAAAGGCATCGGTAGGAAGGACACCGGGATCGTTGCGATAGTTAAAATCGGGGGCAATGACCATGATATCGTTAAAAGGACGGTATTCTTGTTCGAGCATCAAAGATCGAAAGGAGCAAAAGTAGGCATCCGCATCTCTCATGGCACCATGCTGAATAAAGAGGGCCATGGTGTGGTTTCCACCGGCCCGAAGCAAGTTGGAGGCATGATACGGAAAGGTGATATTGTAGTTGTGATGAATATTCTCATCCTCCATGGAGATATCCAATCGATAGACACGCAGACAATGTTCGTCATAGGTCACCGACGGATCATCGGAATCCATCAAGTATTCTTCGAGTTGTGTAAATTCTGTTGTCTCATCCTCTACCAAGTGGCGTCGTCGGGCACCTGCTGTCGTGATTCGGTCGCATGCTTGCTGCCAATTGAAACCCCGGCATTGTTCCGCTCGTTCCTTGGCTTCTTCGGCAGCATGCTGCACCAGAGTCACCACAGTTTTTTGTTTGGGATTAGTATTACTACTGAGGGGTTTCTGTTCTACCACCGACAGGGTTGCACTACTATTGGTTTCGTCCGTAGTAGGACTCCAAAAATGAATGGCGCCAATCGCCACCACCTTCATCATACAAAGACTTACGACCAGGATCAAGATGATTTGGGAGGCCCACGAGCGATTCTTTTCCTCCGCTGCCGCCTCAATGTCACTGTATCCTTGGGCAGATGCCCTCTGTCGTCGCGTCAAGAAAAAGGGTACCGTCATGGCTGCTGCATGGACCTTTATCTGCTCAGCTGAGATAATGCCAATGTTGAATGAATCCATAGCATAGACTCACTCACTTGATATTTTCAATAAAACAACGTGAGAGGTGGCACACCATTCATTGATTAAAATGGATTCCGAGATTCGTGAAGGATTGAAAAAGATTCATCCATTTTTGATTGGGGTGTGTGTGCGTGCAACTGAAAGATATTCTCAAAGATACCCTCGCCTTCAGTTGAGTATTTATTTGTTTCACTGACAACGAAGCCACGATGACGATAACTAATGTATGACGACTTGCATAACTATACAGTTAAGTACCTACTGGATTAGTTTACTTTTGATTGTCTAGCTATCGAGGTTGGAAAAGGAAGACGCTTTGAGTAGTCCATATCCAGCTCGTTAGCTTTTATTGAAGCACACCCTGCCAATAGTAGTAGGACCACCTGCAATTACCTATCTACTAGCTACCATCCAACTTTTGTTCCATGAAAGTCTCTCTTTGGCATGATTGGGGTTTAGTTTGTGCCGCCGCCCTGCTGATAGTCTACTGGGATCCTCTTGTAGGCACGCACGCTTTCATTGCGAGATCCGTCCATGTTGTTCGCATTCCCACTGCATTTACGACACCTACACGACAACAAAGGACCGCCGTTCTTGTGAAAAGCAGCAGTGTCGAGCAAGTCACCAACAAGGATGACGATCGGATACCAGCGGTAGTGCTGTTACTGCCAAGCGCTCCTCCTATTCCGACAACTGCTGCTGACAATTCTGCATTGCAAGATTCCGCACAAGAAATTGTCCAATTCCTTACTAACTTGAACCGTGGAGTGAATGCTGCTGTGGTTCCTTGCAACTCGGAAGATGCCGAACGTTTCTGCCTACAAGCCAACGCCTTGATCGCGTTGGGAGTGGATACTCCCATGGATGTTCGGTTCGTGGCCACTACATTTCGAAAACGAAGAACTTCATGGCAAACATACAACTCTCTAGGCAGCATGTGTCAATTTGCCTTGGGTGGCAAACCCTTTGCTCCCTTGATGGATTCCTACGATGAAGCCAACCCTACCTGGGAACAATCCATACCTTGGAGTAGTGTGTCTCGCGATAAACAATTATGCGACCAAATGATGACGCTCTTTGATCAAGGCGGTGAAGTGGAAGATTATGGAGCCGCCATTCAATTGTTTTTGGATGCCAAAACGATTCGGTGATGCCGCCAATTCAAATATATATATATCAAAGGAAAGGGATTTGTTTTTTTTCGCTGGAACCAACGAGGCAGTAGTAGCAATCAAGATTGTCACAAGGATGGACAAGGAAGCCACTATTCTACAGCCACCACGTAGCGACTGTGTGTATTCTACAAGTATCTAAGGTTACATGCATGGATAATTTGTGTGTGTGTATAGTAAATCAAAAAGTAAGTATTCATTGTGACACAGCATCTAGTAAGTCAACAAAAAGCTGAAGATTCCCAATGCCAAAAGGCCCGAAAGAGAAGGAAGAATTTCATCACCGGCGCTGCTGTCGGTTTCCAAAGGATCCTCAAGCCCGCTGTCGGCATCCAGCTTGGGTGTTTCTGCTCCGCATAAAACTTGCTGCCCCGCCATGCGGCGTGCCATGTCACTGTAGACGGCTGCTTTTGCTTCGGGAGACGTATAACCCAGTGCTACTTTGACCGGATATTCCACCTCCGGTGTTGTCTCTGGATCAAAAACGAATTCTGTTATATTGGGACATTCGGCCGGCAGCTGGCTGGGATCGACACCCGTGTGAAGAGAAAAGGCCGATCGGGGAGCTTCCGGGAAAGGTTTCAATCCCTCTGCAAGCAAGCAACATGAGATTGTGAGATCATTGGCAAGTAAAAAATGGGCCCCACGACGAACGCCGGCTAGATCTGTCATACCTTCACCAGCCTCAAAGAAATGAATCCCATCCATTTCAATCAACGACATGCGAGGTTCTTCGCAAGCATCGGATAGGAGCTCGAGTGCCAACATGATAGCCACAGGATCAAACTGGGGGGTACTTTCCGTTTCGGGGTCGTATGTCATGGCTTCCGCGTGCACGAGCAAGGATTCATCCGCACGTCCCGCAGCGGACCAGATTTTGTACCAATTCATAGTAGCAGCCGCGGCGGGATCACTGCCGCTCAAGGCGGCATCGGCAAACACCTTATAGTCATCACCACCAATTTCATCTGCCATTACGACAGGAACATAGTATACATTAGAAAACTTGACTCCGTTGCTGCTATCCAGTACGAAATTTGCTGCAGCAGGATCACAACCAATATTGGTTTCATCTGACGGAGCCATCACACCAGGGTACGGTTCAAAGTCAGCACACCAATTGCCGGCCATGACAATCAATGTGTCAACCTTGGAGGCAGCTTCGGGGTAGTTCTCAATAAGAGCCCGCAGCGAAGACTGGCCACCAACAACCAAATACCACCAGTCCTCTCTATCCGAGTTCATAAGCATTTGCGCCATATGCTCGACTCCATTGGGAATGATATCTGCAACATTTCCTCCAGTTGTCCGCGAAATCGCTGTAGTTTCATTGCTAGCTTCGTTGTCTCCAAAATAGGCCAGGCACTCGGGTTCCATGGAAAATCCCATTAGTCCTGGAATGGCACAGACACTGCCGCGTTCTTCGTAGGGCGGAAATGAGGAACCAACGGCGACAGGAATGTGGGCCTGTTCGCTTAATCCCAATTGTGCTGCCATGCATTGCGCACTTAAAGCTGGTTGTTCGGAAGTGGCCAACACAAGCTGGATATCCACCAAATCTTGGGAATTGATCAACAGCCCAAGAGCAAACACATCGTCAATGAAGGGCCCATAATCCGAGTCAAAAATAATGGGCTGCTTTTCAGCAGAGGACGTGAAAACCACAACGCTCACAATGGAGAGCCAAAGGAAGGATGATGCCGCATGGAAAACCTTCATGCTGCTATAAAATCAAAAATCGAAAACAAAAAGTATGAACTTCGACAAAAATGAGGATCCAGCAGCATGCTTACCTACAAACAAGGATCTTTTTTCAGCAGCCACCAACTGCCCACGATGGAACTTTAACCTCCTCTACATATTACGGCATTTTTGGTTCACGGAAATCTTGTTGCCAGAGCCGTCTCTGTAGCATTGAATGCAGCGGATGCTCATTCATTCTGTTTCTTCCTTCAACAGGAAGTGAAGCTTGACCCAAATACCGGTCATGTGTGCGTCTGTAGGTAGCGCGTACATAATGTACATAGTCACTATTTACTGCATGTAGCTACTTGAGTCAATATTCAGATCGAGACTGGTTGCCCATTGAAACCCTTCTAGGTTCAATAGCATCTGTCTCTTATACACATCTCCGAGCCCACGAGACTAAGGCGAATCT
>ENA-ORBV01008921-ORBV01008921.1-microbial-mat-metagenome-genome-assembly--contig:-NODE-8921-length-16686-cov-9.108315_pt1 | contig 16686 bp, 10 predicted proteins | sample MGYA00237777_ERZ505514 | MGnify/ENA primary metagenome ERZ505514 (study PRJEB26160, sample SAMN06269048) | microbial mat metagenome | isolation source: Oligotrophic lake microbial mat | place... | reverse complement strand
TTCTGTGTTCCCACATTTGAAATTGTAGATCCCAGAGTTGGGTTATGAGGTTGGATAGCCATGGGCGGCCTTTGTTGTGTAATTTTTCCGATAGAAAATGGTCGTCCATACACGATTCGAAAGATTTGTCTACACGACCAAGAAGGAAGGTGTCTGTTGCCGTAGAAGTGTCATACTGATGTTCAAATGCACGCATGCATAGCGTGCGTGTTACACCTCAGCAACTTCTTGGCCCAGTTCGTTCTTTCTTACTCCAGCTCGAGGGGTGTGTCTTACTTCAGGAGGCCCATCTATTAAATCTGTGTCTGTTATAGCATTTTCCGTTTCACATGACTCGGTGGAACCCAGATTGAATACGTTCTCTGATGGGTTGTACAATGAGAATTGAAGACTCGGAAACTGATACTTATTGTTCCCCGTCCGCTCCACCCACCAATTTGTTATGACACAGTACTTTTTAGCATTTTTCTTGTATGTTTCGGCGACTGATGGTTTTACTTTCCTTTTTTTTCGGCCCTTTTGGGGGGGGGGGGTCTTTCTTCTCATCGTCGCCACCAATCGCATACCGCATAGGGATTGCCACTGCCGACATAAATGCTGACTCTTTGATCTCCTCCACTGATTGCCTAGGGCTTGACATTTCCTCATAGTCGGGAACTATCGGGGCATAGTAGAGCCCTCCATAGTTGTACCCCTTGTCATCTTCAAAGTCAATCTTTGCCCAACCGAAGGACTTATTTGCTGCGCGATAAACACAGTAGAGCACAAAAGAAGCATTAGAATCATTGGTTTCCTTCATTATGATTCCGCTAATTGGTTCGCAGTCTTGGATGGCTTTCTCGAGCAGGTGTTTTCGGCTGTAGATGTAGATTGTTCTCGTCTTCATCATCTGCCGGTCTTCAGTGAAGGAGAACTCCTTGCGAAAGGCTACAGGATCGTTCTCTTCCTCATCACCAGAGTCGCTGTCTGCATTGTCACCGACATCTGTGTTAGTGTCGCCTTGGCTACTTGCAGCTGTGCGGTTGTCGTCGTCTTCCAGAAGATCATCAGATAATCGTATGAGCCCGCTGTCGTCAATGATATATTCTGGCTTGTCTTCTGCTTCAGCAACGTCATCTCTCATTTTGTCCGCATTGTTAGCAATGTCGTTGTAATTCAAAAAACACGTCTTATAAACACGTTCCATGAGTCTCTCGAAAAAAGTGTTTAGATCGGTCACTCCTCTCGGTATGTGTGGTTTCACCAGTTGAATGAAGCGTTCGCCCTTTCCACCGCCATCCCATAAATTGATAAGCGCTCCAAACGTTTCAACCATGTGAACAACATTGAATAGGGAGAAGTAATTTGATTTCATATACCAGGCTTGATTCATCGTGTCCTTTTTTCCTTTTTTCCCAATCTGATTACGTCGGACGAGTATGTCTAGCTCTCTGACACAAGACATGAACTCTTTGATGTAACAGTCAATCAGAATGATGTTTTCGCGAGCAATGCCATTGTGGGTAAGCAGCTGGGCAACAAGTGCAACGAAAGATATCACTAATCTCTGCACGTCGTTTGACCCACATCTCACGCTGTGCTCACCCTTGCGGTAGCACCAACCGTATGTTACCTTGGAAAGACGGACCCACGCAAGCCAATTTTCACTAACCCACGCACCAGTTGTCTTTTTGTTTCCTTCATTGAATGGATGAACTTCCAGCCAACTTAAATGAAACTTCCTCACGTACTCCAACAATGGTTGGGCGGACTTTCGAAAACCTTCGTCACTGTCTTCGTTGCATTTGTCCTTTAACCAATCCGTTGTTAGCCAAAAATTACCACTAGCAAGCCCCAAGAAGAACTGATGCATCAGCAGTTCAATGTGTCTGTCAATGCCATTCGACCCAAGCCACGAGGCTTTCAGCTCGTAGCCTGCTAGGGACGTTGATGTGTCTGAATAGTCCACCTCCACATTCGACTCTCGGATTGAATAGGCTGTCTCATAGATCTCTAGGAAGCAGTTTTTGTTGATGCCACAAGTTCTTGAGTACAGCTCGCCTGTTGTTTTTGTCCAGTTCGTACCACTTTTTTTACCTCTTCTACTGAAGTTGTAAAAAATAAACTTTGCTGCTTGGCACAAGAAAGGAAAAGTCAAATCAACGGCTTGGAGCCTTTGGAGGCCAACCTCCCGACCCAAGGGTGGGTCAGGACCACCCGGAGCACAGCGCATGGGATAACCTGGTGGGGCTGGGAATGATAGCATTTCCCTGTTAGTGGGGGTGTCCATGTCCCAGTCAGCGCATTCGGGGCAACCAGAGGGGGCGCCATAACCGCTGACCACATCAGAGTTCTTGTTTCCCATCGTGAGACTCTTGAGGAGCTTTATTCTGTTGCCGCGACATCTGTAGCATGCTGGTAGCCTTTCGGTGTTGGTGCCCTTATCATCAGGTTGGACGAAGTTGCTCGACCAGCCAAAACCAAGATTGGCATCTTGAAGACCTAATGCGCGCTGCTCCACGAAGCTATTAGTTTCCGGCTTGCATTCAAGGGGTTTAAAATAGCAAGCCACTCGGAATCGACGGCAGTAGTCACTGCTGTGACCAAGAGTATCGGTGACATCAGCTCTCTCCGGTTTGTCTTCTAGCGATGCAAGAATCTTTACCGTGACTGGAAATATTTTTTTCAATTTTCCGTGATAAACCAAGACTGGCTTTTTTGGATCTGAAATTTCCATCATGTCCATTCTGTATTTGTGCTCAACTTTTTTCCAGCTGGAAGAGGATTTTCGGCCAACCGCCACAGCAAAAGTGTTATTTGCTGTGTTGATTTTGTTTCGGGGTGGAGCCAAAGTTAGGCTCCACACATCGACAGACTTCCTGTTCTGCTTAGTTCTATTGGCGCCGAATCCATCGCGCCAATCAAATGCCGCAACCAGCAAGACAAAAGGATAAGGAAAAGAATCTTCACGGATCGCCTCCACCGCACCCTTCTTCATCTCCTTGAAGGCATTGCAATCATGGATGTGGCGACACGCTTCTTGCCCAATTGGTTCAATGGCGGGCATTTCCGTGTCTTTTTTTACCTCGTCCAAGTCAAATTCAATGCCCATAGCAAAAGCGTGCCTGAGAATGTAGATAGGTTTCATGTAGGCGATGCCGTCAATGTTTTCGACGGGAGGGATGGGAAGATGTTGCCACATGCAGTCCCTACCTTGGAATCCGTACAAAGTGTTTATGGTTTTGAGGCTTGGTAAGCGGGTGTTGCGAAAAAAATCTGTTTCTCCTCCCATTTTTAGGAGTGGCACCAATGTCTCAAACTGCACTGCTGCCCGCTCTCGTTGCTTCAGTGAACTGTCTAGGAATTGCAGCAGACCTTGAAAGTGAAACTTTGTCTCAGGGAATGATGGCATTCTCTCCGCTACCAATCGCCAGGTCTTTTGGAATGCTCTTGCAACAAGGTACCTCATGCCACCAAACCTCCTATGGTCACCGCCAGGAGTGTTGTGCTCACCTATCCAATAATGATGCATGTTTTGGAGATGTTTCTCTGGAAATATTTTTTCAATTTCATCGTTTGATGCTTTGTCTTTACTTTCGAGGACTTTTTTCAGCCACCTGTCACCATCGCTGCTCATGTCCCAAGCTGGCCACGAATCGTCCTCAATCACATCTCTACCATCCCTGGTGCGCTTTCTGGATGGGGTTTCATGTTTTTCCTCTTTCGCGTGTAGCTTTTGATTCTTCATGTGTGTTTGCAATCTGTTCTTGTTAGGTGATCTGAAAACGTGTTTGAAGCAACTGTACCAGGTCTTTTCCTTCCCTCGGCAAAGAGGATTCGAACAAGACAGCACATAGGCACAAGGATCCAAATTGCAGAAATTTTCTTCTAATATAAGTTCACAATCTGTCACATGTTCCTTGCAACTTTTGCACATGAGAATTGTTTCCCACTTGTCGCGATCACTTTTGCTCCATTCTTCTGTCTTTGGGATCAAGGCAGCCAAGGCTTCAGGAATCTTGGCAGCCCAGTCCTCTGGAATGGCGTCCTTGTTGTCGTCTACTTCTTCCATTTTCTAGCCCTTATTCTGTGTTCTAGCAGTAGATAGATGAATGCAGACCAGAATTGGCTGTTAAGCGCTGCATGCATGCATGCATGTCTGCCCACCTATGTGTGCATGCACAATTAAACATGCGTGCATGCATCGCCAACAACATGCACTACATATGTACATGTGTATAATTACAATGAACCTGAATGACATCGAAAATGTGAACGCCAACCACACATGCCAACATGCCCCGGCGTTTTGCGTAATAATGTTTCAACCAGGATTTGCGCGCTCACATTGTATAGTCTTCTTTCTGAACGCCAAAATTGAATGAAATGAGAACCATTGCTGGCAGGCGCAATTTGGTGAAGAGTGCCAAGATGCACGTTAATTGTGGCATGCTCGCTAAGATGCCGGCTATCCATGCCAGTTTAAAGGGTAAGAATGGTAGCAATGCCAACTTTGTTAAGTGGTGTGGTGAGAATGCCAACGATGCTTAAATCTATTAAGATCCTTTACAAAAATGCTAAGCCCGTTTAATTAATAGGTTATTTCGGTAAATTCATGAGGTTGAGGTTTCCGGGTAAGATTGTTAAGTTCAAGGGCAATCCCTTAAGAAAAAACGCTAAAATCTTAAATGTTGAAGGAATTGTAATTTCTTAGCGGGTAAAAAAGCATTAGTGTACCTGAACTAAAGTTAATTAACAACGAAGAAATCCAAAATTTACCAAAGAAATGAGAGGGGATTTCGAAGTGCCGACTGACGTCATACCTCTAAAATTTAAGTCACCCGGGCAGCAGTTGTTTATTTTGTGACGCCATCATCAACCATCAAAATCCATGCCATCAACCCGGCCTTCAACTCAACAAAGAAGAATCAAGGGCTGTCGTTACAACTGGAAATGGGGATTGTTATGATCAGCGTCGCTTCAGAAAAAATATTAAAGAGGTTAGACAGACAGCCGACGAGCACAGTAGTATCAAGGAAAGACTGTTGTAAATAACCTTTCAACTACCTGTGTATTTATCTCTTCCATCCAACAGCTTATCAATATATATATCCATATCATCATGATGCTACAAATATTTCTTCCTGTCGTCGCGACGCTGCTTCTCGCCACCATCACAACGGCCTTTACTCCTCCATCCTCCAAATACTGCCCTACACAACAACCTACAGAGTCTTCACTATTGAAAGCTGTCATTCGTGGGGATGATTTGGATTTGGATATCATAGATTGGAGTCAAGGTGGTGTGGGATTGGCCGAAGCATCCGTCATTAAAATTATCGGCACGATCCAACACAGTCCTGGCAAAGCCAATCCGACCCCCACCGATATGATTCGTTATACAGGAGTACGCGAGGTATCATCCGACAAGTTAAATGGTCGTATTGTTTGTACGGGACGTGGTGTCGAATTGTACAAGGATCCCGGTGAGGGAACGGCCAAAGAAGTGACACTGGCCCCTCTCGATGCCGTGCGTGATTCCATGCAAGGCATGGGGACGACGCAAGATGCCGCCAAAGTCGTCATCAACTTTTTGGGGGGAGATGACTTGCAAATGCGCGAAGTCTTGGATGCCTGTGAACAAATGGTATTGAATTTAGATGTCAAAACGGGTGCCAAAATTTCTTTCAATTCGATTGCCTACAAGGATTTTCCCGCCGATCAAGCATGGCTGACCGTGGTGGACTTGCCGGAAGTAAGTGATGCCCAAGACTTGCGAGGAGAAGAAAAAGCCTTGGCCGAAGGAGAAATCTATTTCTTTGATGGGAAATATTATACCGTGATAAAGGAAGATATCACTACGGCCGTGGCGTAAAAAAGTCTTGTTGTTGTGATGGCTACGTTTATTATTAGTAAATAAGTAAAAGTGTTTCTGTGTACATAATTTTCTCTTCAAGAATATTAGAGTAGTAATTTGCTTCAAGATGTGTGCTCCATTCGCCGTATCTGTCAATCGACTCGTCAAACAACATATCGGCAGGTCTCGTCAAAAGATAAAATGATAACGCTCAATGACAACATGTGCACAGACAAAGCCTTGGACGGGATGATCCTACTAATGAATCCATGACATGGCAACAATCACCTGCTGATATTTCAAATATTTAAATAGTCTACACTTTTGCTTTCGTTCCAAGTCACTTGAATAATAAGCTGTTGTTGCCTCCAAGGCAATTTTTGAAACCCATGCCCATCCATTGTATGGATGGCGCATACGCATACTGGTATTCTAATCTCTGTTGTGTTGTGACTGTCGGAAATTTCAGTCTGCAGGGGCATGCATTCATCAGCCCATACTCAAAAGTTAACTTCGAAGTGATTTACTCTTCGTTACAACAAGGTGCAAGATAGTTTACTGCTATGAAGTACAGAACCGTACTGTCACGATGGGCCAGCTCGTGCTCTACTAGTAGCTGCTACGTATCCTTCGTGGTACTTTTGGGCCGTCTAGTAAATGCCATAATCTAGATTATTAAAATAAGATCAAGCATACTTTTAAAATTAAATTTAGTGTTTGCAATCTTGCAACGAAACTTTTTACCACGAGATGAAGCATCTTCCCATTTACTTTTTGGAAGTGCCTTTCTTTCCTTCCTTTACTATAATGATGACATCCTTGTCCGAAATCCCCGGTATGGCAGGAGCAGACTCGGCAGCGGCAGCTCTCTCGGTAGGTTTTCTTCTGCGCGGGGATTTACGCTGAGGCGACATGGCAGTCGTAGTAGTCGATTTTGAAGACGCCCTGGATGCGGATGCTTTCTTGGCAGGAGAGGAGGGCGCAGCTCCTTTGGTGCTGGTAGGGGATTTTGGAGAAGGTTTGGATTTCGCCGCCGGTGATACTTTCGGTGCGGTTGCGGCTTTGGGAGACGGAACAGGAGCCTTGGGAGAAAGAACTGCTGCAGCTTTGGATGGAGAAGCAGGTGCGGGAGATTTTGGAGCAGGTGCTAAAGCTAGTGGCACTACGTTGGCAGGATTGGCTGCTGCGGTGGGTGTTGGACGCACAGCCGTGAGCGGCGGCGAAGAAGAAGACAAGGGCATTTGCGCAGCTTGTAGCTGTGCTTGTGCCATTTGATGCTGGTGCAGCTGCTGCATGGCAGCCGCGTACGGGTTGTAAGGATGAGCTTGCGGCGGTGCATAACCATATCCCGGCATGGCATGGGGGAGATGATAATTCTGTGCGTAGGGATTCGGTGGATAAGCGGGATGGTGATGTGCATATGGATGATAGAGATGGGCATAGGGATGCACTGGCATGGAAACTGAAGGCACCTGCTGAGCCATCGCCGATGCGATAGCAGCCATGGCTGGAGACGCTGCTGCTCGAGGCGCCAGCGCTGTTGGATCTGCTGTGGCAGTCAAGTGCGACATTAGAGGCGAAGACTTCGGGGGCGTGGCCTTGGGTGGCGACGCCTTTGGGGGTGACACCTTTGGGGGTATAGCCTTTGGTGGCGAGGCTTTTGGAGTTGCTTTGGGGGTTGACGCCTTCGGAGGTGATGACTTCGGGGTTGACGCCTTCGGAGGTGATGACTTTGGAGATGACGACTTTGGGGGCGATGCCGATGGGTTCTGTTTGGCGCCGGTTGCCGCTGGTGCCCCAGCAGGAGTGGCTTCTGACGTTGCTGCCTTTTGAGCAACCGCCTTTTTAGTGGCAGGACGCTTGGCCTTGGCAGCCGCTTTGCTGGCTGTAGCTTTGTGAGCAGTAGGCTTCGTCGCCGCAGTCGTACTGGATGTGGTTTTCGCTTTGGTTGCTTTCGCATGGCTGTTAGCGATTGATTTTGGGGCAGCATCCGATGCGGTAACACTCGTACTATTGTTACTGGTAGTGATAGGAGGAGGAGCGGGGCTGGATTTGTCAATGGCCGTTGTAGACACCGGCGCAGCCGGTTGTGGCTCAGCAAAAGTACTTGCCGAGGGAATCTTGGCTGCATTGGGGACAGCACTGGCCACTGTATTTTTGGAAGTTGAAGTTTCAGGTGTCGCCTTGGCGGCAGCTCGTTTTTTGCTAGCGCCGCCAGCCTTGCTTGATGGTGGTTTGTTGGAGATGGGTTGAAGAGCCGTGGGTGATGGTGTCAGATCTGACTTGGGTGGTTCTTGTTCTTGTTCATCTTTCAGATCCTGCTGTTTGTCCAGAGGTGTTTCCTTTGGTTTTGGTGGTTCCTTCTCTTCTTGTTTCACTTCCCGTTGGTCCAGGGGTTCCCCTTCTGTGTGGCGCCGCCGCAGTTCCTTGAAGGCATTTAAATCGTAATACTCTTGTTGTGTAAGAGGATCACGATAGCGTGCCACGTTACCGGTAATGACACAAAGGCGAATCGGTTTGGGCCGCCGAAGATCACACGTGTTGGTCAAGATATCGGGGACATGTTCCATATCGGGAAAATTAATGGTATTCAAATATCCCCGTCGCGAATGAAAGCGTTGAATAATACGAGCTCCATGAGCTTGTTGGTGATGCAATTGTCGTTCCTTGTCTTTTTCGACTTCATCCAAGATGCGTTTTCGTCCCAACAACCATCGTTCATTTTCGGGTTCCGTGTCATGGACGGCTTCCAAGAGCAGTTCTCCTTGTGTATAAAGGCGTTTGTTCTTGGCTTTGATCATTTGTACTTTTTGAGAATTTTTTTCGGATTCTCGTTCCTTGACATTGGCCGCTTTTTTGCTGACTTCGGAGATTTGTTTGGTCGACGTTCTCACGGCTCGACGACGAGGATCGGTGGATCGTGTGGCTCGTCGAGCTCGGGGTTCTTTTTTAGGAGGAGACGTCTTTGAAGTTTTTCGTTGGAGTGGCGCTGCCGGTGCTGGAGCTTGTTGTTGAACTGATTGTGCTTGTGCTATTTGTGTTTGTGTTTGTTGTTCTGGCAGTGGCGATTGTCCGAGCGGTGGTGGTTGTGCAATAGAGAGTGCCGGAACGACGGCACTAGCAGCAGTAGGAAAAGGTTGTGTCGCTCCCAACCCAGGAAAGTTCAATACAATTCCCGCATTCAATCCATCTCCCATGGCTCGTCGCATCCCCTTTGCTTTTTTGGTTGTCATCAAATCCCGTCCCGCTTGACTAATCATATCGACGTGCATTCTCTTTCGACTGCCCTTCTCTTCTCGTGCCAACCGCTTGTCTTCGGCAGCTCCATCGGCCGCTCCTTCTTCATCTTCGCCTTCGGTTTCACTATCATCAAAATCGGAATCAAAATGATCTTGTTTGGCCGAAGAATCTTCATCGCTGGATCGAAAGGAATCATTCCCACTGTCATCGGGATCGTCGGCCCAAGTGTCGTGTCCCCAAAAGGCTTCGTCGTCTTCTTGGGCTTTTCCCACCAAGGCACCCATGCGTTTGCCAGCCGTGGCACGGCGACTACGTTCTGCAGCAGCTGGCATTATTATTCTGTTTTATTTGGTGGATTGGTAGACTAGCTAGCTAGAGTATGGCTGCATCAGCTGCATAATACTATGGATTGGCTGTTAATTAATCAAAGTTTGGTTCTTGCCGTTGTTTATTCAATTGAGTGCGTTGAATTAAGGAGACGAGTGTTGGATAAAAATCAAAAGAGTCCGAGCAAGTGCGCGTGAAAGCTATGTTGTGTTTTGAAGGCCGCACAGTAGCTCATAGCTCCGAGCAGAGCGGCATCAGCAACAACTCGAAACGATCGCGAAACAACAACCATTCAATCGGTGATTCACATGCAACACCTCCGCACAGCAACACATCTATCATCAACAAAAAAAATTAATATTTGAGTTCATCAATACACCACCACCGCCAGTGCAATAGGCGAACACTGCAAGCAGTAGACACGTTCTTGTGTTTGGGTTTGACTTGATCCTATCCGACTCGGTTCGGTTCCAACTCATAACCCCTAGTTCTCTTTTCTGTAATACATTGTTTGATTTATTCATCACGGGCGTGGCGTGGCGTGGCGGCTTTGTGCCTGTAAAAGCAAAGACATTTTTATTACTGGGCGAGATTGCATTGGTGGTTGGTTTCCTTTTCGTACGGTACACACCAAACATAAGCCATGGCGGACTATCCTGGAGAATTCAATTTTGGTGGATTGGGCTACAATAATTCTATCCATGATCCTACCACAGATGGAAATTTTACAAATGCGGATGATGCCCACCAAAGACAACCTGAAGCTGCACCGTCGGCTGCCGGCGATATGCTCAAACAATTGATGCAACAGTGTCTCGCATACCATGAAAAGCAGCAACAGGAGAAAGTGCCAGAACCACCACCACGAGAATATCCTCCTCCACAAGCATACCAATCGTCTCCATTCCTGCTGGATCCTTCCCATGACAATGCTTACTCTCCTACCAGTAATGATGGCTTCCAAAATCATTCACAGGGAGTAGGAGAAGAATATCATCCAGCATCCATCGTGCCACAACCAATGGAGAGTCACATCCAAAAAAACAACGGTAGCAATCAGGAACTTGTGTCATCATCATCACCATTATCCACCCATCAAAAACATGACATTGAAAAATTTGTCCAAGAAGGTCGATCACGGGCCAATGCGATTTTGGAAAAATTTCAACAACTCACACGAGATCACGGAGTCACACAACCACCACCTTTACAAGCTTCTTCCAGCAGTGGACTCCTAGTACCATCAGCATCTGCCACGGATTGGGAATCACAAGCCGCCTCGGAATATCGGATCAAACGAGAACGCTTTTTGGAGAGCGAAAAGAAACGAAAAAACAAATTCTTGATCAAAAATTGGGAGTATGTATCCCGCCGAAACGATCGTAAATTACAACAGCAACTCCACCAACTGGAGCAAGCCAAAGAATGGGAAGATCAAGTTCAAGATCAATATCGAAAAGTGTTGGAACTCCGCAAAGAACGATTGTTGGGTGGAAACAAACACAACAAGAATAATACTAATACTAATAAGCTGTCATCGCAAGCAGGCATTGGCACTTCCAAACGAAAACGTGTCGAACAAGAAAAACACCGGGAAGGACACACACCATTGGCATCCGGTCAGGACAAGTCAGCCGCCCTGTACTTGTCGGGAATGCCCACGGATGGATCCGTTTCGGAAGCATTGTTGCACAAGTTGTTTTCGGGATACGGTACCATTCGCAAGATTCATGTCTACAAAAACAAAAAGACGGGAGCCTTCAAAGGGGATGCCTTGATAGTATACGAGGTACAGAAACTCGAGGAAATAGGGCCACTCTTACAGAGTGTATGTTCTCAGGTGAGTGTGTCGCAGACCCATATTGAATTTACTTATTTTCATGTGGCCTGCTTGATTCAGTGGGTTGGGAACAGCATGCGTATTTATCTGTGTTCATGGCACACGCCTAACATATCAATTGCATTGATGGATTTGTGTTGTAGATGAATGGAGCAGAGCTTTATTGTGGCTCCGTTCTTCAGGTGCAACCCGCCGATTCCAATTATAGTGATCCCTACCAAAAGTTAGCTCCCTCATCATCCGAACAAGAACAAAACCAACAACAGCTACCACCAACTACCGACCCTGCTGGCATGTCAGAAGAAAAGCCGGTAGAAGAGACTGCAGTGGGCGACGATAAGGAGGAAGGCTCGGATCTTGACGATTTCTTTGGATCCTTGGAATGATCGACCCGAATGAGAGTTATTTTCAACCAATCCAGCTCGTGACTCGTCCAGTCCCGTGGAAAGATCCAACCGTATCCATCCAACTTCTGACTGAAGTGATGGAAAAACTTGCCGCAACAACAACAACAATGAATGAGAACAAAAAAATAAATGGTAGTTAGTTGAGAGGTTGCCACTGCCTATATCCGACTAAGATATTTCCTCGCTATAGTAGCCATTTAGAAGGTACTATATCCATATCCCCAAGCGCACCAGCGAAAATGACAAGAAGGTTAACCATGTCGAAAGCGTTCTTCCTCATCTCATTTCTCGCCAACATCAGCTGCAATGAAGCTCTCCAGGTGCAACGCATGTCGGCACAAGAATACCAAACAAAGCGACGGCAACCGGGAGGTCACCTTGCCTTGGATTGCCCCATTTTGATTACGGGTGCCTTGCCCGTTCAGGATTGTGAAGAATTGTGCGAAGAGTGGATCCAAAGTGTTGGCTCTGAAATGATTACCATCCAAAGAAAGAAAAAAGATGACAACATGAAATCCACAACTCAACTATATGAGTGTACAGTGGCACAGTCCTTGGATCTCATGATGAAGTCGACCTCGAACGATTCGATCTTTGCTTTCTTGGAGGGTCTTCTTGATTCCAGGCAAGTTTTTGGGGACGATGACAGCGATCCAGAGACTATTCAACAACAGGAAGACGTACTCGACTCGATTCAAGACCGTCTTACAATGGCTCGAGAATCTTTATTTTCTGGGGACGACATCAATTGGTTTGATTATTTCCCCGACAATGCCAAGCCGTTGGATTGTGTCGTATTGGCGGGAGAAGGTGCCACCTCTACCTTGCATCGGGATCCCTTTGAGTGGACGGGTACAAGTTTGTGCCTGGAAGGACGCAAAATTTGGCGCTTTTTAAAGCCCAGTGATGATGCTGATTGGGATGCACGATTGCAGTATTATCGATTGAATTCTACAGCCTGGGACAGTAGAAATGACAACGACGGCGGTGATTCTGACGACGATGACAACAGCAACATAATGACACTGAGTGCTGGATGGCAAAGTGACTTGTCCTTGTACCAATCTACTAGTACAGCACATACTGCTGCATCGCCATCCAGCAATGTCAAATTCGAGTTGCTAAGGGCACATGAACTAGCCGAAATGGACGACGCTGCATCGGAGGAATATTTAGAACAAGTGGCGACTACCTACAATGCCTTCCAACCGCACCCAGATATTCAACCCATGCCAGTGATGGGCGTCGATTGTTGCTCAGTGGTCCAGCATCCCGGAGAGCTCCTATTCATTCCTCCCTACTGGTATCATCAAACCTATGCTCCAGAACCGAGCCTCGCTGTAGCTTCCCAGCGATGTGGAAGTCGTCTGGATGCCACACGGGTTGTGCAACACATATTGTCGCTTCAATCCACACCATCGTCGTCGGAATTACCCCCAGCATTGCACACGTTGATAGACGGTTCCGTGGATCCAGTGGACGGAGATGCGGAGGAAACCGTAAAGGTCCTGTTTGATTATTTACAGATGCAGGAGCAACAACAACGAAGGTAACCCTCTCGCAAAATAGAATAGGATAGATTTAGAGCATATTTATTGTCCAATAGCTAAGAATGAAGAAGCTTCATTTGTCTGATTTCGCCTCAACGATGAGATGTCCCGTAGCAATCGCAAGGCTGCTGTATGCAGCAACTCAGTTCATGGATTTGATTTTGCGAAGTGTTTTTTTCGTCAGAGGGTTCTCTGGTCCCAATACCTTTTCTTGAGTAGTAAGGCATTGCTTATACAATTCCAAAGCGTCTGAAGCTTCGCCTTGTTCTATGAGAAGTGATGCAATGCAAAAGTAGGTAGAGGCGGTCGTTGGGTGATCGCTCGATAGCACACGCTCCTGGATGTCTTGGGCACAGCGGAACAATTCCATGGCTTGCGAATATTCCTTTTTGGCTTTCAGTACTCTTCCAAGGTTGACATATGTAGAAGCGAGACTTGGATGGTCCTTGTCCAAGGAAACCTCTTGAATGTCGCGTGCGCGCTGCAGAATGGCCAGTGCCTCGTCGGCATCTCCATTGTCGTGTAGGACACTCCCCATTTCACTGCATACTCGAGCCGTTGAAAAGTGCTCCTTGCCAAAGGCGGCTTCATAATATGATAGAGCTTTCTTGTACATGGAAAGGCTCTTTTTGTAGTCCTTTTTTGATTGATAGAGACTTCCAAGGGAACAGAGCGTTGCAGCTGCGGATGGATGATTATTACCAACGACTCGTTCAAATATCTTGAGTGCTCGATTGTAAACCGCGAGGGCCTCGTCGTAATCTCCCTTGGCCTGTAATGATCTCGCCTTGTTCAGATGGCTTGTCGCTGTATCGACGTGGTCACCCAGAACCAGAGACTGAATGGCAATGGCTTTGCTCTGGAACAGCAATGACTGATTGTAATCTCCGTTGCCGTGATGGATCCTTCCAAGATCGCTGTAGGTTTTGGCGGTAAAGGGGTGGTTTCCCCCCACGCTCACAATGAATATGGCCAAGGCTTTTTCAAAGTAATTCAGTGCTTCCTGGTGAGACCCCTTGAGTAGTTGCATGGAGCCAATACTGCTGTAGATGGAGGCCGTGGCTTGATGTGTGCTGCCATATGTATTGACACAAATTTCGGCTGCTCTTTCATACATTTTGAGAGCCGAGTCAAAGTCACCAATGGCATGAAGACAATGTCCCAGGGATGTGTAAGTTGTTGCCAAGTGTTGGTAATTATCTCCATACAGTGCTTTTTGTATCTCCAGTGCTCGGTGGTGCATTTTTAACGCTTCTGCGTGCTTGCCTTGGGATAAGAACACAGAACCAATATTGCTAATGGTGGCAGCTGTGTAGACATGGTCCACCCCGAGGTCGTCCTGGTATATTTTGAGACTTTTTTGAAACATATCCACGGCTGCATCATATTCATTATTCCGCTGAAACAGCATGGCGACATTGGTACAAAAGGCGGCATGCGTCAGCCGGTATTTTGTTCCGGCGCTTTCCGAATTGATTTTGATCAAATCTTTCGGTTTGGGAGTGTTAGCCATGCTGATGGCGGAATCGGAGTGTCGTTTTGGTTTGGTGGGTAGAATTTTCATGCGCTCCTCTTGTTGCTGGACAATGACATCAATAGCTCGTCGTACCCAGCTTCTCAAATAATTGGTGACAGATTTATTGACGGCCTCAAATCCTGTCGCGCTGGTTTGTAGAATATCCATAATGCGTCTTCGATCTTCTTCTACCGTCGCTTCTGCTTTTTGCACGGATACATTGGCGAGTGCCTTGTACAGGGCGTCGACACCGCCACCACATTGTTGGTGTTGCTGTTCTTGCTCCTTTTGCTGTTCCCTTTGCTTGGGCAAGGATTCTTCCTTCTCTTTGATGGAAGATTGTTGGTGTATTTCTTTTCTGGATTTTGAATTTTTCTTTTTGTGCTTCTTCTCTTTACTACTACTACTTCCCAACAATATTTTGCTCATGCGTTCTCGCTCCGCCGGTGGCATGACAATGACAATATCAATTTTATTTTGCAATGCCGTAAACAATTCAAAAATACACCACACCCGTTTGAGGTACGTCGGATCTTCCCAGGGTCCCATCATGGCCAAGACGCGTCCAATCCCCAAGACGCGGCGTCGAAATTCCGTTTCAAAATCGAGTACAGATTGTTGAAACATTCCCGATTGATTGGCCTCCACGACCCGATGCTGATTGACACAAAGGCAGCACATCCAAATATACTTTGCGGAACGAGATTGAGAGGAAAGGTCATTGCAATTAGGTTTCAAAGAATATGCCTTCCTCCAATACCGTAAGTACATTCTAAACATATATTTAACTTACCGTTCGTTTGGGATCACAGTCCTGTTCTCGACAATAATCTTGCAAAGTGGCCACCACATCCCCCACGGTATATTGCCAGGTCCAACTCAGCATGGCCGTCGAGGGACCGACATGATCCTTTCCTTGCAAGGTATGGACGTAGGCACTGCCCATGCGACCATCAATGGGGCAGCGACTGTGGCACGTTTTTTGTCGGACAAAGTTTTTTTCCGTGGCATTGCGTTTGAGATTTTCCAAATCCAAAAATCGCGTTTTTTCCGTCGCCTTGGTTTCCAAGACACTGGGTAAAAAGACATGGACAAAGTGGTGTACACTGACGCCCAGCAAGTCTTTTGCGGTAGTATTGAATTCATTACCGGCATTCTTTGCCATCTCAGAATCACCAGTCAGAGTGCCCGCCAATAAGGGTTGTTGTAATTCAGTTGGTGCTTCTGCTTGTTCTTGTTCTTGCTCTTGCTCGTGTGGTGGATCTGGTGCTTTCGTAGTGTTGGTTTCTGGAGGATCCATTGGTTGTTCATCATCATCAGAGTTGCTTTTGCTGTTGTCATGATCATCGCCACAGGGGCGTTGTAATTGTGTAACAAATAATTCTTGGTTCCTCGGAGACTTAGGCATGCTTCTAGTGCTGTGCTGGTCGTAGCCGACGAGAAGAAGGGCAATGCAAAAATCTCAAGCTACCACAGTCAGCGTGTAAGGGCTAAGTTACGATTCTTGGGGAGTCAATTGCTTATTCTGTGTTATTATTGTTGCTATTGTTAATCTTGCAATGACTTGTGGTGTTTGTGAGCTGAGCTGTCAGCTGTGTACCACCATGAGCAACTCCTTCGGAAATCATACTAACTAACTAACTACTAGCTAGTAGAGACTCACTGCATGGTAATAGTGCGTGCGTTGCTTGGATGATGTTATGTTGACGTTGAATTCGCTTCCACTGGCACTGCCGTAGAGTATGTACCGTAAATACTATTTTCTTGAAGAAGAAAATTCGCTTTCCAGAATATCCACGTCTGAGAGCATGGAAAGGGAAGCACACTTCTTCATCATATCCATCGTCAGTATCGCGACCGCCTAAAGAAAGATCGGCAGGCCAGGAGGTCGTGCGTGAGCCCAGCTTTGGACGCACTTGGGCTCATTATTTTTCAGCGACATGGAGCGGGCAGGCCATGTTAGACTTTAT
>ENA-ORBV01008920-ORBV01008920.1-microbial-mat-metagenome-genome-assembly--contig:-NODE-8920-length-16689-cov-3.788647_pt1 | contig 16689 bp, 11 predicted proteins | sample MGYA00237777_ERZ505514 | MGnify/ENA primary metagenome ERZ505514 (study PRJEB26160, sample SAMN06269048) | microbial mat metagenome | isolation source: Oligotrophic lake microbial mat | place... | reverse complement strand
GTCCGCGGCCCCGAGCTGGGGGAGGTCTTTGATCTCATAATTGATGCTCCATTCATGGGATGGGCATCGGCTAACCAGATCGCAGGAGCCATCAACGGCAAGGCCGACCCGATCAGCAACGGCGTCGCAGTCGCCGTCGACGAGCGCACAGTCCGAATTACAATACCCAAGGCCGAGCGCGCCGATCGCTCCGGATTTCTGAGCGATGTCTTTAATGCTGATGTCAACCCCGCGCTGATGGATCTGCCAGCACAGGTGATCGTAAACCGTCGCACCGGAGCCATCATCGTAACTGGTAACGTGGAAATTCGTCCCACGGCCATCACACACAAAGACCTGAGCATTACCACCATAACGCCCACACCCGCCCCTAGCCTCGCCAATCCGCAGGTCACCAGAACTGGCTGGGCGGAGCTTAAAACCGAAGCAACTCCGGCAGAAAGTACTAAACTGGCAGACCTCATCGCCGCTTTCAAGCAGCTTAATCTCCCCGTCACCGAACAGATCGAACTCCTCCAGATGCTCCATAAGAGCGGCGAACTGCAAGGCAAACTGATTATCGACTGAGCAACCGCCCGTTTCAGTCCCGCACTCTAGCGATACACAACAGCAGGTACTCCACATGCCGGTCGACCCCACCTCTTCTCGCTTACTTTCGCTCCCTTCTCAACCGATTCTTGAGACGGCCCCCGCTCACCGTGTCGGGGGAGGCTTAAGCCCGTTCGCTCAGGCTTTGGGTCAGGCTCAACGTAACTCAATGTCTTCCCACGATGAAGCCAGCGTCGCCCCCCCTGGTGAGGCGCTTGATACGCCGATGACTCGCGCCCGGCGCGGGGCAGAGCAACTCGTGGCAACCGCCCTCATCCAGCCGATACTCCAGCATCTAAGAACTTCGAACAAAGCCGCGGCTCCCTTCGGGCAGACCCAGGCCAGCAAGACGTTTGGAGCGAAGTTGGATATCGCCGTTTCCGAATCGATCACTCGTTCGGGGAACTTTCATTTGGTCGACCGCGTCGCCAAGACTCTGGCAGCGCGGGCCGCAGGCGGAGCCTCGGAAGTGTCGGGTAGTACCGAACCTCTCGGTACAAGTGTAACACAACGGCAGGATGTCGTTTTACCCCAGGAGATAACAGGTCATGGCAGCATCGACCGGCCATCGCTCGCCCGCTCAGGGCGATAGTGTAATATCAAAGCTTACCGCAGGCGGCACGCTCGCGGGGGCGCTCGAAGGACTGTTGCTTTCGCTGCTCCAGGCCCACGAGGATGCCCGGCGAAGCATAAGCGATCAGCGCAGTGCGCTCCGTGCGGGCGATGTAGTAGCGCTGAGCCGCGCGATCGCACAGGCAGACTCCGCCGCGGCAGAGCTAAGCAAGCTCGATCGAATCCGCCGCGAAGTCACCGTGCGGGCCTGCGCAGCCTTCCCATCACTTTCGGCCGCGGCCAAGAACCACAGCGTAACGCTGGGAATGATCGCCGCACACATGCCGCTCGCGGCTCAGCGAGCCTTAGCCGCACTCTGTCAACAAGTGCGTGACGTCGCCACGACCCTGCGCGTGGAAGCTGCCAGCGCGCACCTCGCCGCGGCTTCGCTCGCGGGCCACATTGAAGCGGTGGTCCGCCAGGTAGGACGTAAGTTAAGTCACAGCGGGACGTACGGAAGGCGTGGCGTCGTTGAGCACCGCGAAGCCGTCGTCTCGTCCCTCGATATGCGGTCATAAGCCGGAGCGCGTTTCATGAGCCTCACCGCAGCATTACAATCCGGGCGCAGTGCCCTCGCCGCCGGTCAACTGGGAATCCAGGTTGCTGGCAACAATATGGCCAACGCCGCGACGCTCGGTTACTCGCGCCAAGTTGCAGATCTTGAATCACTCCGCGGCGATCAGAGCACGGCGGGTGGCGGTGCCGGGCGGGGCGTCCGCGTAACAGGGGTCCGTCGCCAAGTGGATGATGCACTCGCCGCACGATTGCTTGGAACCTCCTCAGACGCAGCCGCGGCGGGAACTCAGCAGCGCATCCTGCGATCGTTGGAGCAGACCCTGGGCGAACTCGGCGAAAACGACCTCTCCAACGAGCTTTCCGGCTTCTTTCAGGTTCTCAGCGAGCGAGCTAATAATACAAAGAGCAGCTCCGCTGTGGTGCAGCAGGGCGACAAGCTCGCTGGCTTCATTCGTTCGATGCGTAGCGAGCTGGTCGATCAACGTAAGCAGGTGGACCAGGAGATCGGCGGTGTTATCGCCGGTGCCAATAATCTGCTTACGTCCATCGCTCGATATAACACCGCAATCTCAGCCGCAGAAGGGAGCGGTGCTACCGCCAACACGCTGCGAGATCAGCGCCAGGAATCACTCCGGTCCCTCAGCGAAATGATGGAAATTTCGTATGTGGATCGTGGCCTGGGCGGGATCGATGTACTTGTCGGCTCCGCACCCATCGTGCTGGGCGAGAACGCAAAGGTGCTCGAAGCGCGCCGGGTGACATCCGGAGGGGAAACGACCGTAAAGATCTACACCGCTGGCGACCGAGGCCAGGAACTTACGATCACCGGCGGCCAGGTCGGTTCTCTTTTGCTCAACCGCGAAGGGGCGATCGATGCCACCATCGCCAAGATTGATAAGCTCGCGGCTCAGCTTATCTTTGAAGTCAACAAGCTCCATAGCACCGGCACCACCGCAGCCGGGCTGCGCTCTGCCAAGTCCGATCGCGGCATCGCGCTCGCCGATCGTTCGCTCGCCATGAACTCGGCGGAAAACACTTCATTTTCCTCGCTGCCCTACGCCGCGCAGAACGGGGGATTTGTGGTGCAGGTGCGCCAGCAGTCTACCGGGGCGACACAGTCCGTGCGTATTAATGTTGATCTAGACGGGATCGCCGCCGATGGAAGCGCCTCCGCGATCAACGACTCAACTGCGGAGCAGATTCGTGCAAGCATCGGCGGCGTCGCCGGTCTGACCGCAACCTTCACCGCGGATGGTAAACTTGAGGTCACCCCCGACAGCGGCTTTACTGTTTCGTTCAGCGACGACTCCTCGGGCCTGCTAGGCGTTCTGGGCATGAATGCTTATTTCACGGGCACCGGCGGCGACTCGATCGCGGTCCGCCAGGACTTAATTAAAGATCCAAGCTCGCTCGCCACCGGGCGAATGATCGACGGGCAGTTTGTCGAGAACGGTACCGCCCTCGCGCTGGCCACTTTACAAACCACAAGTGCCGCAGGGTTGGGTGATGTAAGCATTACCCAGTATTGGCTGGAAACCGCGCAGATTGTGGGCGGTGCTACCGCAACGGCGACGAGTAATGCCTCGGCCCGCGCCTTGGTTCACGAGGCGATGGTCTCTCAGCGTGACGCCCTGAGTGGCGTAAATATCGATGAGGAGTCAATCAGCCTGCTGGACTTTCAACGTCAGTATCAAGCCGCCGCGAGAGTGATCTCAACTGTTGATCAGTTGACCCAGGCGCTCTTCGCCATGATATAACATGACATAACACGATATAACACGATATGACAGGCCGCAGTTTCTGCGCTCTGTACGCGGCCCGTTCCACCCGATCGCGATCTTTCTGCGCTGCGGCCGCGTCGATTCGTTACTAAGTCTTTGTGACATCTCCCGACCAATCATGCCACACCAGGCATGATTATATTGGCATACTGGTTGCGTAGTAGAATCTTGTGCTCGAACGTATTACCAACCAGATGAGCTCCCGAGTGTCGCTGCAAACGCTGGCGCGCACCAACAGTGCGCTCTTCGAGACTCAGCAACAGATTTCCACAGGCCGCGTGCTTCGGCACACCAGCGACAACGTCGCGAAGGCAGCGACGGTGGGGGTTCTCGATGACCGCTTGTTACGTTCAGTGCAGCTCATGCGTAACTATCAGCACGCGGGTAGCGCGCTGGGAGAGGTCGATTCAACGCTAGATGCCGCTCACGACATCGCGCTCGAGGCCAAGAGCCTCGCCTCGTCTCAACTCGCTGTGACATCGTCCGCTGGTGAACGGGCCAGCCAGGCCCGGGTGGTCGATGGCTTACTCCAAGGATTATTCACGATTGCCAACAGGCAGGGCGTGGCCGGTTATGTTCTTGGTGGATCGACCCCGAGCCGCACCCCGGTTTCCTCGCTTTTTGGCGCTTATCGCGCTTCGGGAAGCAGCGGGGGGTTGACTACCGATCTGGACGCTGCTAACTCGATCCCCATCACCCTTGGCGCAAGCAATCCAATTATATCGGGTGAAGCCCGCGCCATCGGCACGGTTGATCTGCGTCCCCGTCTTAGCGCGCAAACCCGCCTCCGCGATGTCGCCGGAGCCTTGGGCGGAGGGCTTCGAGGTGCAGACGGCCAGCCATCGACCGCAACCCCCCTTGGTTCGGTTAAGTTCTCCTTCGCGGGCGGCCCGCTTGAGCGCATCGACTTTGCGGGCTCCGATACAGTTGAAGATGTCCGGGTAAGAGTTGAGGCCAGCCTGCGCAGTTATGAGCAGCGCAATAATGTAACTATCTTGGATCCGGGCGGCGTGACAGTCGGAGATGACGGACTGCTGATCGACATCGCGGGTACCGGTGCCTCACCCGCGCTTGAGTTCTTTAACATCGGGACCGGTACGACCGCCGCCGACTTAGGGCTGACTGCGTCAACGCCGATACAGTTTACGCCCGCATCTTCAGTCGCCGGTGGACTTAGCCCTCGCCTCACTTGGCAAACTCCGGTGGCAGACCTGCGCGGCACAACCGGCCCACTGGGTAGTATTCGTCTGGGAAACGCGGGACGCTCGGCTGAAATTAATTTATCAAACGCGGTAACCCTCGGTGATGTCAAGAACATCATCGCTGGCGCTAATCTAGGTGCTCGCGTCGAGCTGAATGCCGCCGGCGACGGCATCGATATCGTCAACGAACTCTCCGCAGCGAGTAGTGCCTCGCTCTGGGTGGGTGAAGTGGCGGGCAGCGGGTCCGGCAACGCGGGCGACACTGCTACACGCCTTGGTATCCGCACGCTCTCCCCCCAAACGCGGCTTGAATCATTTAACTTTGGTCGCGGTGTGAGCATTGTTAACAACGTCATAGATCCCACCACGAATGAGATCCGGCGCAGCCTGAACGTGGACTTTGAGGTAGTCGCGGGTGATTCCACGGGCTCGCCACTTTCAATCGACTTGCGCCCACAAGATACTGTGACCGTGCAGACCCTGCTCGCTCGCATGAACACCGAACTTGCCGACGGCCTCGCCGCGGCGGGGCTTCCCGCCGGGTCAATCACGGCGGGGCTCGCGGCGGATGGGAACGGAATCACATTGACCCAGTCGGCGGGCTTCAGCGGTCCCCTGACCGTGCGGGCGAGGAATAACTCACTTGCGGCGGAGCAACTGGGGCTGTTGGGCGGTACTTACAACGGCTCCAGTCTTACGCTGACCAGTCAGGATCGCTCACGAGTCCGTAACGAAAGTTTATTCACCGCACTCGCAGATCTTCGCGAGAGTTTGGCCGGAAACAGCCCAACTGGCATAGCACTTGCGGGAGAGCTAGTAGAATCAGTTATGTCTGATCTTGCGGAGTTACGCGGTGTGGTAGGCGGACATGCTCAACGGGTTGAAAGTGCCAGTTCGCGTGAAAGCGATCGGGCAGTCCTGGATGAGACGGTCCGCAGTCAGTTGCGAGATGTGGACTACACGGAGGCCGCGACACGGTTCTCCCTTCTGCAGACACAGTTGGAAGCGGGGCTTCGAACGACAGCCTCACTCTCGCAGCGATCACTGTTAGATTATCTTGGATGAAACAATCGTTGGTGTACAGACGCCAACGTAATATCTGGCCGGGAGTTCGGTCAGCGGGCTTTGGTGTGGCGCGGCCGTCACACGAGCGACGTGAGCAGGTTTGGCCGGCGAAGCTGGAGCGCACGCCATGGAAGTGCGGACGACACGATTCGGACTTGTGGAGATCGCGGAGGACCGCATCATCACAATCCCCAAAGGACTGCTGGGGTTTTCTAAGCAGACCCGTTATTGCCTTTTAGAACTGGGCAGTGACGCTTGTTTCTTCTGGTTACAATCGCTCGACGATGCCGACCTGGCGTTTGTCGTAACCGATCCTAACCTGTTCGTGCCCGATTATGCCGTCCCGATCCGTCCGGATCAGATGGCAGAGCTTGGGTTACAACGCCTTGAGGACGCGCAGGCTTTCTGCATCGTCAACAAAGTGGACGACGTGCTGACCGGGAACCTTCAAGGTCCGCTGGTGGTCAACACGATCACCCGCAGCGGCGAGCAGCTGGTGCTTGCCGAGAAACGTTGGACTACGCGTCATACGTTAATTAGGGTCGGTACTCAGCAGCGCATCGCCATCCCCGCGTAGCGCAGCGTAACCATCGGGCGTCGTCGCGGCTTGGCCGCGTCGCGCGTGATCTGGTGACGGATGTTACCGGGGCCGGTGTGCAAGACGCGGCGGTGGGCACGAACGTACAGCTACGAAGGAGTTTTCACCCGGTCGTGTTCAAAGCGCGCCCCGGTAGCACCCCTTCTACGCATGGCGTCCGCGGCGGCCGACGGCATGGGTAAACGGCACAGGGCTTGCGGTACTACGGATGGCCGGACAGGGACGACCGCGCATGTGATGCGCGGAGCAAGGAGCGTCAGAGATGTTGGTGCTGTCCCGGCAGCGAGACGAAATAATTATGATCGGCGACGATATTGAGATTACGGTCGTGGATGTGCGGGGCGATAAGGTTCGCCTTGGCATCACCGCACCCTCGAAGGTCGCCGTGCATCGTAAAGAAGTATACTTGTCGATCCTGCGAGAGAACGAGCAGGCAGCGCGGATCGGCAGCGAAGATTCGGCCACGCTCGATATAACTCTACTACCCCAGCACGCTCCTCGCGTGCGGGTGGGTGCCCCGAGCACCCAAAAAGAGGGCGCGCGGTTGCGGTCAAGCAGACCCGGGAACACAACTCCCGCTGCTCCGCAAACGAACGGGGTTGCAAGGTTGCTCGGAGGCCCCGGCCCCCCTGCCTCCAAAGCACCCAGGGATGGACCTACACAGATCCACAAACCGCAGTCGTACCGCAAAGCGATTTAACCAGGAATCAGGGAATGTAAGTGTTGGCCCGGCGGGTGTCGCCACGGCCTGTTAGTTAGTGCGGCTTGATTGAGCTTCATGCTCTTTCAAGCCGGCCGATACGGAAAGTTCAGCCTCAATCACGGAGGATTGTCATGGCTCGCATCAATACGAATATATCCAGCCTCATTGCGCAGCAACATCTCTCTCGCTCTCAGGGCGAACTCGGGGTGCGGCTCGAGCGGCTGTCCACCGGTTTGAAAATTAACCGGGGCAAGGACGACCCGGCCGGACTCATCATTTCTGAACGCATCAAATCCAACATCCAGGGTGTTGAGTCTGGCGTGAAGAATACCGAGCGGGCCAGCGCCATGCTTTCGACCACGGAAGCAGCGCTGAGCGAAGTAAATGATCTGCTCAACTCGATCCGCAGTCTGATGGTTGAGTCCGCCAACACCGGCGCCAACTCCGAAGCAGAACGCAACGCGAATCAGTTGCAGATTGATTCGGCGATCGAGTCGATCACCCGCATCAGCAACACCTCCTCGTTCGGCTCTCTCAAGCTGCTGAACGGCTCGCTCGACTACACCCTCTCGGGCTTGCGGACAAGCGCGGTAAGTATTGCCCGGCTTAACAGCGCGAACTTCGTGGGCGCCACCTCCCTCAGCGTCGAAGTCGACGTCGTCTCGTCTGCTCAGGTTGGCTCGCTCTACTACAACGGCAACACAACTCCCGCCGGTATCACACTGAGCTCGATGACGCTCGAGATCGCTGGCCCCAATGGCGTTCAGGTTATTACTATCGCCAGCGGACAGCCCCTCTCGAAGTTAGTCACCGCGGTCAACAACCTCACCGCCCTCACCGGTGTGGAAGCCTCGTTGATCAACTCGACGGCTAACTCAGGGATGGTCTTCCAAAGCAATGAGTACGGGTCCAACTCGTTTGTAAGTGTCAAACGCCTGGGCGGGCCGGGCCCCGCCAGTGACTCCTTTGACCTTTACAAGTTCTCCGGCGATCGAGCCATGAGCACGCCCACTCCCTTTGACTGGGCTAGTCGGCTTGGCTCGGGCGTCCTCATCTCCGGCGAGCGCGATGTGGGTAAAGACGTAACCGCCCTGATCAATGGTAATCTTGCAACCGGACGGGGTCTGGGAGTTTCCATCAACTCGCCAGCTCTAGGCTTGGACCTCACATTGTCCGAGAGCTTCGCCACCAGACCTGGCGCGGTCGCCACCACGTTCTCCGTCACCGGCGGTGGGTCGATTTTTCAACTCGGGCCGGATGTTAACGCGTCCCAGCAATCGACAGTGGGTATTCCTTCCGTCGCGGCATCGCGGCTTGGGGCCACGAGTCACAACGGCGCGGTGCAGTACCTCAGCTCGCTTAAGACTGGCCAGACTTTTAGTATCTCGGGCAACGTTCGAGCGGGTGATTTCAGCACCTCCTCTAACATCCTCAACCGCGCCATCGACGAAGTTACCGAACTGCGTGGGCGGCTTGGTGCCTTCGAGCGAAATGTGCTTAACACCAATCAGCGTTCACTTCAAAGTCAGTTTGAGAACCTCTCGGCAAGTGCTTCCTCAATACGCGATGCCGACTTCGCGTTTGAAACCAGCAAACTGACCCGCGCCCAGATTCTGACGAGTGCGGGAACCTCCACCTTGGGTCTCGCTAACCAGCAGAGCCAGCAGGTGCTTCAGCTACTCGGATAAGCCTACCTCCGGTGATTTAATATACTCGGTCAGTTACTTACTTCTAAAGGGCTCGCGTCAGCACGCAGGCCTTTTTTTAATTGCAATACCCTTTCGGCGGGTGTACGGCCGCCGCACTCTCTCCCTCAGGCATCGAGTGTAAGGACCGCGCCGCCCACCTCGTTGGTCGGGAACAAGTCTGGTAGGGGGCCACTCGCCGCCGCGTTGCACACGGCAAAGCCTTGGCTTCCCTCCCAATGCTCATAACTGCCATAGTGCAAGCGTTCGTTTCGCCACGCCGCGTCCACCTCGAAGAGCGGTCTGATCCGTTTATTCCGGGTGTAAGCCACTCGAACCCTTACAACGACCAGAAAACGCGTCTGCTCATGGTTTTTTGTGGTCTTCGTGCCTCAAGCGACCCCTTTACTCAACCGATTCTTGGGTTGTCGCGGCACTCTCACGCCACGACAGGAGCGGCGAGAACGGATTCTTTCCGCTTCCAGTTGCAGTCCCGGGCCTTGTCGGTTCGGGTGGTTGTAAGTCAAGGGCCGACAGCGTCTATGGGGCGAGCGCCGTAACAAGGCCTCGCGACGCTCGGGCAGTCAAGAGTTCCCCACCAAGCACGGAGGTTGTCAATGGGTCGGATTAATACAAATGTTCAGTCGATGATTGCCCAGCGCGTTTTAGGTCAGAACAACGCAAGTCTTTCGACTTCGCTGGAGCGCCTAAGCACAGGTCTTAAGATCAACCGAGGTAAGGATGATCCCGCGGGCCTGATCGCCAGCGAAAACCTGCGCAGCGAACAGAAGGCATCCCAGCAGGCTATCTCTAACGCCGATCGCGCCGATCAGGTTGTTAATATTGCCGAAGGTGGCCTCCAGGAAATCAGCGGGTTGCTCACCGAACTTCAAGGTTTGGTCACCAACACCGCCAGCCGCGCAGGGCTATCCGCAGAAGAAAAGAACGCCAATCAGTTGCAGATCGATTCGATCCTGCAAACCATCGATCGCGTCTCATCATCCACTAACTTTCAAGGTATTAAGTTGCTCAACGGCAACTTTGACTTTAAGACCTCCAGCGTGCAGAGCGGCGTGACCGATTTCCGCGTCAACGCCGCGAAGTACACGGGTGCGTCGCTCTCAGTCGACATGCAGGTCACCGCGTCTGCTCAGCAGGGCGGCGTCTTCCTCTCGATGGGCGGCACCTCGCTCAACCTGAATACCGCGTCATCGTTCGTCATTGAAATCTCAGGTAGTAAGGGCAGCCGCGAGCTTTCATTCGCATCGGGCACTACGCTCGCCAAGGTTGTCTCCACGATCAACACCTTCACCGATGTAACCGGGGTGTCGGCGTCGCTCTCGGCATCGGGCAGCACCCGCATCGGCCTGGGCAGCAGCGAGTTCGGCTCCGCCGAGTTCGTCTCTGTAAAAGTAATCAACTCAGCCGGTGTAAACAGCACTAACAACGGTGCTGGCGCAACCAACCGCGGTATTTATGGTCGCGGCTCGGCCACCTACAATACCGCATCGACCACGCTGACCAGCAACTTCGCCAACGCTACGAACGGCATAATTGATTATGGTCAGGACCTCACCGGCACGATCAACGGGATCGCAGTTACCGCCAAGGGCAAAACCGCACGTATTAACACCGACTTCTTGGATATCGAGATGACGCTCTCGACCGCTGAGTCACAAGGGCTTGGCAACGTGGGTGCGGGCACTTCCCCATCGATGTATGTCACGGGTGGCGGTGCGGACTTCCAACTTGCAGGCCGCGTTGACATCGCCGGTAAAGTTTCGATGGGCATCCGCGATGTTGCCGTCCGCAAGTTGGGAAATAGTTCGATCGGAACGCTTGACCGCCTCGCAAGCGGTAAAGTCAACAACGTCGTCGACGGCAACCTGAACGATGGACAGAAGATCGTCGCCGAAGCGATTTCGCAGGTCTCCGGCCTGCGAGGGCGGCTGGGTGCCTTCCAGAAGAACACGGTCGGTGCCACCATTCGAAGCCTTAACGTAAGCGTCGAAAACACATCCGCTGCTCAGAGCGTGATCCGTGACGCCGACTTTGCCAGCGAAACCGCCGCCCTCACACGGTCGCAGATTCTGGTCTCCGCCTCGACCAACATTCTATCGCTGGCTAACCAGCAGCCTAACTCGGCACTCCAGTTGCTCGGTTAATATCCGCCGCGGCCAAGTATAACGTAACACCACCCAACGCCCTTCCTCCGATTCGGAGGGGGGCGTTTTTTCTTGTTTCGTCAGCACGTACCTCCCGGCCCAGTTGTGGGGGAGTAAAAGTCCTGCTGTTCGACCGCCCCTTCAAGGCTGTGACCTTGAGCTTCGCCAACTCGACGTCTGCTTCCCTCCGGGAATTGGACGCGATGGGCACGCACCTCGCGCAGTGGCCGCCTCCGGCACCGCGTGGGTCAGAGCTTCGCAGAGGGTGATACCCTTGTTCACCGCCCATGCCCCGCACGCTTCCGCTGACCGTTCTGACCAATCCAATCAACCGCGCCGGCACGCCACTTAGTTTGGCCGCGCCCCCCAGCGCCGCGCCGGGGCCTAAAGAAAAATGCGGAGTGATCGGCATCTGGGGCCATCCGCGGGGAGCGCAGTTATGTTACCTCGGCCTTTACGCCCAGCAGCATCGAGGCCAGGAGTCTGCGGGTATCGCCGTGACCGACGGTGCCAAGCTCCATCATCACACCGGGATGGGCCTGGTTCCCCAGGTATTTGATGCGAGGCTGTTAACTGAACTCGATACCCTGGGGTCGGCGGGCGCCATCGGCCATAATCGCTACTCAACCTCGGGCGGCTCGGTCGCGTGCAACGCCCAGCCCTTGCTGGAAAATTACATCGGTGGACAGGTGGCTCTCGCCCATAATGGCAACTTAATTAATGCCGACCGCACGCGCCGGCGCTTTGAAGAAGCTGGCCACCTCTTCCACACCACCAGCGATACCGAAGTTATCATACACATCCTCGCAAGCCCCGCTCAGCAAAGGTCCCACGACCCGCTCGCCGCGACGCTCCGCTATCTGCAAGGGGCCTTCAGCCTGGTCTTCCTTTTCCCGGACCGCATCGAGTGCGCACGTGACCCGTGGGGGTGGCGTCCGCTGGTAATCGGAAGGCTGCCGCACCTGGGCACGGGCGAGGCAGGCCGCGGTCCTTATGTTGTTGCGAGCGAAACCGTCGCCCTTGATGTTCTGGGCGCGACACTCGTCCGCGAAGTCGAGCCCGGCGAGATAGTTACGATCAATGATTCGGGGATCTCCAGCCGCCGCTTCGCGGACCCCGCCCCTCGGCTCGCTCACTGCGTATTCGAGCACGTTTACTTTGCCAATCCGGCCAGCGTGGTCTTCGGCCAAAATGTCCAGGTGGCTCGGGAGCGAATGGGCGAGCAACTGGCGAGGGAGGCACCGGCTATCGCCGATTGCATCGCCCCCATGCCCGATTCGGGCCGCAGCGCGGCGCTAGGCTACTCGCGCATCAGTGGCACGCCCTATCGCGAGGCCATCGTGCCCAACCGGTACGTCGGCCGGACCTTTATCAAGCCTAGCCAGGATGCCCGCGCCGCCGCAGTGCGGCTTAAACTTAATATAATTGATGAACTCGTGCGAGGAAAGAGCTTGGTGATCGTCGACGATTCGATCGTTCGCGGCACTACCACCAAAGCCAAGATGGATCAGCTCCGCGCAGCGGGAGTAAAAGAAATTCATCTGCGCATCTCCTGCCCCCCTATCCGCCATCCTTGCTACTTCGGCGTTGACTTCGCCCACCGCAGCGAGCTGATCGCCAATGGCCGCACCGTCGAGGAGATTCGCCGGTACCTGGGGGTTGACTCGTTATATTATCTTTCGTTGGAAGGGCTGCTTTCTTGCATGAAGCACCCTCAACCTCAGTATTGCACCGCCTGCTACAGCGGCGATTACCGGCTAGATCCTCTCAACCCCCTCGCTGGCGAAGTAATCGAGCCGCAGCAAGCGACCATGTTTTGATAGTTGAGCACACGGAGGCAATCAACTCGGACAGCCGAGTCGCGTCGCGGACTGCTGGTCGAGGTTTTTGCCATCGATTACCACAGCTCGTCACGAAAAAAAATGCCCCGGGCCAATGATAAGCTAAAGGCAGAATTGGCGGGGGACTTCTCGCGCGCCTGCTTACTCTTCTTCGTCAAACAACCAGCGCCACTCCGGTAACACCGGAGACACGCCGTCAAGTGAGTAGACTATTGCGGAAGTCTGCCTCGTTGCCGAGGGAGATCTGGCACCAGATGTAACGCTAGATGAAATGCGCGCCGAAGGTTCGACGGCACGTACCCCAGCGGGTGACTGTACCGTGCCTCCCCGGTGTAGCTGAATGCCGCCGCGTCCCAGTGCTCCGGTGTTAACCCCTGATGTAAGCGGGTAACTTAAAGCACCGGGAACCTGCACGGCCGCCGGGCCCGTTAGTGCGAGTGCTCGATACGCCTGTCCGGGCTGACCGTGCCGCCCCCATCTCGCCCAGTCTGCAACGCGGTCCCACCCTTGCGAACTGCAAGTCGTGCAACCGTCTGGAGCGGCGAGCCGCGCATCCGCAAATGTAAGCTCCAAGCGAGATGACGCCCCTTGGCCTTCAAGCACTAAATCCTTTTCCAGAAGCTGTTTGGTAAGCGACGTATATGTATGCCCCGCGAGCGCATCCGCGGCGGTACCAATTCCGTCGCCGACGCGCGTCCCCACTTCCGACAGCAGATTGGGCACCCCGGTTGTCACCACAGAAGCAGACTCAGACGCGACCGGACGGTCACTTCTCGAAGCTTCGGGGGTTCGTAACTGTAACAATCCGATTACAGATAGCACCGCCACGCCCGCACCGGCGAACGCAAGGCGCCGCCCGCCCACCCTGCGCCTTGATGGACGCGGCAGGAAGACTCGCCGCTTCTCCACGCGCTCGATGATCGCGTCGGTCAAGTCGCGATGCTCGCCCGCCGATTCCGTGTGGTCACAACGCAACATGGACAGGACGCGCTGCGTTTCGTTGAGCCGCTCGACCAGTTGCGGATCGCGTGCCGCCGCCTCGGCGAGCTGGGCTTGTGCTTCATGCAGTTGGCCATCGGCCTCAAGGTCAAGGATGTAATTGATCACAAAATCCGCAGGGTCGGTGGCACCATTCACGCGAGAAAACCTTGCACTCGGAGTTTGCCCACTCGTGCCCGGATGACCACCAGTGCGAGGCTTTTGCCTCTCTCCGACTCCGCGCGGCACCCCGTGCGGATTCTGAGTGGGAGACGTATCAATATTTGGGGGATGTGACCGACGAGGAATCTTCACGACCAAACCTCCTGCTGAATCACCGATGAGCTGCCGTCAATGTCGGATTTCAGCGGAATCGCTGCGTGTATACCCGACCTGTGAAGGACTTCCGCGATTGCGGATTCATCCACCGCTTGCAGGATCGATGACTTTGAGTTGACAGGGATAGATCGCAAAACCACCTTGGGCTCCTTGACCCGCGAGGGGTTCCGCGGGGGGGCAGCGGCCGCCGCGCGTTGAGCGCACGCGGCCGCCGCGATGTTGCGCTCAAGCATCAAGTATTCATCTCGTAACTTAAGCCGCCCGCGAAAGAGGTGGCTTTTGACAGTGCCCTCGGGTTTGCCCAGCTGCGCAGCGATCATCCAGATCGGCCAGTCGTGTTGGTGAAAAAGCACCACGATCTCGCGCTGCTCGGGAGGCAATGTAAGTAATGCTCGCTGAAGAAGGGCTTTGGAGCGGTCGTTATTCTCATCATGTTCCATCCCGGAGCCCACCTCGGCGCTGGCCGCAAGCGAATCGCCCAGCCGATCCGAATCGGGAATCGGGCATTTCTTTTCCTGCATATTCAGGAAGACACGCCGGGCGATGGTAAAGAGCCAGGTCGAAAAACGATAGTTGAAATCAAATCGCTCGAGGTTAAGAAGTACACGTGAAAAGGCTTCCTGGGTAACATCCTCGGCCAGATCGTCGCGTCCGCACAATCGCTTAATGTAATGATAAACCCCGCCTTGGTACGCGCGGATCAACGCCGTCGCCGCGTCCAGGTCGCCCTTGCTCGCTAGTTTGATTAACTTTTGCTCGCGGGCGCGGCTCATATGCTGCGCGGACCCTGGCCGTTCCTCTTCACTCCCGACGGCACTGTTCACTCGCATGCTCATCGTTTGCTCCGACCTTGTTTGGTCCGACCCTACCGCCCGACCCATCGCCTACACACGACCGCGACTCTGACCCAAGTTAACCACGCACGCTCAAACGGTGTGGCCCGCAACCCGCACTATTTTTGAGCGTTGCGCGGGTAACGCCGCGTAGTCACCCAATAGGCTATACCAAGCTCCCCGCCGGTGGGTTGCGATACGGTAACAGAATTTTTTGAGGCGGGCTCACGGTCAGTAGTCGCCCGCCGACGATTCGTTGCTCAGCACAACCGATTTTTAGGAGGCCGCAAATTCTTAACCACGAGCCAGCCCGGCAGCGGCCCCCGCCAAAGGCCCGCGGCGAAAAACCAGAAAAGCCCCCGCATGAAGCGAGGGCTTTTTCACTGATCTACTGACAATCAGAGCGTTGCAAGCGCACTGGGGCCTAAATCAGCCGCAGACGTGGGCAGTTCTTAGCGATCGCGAGGATCGATCCCCATCCCCTTGCGGTCGGGGTTCGCTGGCCGCGTGGGCGGAGTAAACGGATTACGTTTCACCTCATCCAACAGGTGCGTGATCGCAGCGTCAAGCTGTGGATCTGTCCCATCGACCATCTTCGCAGGGTCGTCAATCACTTCGACATCGGGGTCAACGCCGTGCCCTTCCACGCCCCAAGTACCGTCGAGCTCGTAGAACCCGAAGCTTGGTACCGCCACTCGGCCGCCGTCGATCAACGCGGGGTACCCGCTAATCCCCACCAAGCCGCCCCATGTCCGAGTGCCGAAAACCTTGCCGACTTTTTCGTGTTTGAACAACCACGGGAACATATCTCCGCCCGAACCGGCGAGACCATTAATTATCATGGCCTTGGGGCCAAAGTGCCCGTCGGGTGGCCAGGCCCAATCGTTCCCGTTGCGGCGGGCCCAAAAGTTAATTGGTTTGCGATTGAGCATCTCGATAAACCGCGTGGGAATCTGCCCGCCCCCGTTCCAGCGATCGTCGATGATCAACGCCGCCGTGCCACGCTGGCCGATGAACTGCCGCCAAAGGTCGCTCTGGCCATCAACCCCGGTGTTGGGAACATAAATATAACCGACCTTCCCACCCGATTTTTTGGCGACATACTCGCGCTTGGATTCAATCCACCCGCGGTAACGAAGCACGCCTTCGCCGCCGATGGGCGTCACGAGCACTTCGCGTGCCTTGTCGTCCAGCGTGGGGTTGGTGCCCACCGTGATTGATGTAACTTTGTCGGCGGTCCCCAGGAACGCGGCGTAGACCTCTTTGCTGGTATCTATCTCTCGCCCGTTGACGGCGAGCAGGTACTCGCCCTCTTTTACATCCACGCCCAGCTTGGCCAAGGGCCCCCGAGCGTCGGTGTCCCAGTCCGCCCCGCCGTGAATCTTGACGATTTTGTAAGCCGTGCCCGCATCGCTCTTGGTCAGTTCATAATCGCAGCCGAGCATCCCGACGTTTACCGAAGGTGTCCCTTCCTCTGTGTCGCCCATGCTCGTGATATACGCGTGACCGATGTTAAGTTCGCTCACCAGTTCGGCTTGGATGAACGCCACGTCTTCGCGCGTCGCCGCGTCATCAACCATCGCCAGGTAGTGCTCCTTTACGGCGGGCCAATCCACGTTGTGCATCCCCGCTTCGTAAAAGTAATCGCGGAACTGCCGCCACGTGTCGTTCACGATCTGCTTCCATTCCGCACGCGGATCAATACTTACAGTCCTGTCTCTTATACACATCTCCGAGCCCACGAGACTAAGGCGAATCTCGTATGCCGTCTTCTGCTTGAAAA
>ENA-ORBV01008918-ORBV01008918.1-microbial-mat-metagenome-genome-assembly--contig:-NODE-8918-length-16690-cov-4.537410_pt1 | contig 16690 bp, 13 predicted proteins | sample MGYA00237777_ERZ505514 | MGnify/ENA primary metagenome ERZ505514 (study PRJEB26160, sample SAMN06269048) | microbial mat metagenome | isolation source: Oligotrophic lake microbial mat | place... | reverse complement strand
AATGATACGGCGACCACCGAGATCTACACCTCTCTATTCGTCGGCAGCGTCAGATGTGTATAAGAGACAGCCAGTAAACGAGGCCCCAAAAGAGCCGAAATACGTCCGTGCACCAGCCTAGCACGAGCGGAAGGTAGTGGGGGAGAACCCCCACGCAAACCGAATTCTGGGAAGGCCGCGCGCGGAAACGGCGAAAAGGGAAATTTTAGACAGAATGAGCGGAATGGACAAAATGTCCGAACGACGCGGTCGAAGCCGTGCGGTTTGTTTTGTTCATTCTGGCTGAATCCGATCCGCTTACACCTTCACGGCGAACAGCTCGGGATGCATCGAGCCTTCGGCCACCTTGTTTACGGTGCCGGTCATCATGATCGAAAAGCCGTCGCCAATCTCGATTTCAATCTGGCCGCCGGGCATATGGACGGTGACGTCGCGATCGACGAGTCCGAGCTTGTGCGCGACGGCGGCGGCCGCGCTCGAGCTGCTGCCGGACGCGAGGGTGTAGCCGGCGCCGCGCTCCCAGATTTCAATTTGGATATTTTTCCGATCGCGGACCTTGAGGAACTGGACGTTGGTCTTGCGCGGAAAGTTGGCGTGGATTTCGAGGAGGGGACCGTAGCGGTGCGCGAGCTCGGGCGAGAGTTCGGCGACGGGGAGGACGCAATGCGGATTGCCGATGGTCGCCGCGCAGTAGGTGAACTCGCGGTCGAGGATCTTGATCCGTTCGTTGATCACCTCGCGCGGAGCGCCGGAGAGATTCACGGGGATTTTCGCGCTATCGAAACTGACGCTGCCCATGGCGACCGTGATGAGCCGTCCCTGCTCCTTGATGACGGACTGCACGTGTCCGCCGGGCGTCTCGATCGTGAAGGTCGGGTTCTTCACGAGTCCCTGATCCCAGAGGAAACGGGAGAAGATGCGCAGGCCGTTGCCGGATTTCTCGGCCTCCGAGCCGTCGGGATTGAAGATGCGCAGGCCGAACTGCGCCTGGGTGGCGCGGAGCGGACCCCAGAGGATGCCGTCCGAGCCGGCGCCAAAATTGCGGTGGCAGATGACGCGGATCTGCTCCGGAGTCGGGGCCGGCCAGCCGGGATAGTCGGCCGGGTTCATCACGAGGTAGTCGTTGCCGAGGGCGTGATACTTGAAAAAGCGCATGAGAAGGGCAGAGGCTTAAACCACGGAACACACGGAGTAAAGGTCCCCGGAGCAAGCTCCGGGGCATTTGCTCAAGACAGCTCGCTCCCACCCCTCCCATCCAAGCCGGAGCACCTGTCAGCCATAGGCCCGGCGAAGGCTGAAGCTCCGGGGTATTGGACCCACCGCGAATAAAAGGAAAAAATGCCGTTAGGGTGTCATTCTTTTGCGGCGCAGTCAGAATGACTGCCCGGGGTATGCCGCCGCTCAGCCCGCGACCTGGGCCTTGGCGCCGTAGCCGAGCAGCTTCCGCTGCTTGATGAAGTCGGCGACCTTGGCCGGCACCATCTGCTCCCAGGAATCGTCCCCGTTCTTGATGCGCTGGAGGACGTCGCGGGAGAAGATGTTCAGGTAGTCTGGATTGCTGCCCCGGATACAGTCGAGGTTGTGATTCTCGAGCAGGAAGGCGTAGAGGTTGCGCAGGCGGTCGGTGACCTGGAGGTTCTGGGCCGTGATCATGACGCCGGCGGAAAAGGCGTGGTTGCCGCTGCCGTTGGTCCCGGTGCCGGCGGGATGGCCGCTGGCCAGATAGCTGTCATAGGCGGCCTGCCGCATGGGATAGACGTAGAGCTTCACTGCGTGGCGGAACATGCGGCCCATGGACTCGAGGATGCCGCCTTCCAAGTCCTCGTAATACTTCTCGTTGAAGATCTCGAGAAGGTTGTTGATGCCCATGGCGACGCCGATCATCTCCTTGGTGTAGCGGCGGAAGTAGGAGACGAGCCGGTAGAACTCCGAGTAGTTCGAGATCATGGTGGTGAACCCGATGTGCCCGAGCATGTCGACGCGTGCGAGGAAGTCCGCGGCGTCGAGGTCGCCCTCCGCCAGCAGGTTGTTCATGGTGATCTCCATGAGGACGAGCATCTCCTTGCCCTTGACCATCGGCTCCTGCAGGAACTGGGCGGTGGCGCAGGTGAGCATGTCGACGTTGACGTGGGTGACGGGCCGGAAGCTGCCGCGCTCGACGAGCACGGTCTTGTGGTGCAGCACCTCGGAGGGCTGGAGGACCTCGCCGTTGGGGGCGAACATCACGGCGTTGGTCAGGCCGAACTGCACGAGACGGAGCGAAAGCAGGCGATTGTCGACCGCGCCGAAGGCCGGGCCGCTCACGCGGAGCATGTCGACCTCGATGCGGTCGGTGCCGATGTTGTCGGCGAGGGACTGGGCCAGCTGCGCCGGGTCGGCGGCGTAATTGAAGGCGGCGTAGATGAGGTTGACGCCGACGATGCCCAGGGCCTGCTGCTGGAGGATGTTCTCCTTGTCCCACATGCGGACGTGGATGATGATTTCACTCGGCTCCGCGCCGACCTCGTGCTGGAAGCGGACGCCCAGCCAGCCATGGCCGTCATTGGGGCCCTTGAAGCTCTTGGCCACGACCGTGTCGGCGAAAACGAAGAACTTGGTGCGGTCGCCGCGCTTCTCGGCGAGGCGCTCCTTGAGGAGCCGGTATTCGTGGTCGAGCATCGTCGTGAGCCGCTCGCGCGAGACGTAGCGCGGGGCCTTGCCGTAGATGGCGTCGCTGAAGGTCATGTCGTAGGCCGACATGGTCTTGGCGATGGCGCCGGAGGCGCCGCCGACCTGAAAGAATATGCGGGAGACCTCCTGCCCGGCGCCGATCTCCGCGATGGTGCCGTAGCGCGTGCCGTCCAGATTGATGGTCAGCGCCTTGCGGTTGGTTGTGAGCAGTTCCTTTTTCTCACTCATGGCCGGAATATAGGGTGATTTCAGGGCGCATGGGAAGGCTAGGAGTGCAACAATCGGGTGCTAACAGGGAAAGTTAAGCTACCGGACGCATTATTTATCGCGGGCTAATGCCGCTCGTCACGCTCCCGGGCCGGTCACCGCTTTTCGCTGGCGGTAGCGGGGCACCTGCCTAGGTTCGCCGCCATGAAGAACTTCTTCACTTCTTTCTTCGCCACCATCGCGGCCCTGCTGGTTTTCATCATTGGCGGCTTCCTCTGTATTTTCCTCTTCATCGGCTTTCTGGTGGCCATGGGCGATAAGAAGCCGGTTTTGGTGCAAAACGGCTCCTATCTCGTGTTCGACCTGGCGGTGAACATCCAGGATGCGCCCTCGCAGGTGGAGGGGTTGGAAGAGTTCATGGAAATATTCGGCGGCCGTGCCCCGCACGTGCTGCAGCTCCGCGAGGTCACCCGCGCACTCCAGGCGGCGGCCAGGGACGATGCCATCAAGGGACTCTATTTGACCGGTTCGATGCAGCCTCAGCGTTATGGTTCGGGCTTTGCGGCCCTCAAGGAGGTGCGCGAGGCGATCGAGGGATTCAAGGCTTCGGGCAAGCCCGTGAAGGCCTATCTCGATTACGCCGGGACCCGGGAGTTCTATGTGACGTCGGTGGCAGACGAGTTGCTGCTTGATCCTTACGGTGCTGTCGCCATGCCCGGCCTGGCCTCGCAGCCGATGTTTTATACCGGGGCGTTTGAGAAATTCGGCATCGGCGTGCAGGTCACGCGGGTCGGCAAATACAAGAGCGCGGTCGAGCCCTTCACCCTCAAGCAGATGAGCCCCGAGAACCGCGCGCAGATCCAGAAGCTGCTCGACGACGTGTGGGCCACTTTGACCGCCTCCATCGAGTCCGCCCGGAAGCTCCCGGCGGGTGCCATCCAGCGGGCGGTCGATGAGAAAGGACTCATCCGCGCCGACGATGCCATGAAGCTCAAGCTGGTGGATCGCATCGCCTATCTCGACGAGGTGCTCGATGAATTGAAGTCTGCGACCGGCCGGCAGGGCTCCAGCCAGCCGTTCAAGCAGATCGGCTTGAGAGACTACGCCCGGCTGGTCCCGACCGGCGGCCTGGCCGCCAAGCGACAGGGCGAGGGCAAGATCGAGCTCGGGGGCGGCGGCAAGGGCAAGATCGCCATCGTCTACGCCGAGGGCGAGATCGTGGACGGCAGCGGTAACGAAGAGGGCTACGTCTATGGCGAGAAAACTTCCCGCCTGCTTCGCCAGATCCGGCAGGACGACAGCGTCAGCGCCGTCGTGCTTCGCGTGAACAGCCCGGGCGGCAGCGTCACCGCCTCCGAGGCCATCCTGCGCGAGGTGCGGCTCATCCATAAGGACAAGCCGGTCATCGTCTCGATGGGCACCGTGGCGGCCTCGGGCGGCTACTGGATCTCCACCGCGGCCGACCGGGTCTTCGCCGAGCCGACCACGATCACCGGCTCGATCGGTGTTTACGGCATGTTCCTCAACTTTCAGGGCCTGGCCAACGACAAGCTCGGTCTGACCTTCGACACGGTCAAGACCGGCAGGTTTGCCGATGCCGCCACCATCACCCGGCCCAAGACTGAGGCCGAGCTCGCCATCTTCCAGGACTCCGTCGACTGGGTCTACGACCAGTTCATCTCCAAAGTCACCGACGCCCGTAAACTCGACCGCAGGGTCGTCGAGGAGATTGCGCAGGGCCGCGTCTGGTCTGGCGGCGAGGCGCTCAAGCTCAACCTGGTCGACGAGCTCGGCGGCCTGGCCGACGCGGTCAAATACGCCGCGACCAAGGCCGAGTTGGGTGACAATTTCCGCGTGGCTGAGTATCCGCGCAAAAAGCAGTTCGTTGAGCAGTTCACGGAGGCGATGGAAGGGCGCCGCCGCGATCAAACCTTCGGCGGGCCGGTCGGGGTGTTTTTCCGCGAGATGGCCGCCGAGCTGAAGACCCTCGGTAAATTCAACGACCCGCGCGGTCTTTACGTCCGGCTGCCCTTTGATCTGCGACTGAACTGATTTTCCCATGGCTCAGGACTACACCCTCACCCAAGACTGCGCCGCGACCGTCATCCCGGCCGGCGACAAGATCACCCTCAAGGCCGGCACGGGCGTATTTATCACGCAGACGCTCGGGGGCAATGTCACCGTGCGCACCGATCAGGGTCTGTTCCAGATCGCGGTCGCCGACACCGGCGCCATCGGCGGCTACACGGCCAAGGCCGAGCCGCCGCCGGCCACGGCCACGGAATTCAGCGAGGAGGCCGTCTGGGCCGCGCTCAAGACCTGCTTTGATCCGGAGATTCCCGTCAATATTGTCGATCTCGGTCTCGTCTATGACCTGGCCGTCGAGAAGACGCCGGCCGGCAAACATATCCTCGAGGTGAAGATGACACTCACGGCTCCGGGCTGCGGCATGGGCCCGGTCATCGCCGAGGACGCGCGGCAGAAGATCGCCAAATTGCCGGATGTGGAGTCCGCCAAGGTGTATATCGTGTGGGATCCCCAGTGGACGCCCCAGATGATCTCCGACACCGGCCGCAAGGTGCTGGGCCTGGAGTAATCAGGCCGTAATCGTATCAAGCGAGCAGCTCTCCATGGGCGTCTCGCAATTCGGGCGGGCGATGATGCCGGGGTAGGGTTCGGTGGCGAACGGCTTGGCCGGTTCGGCCAGCAGGTGGGTGTCGCAGACGGCAAACAGCTCGGCCTCGGTCATGGCGCGGCGCATCTCATGCAGGAATTTGCCCGCGGGATCCACGCTCTGGCCGACAAAGTTCAGGTATTTCTTCATCTTCGCGACGTGCGGTTTCTCCGGGATGTCCGGAGTCTGCGTCTCGCGATACAGGTGGGTGATATATTCGCGGACGTCGGCGAGGGTGGGTTGGAAGACGGAAGGGCGGTTGGGGGCAACCGCCCCTACCGACGCAAGGAGCTCGCGCGTCTGGCGGAAGATCCACGGGTTGCGGATGGCGTGGCGGCCGATCATGACGCCGGCGGCACCGGTCTCCTTGAGGATGGCGGCGGCCTGGTCGGCGGAGGTTACGTTGCCATTGGCGAGCACGGGGCAGCGGACGGTGCGCGCGGCGTGGCCGATGAAGTCGTAATGCACGTCACTCCGGTAGCCTTCCTTGACGGTGCGACCGTGGACACTGAGCAAGTTGACACCATGCTTGTTGATGAGGCCAAGGATGCGCTCGTAGTTTTCCGTCGAGTCGAAGCCGATGCGCATCTTGACCGTGAAGAGGCCGGGCACGGCGTCACGCAGCGCGCCGATAAGGTCGTCGATCTTGGCCGGGTCGCGCAGCAGGCCGCCACCGACATTCTTCTTGTAGATCTTCGGCGCGGGACAGCCCATGTTCAGATCAATCCCGGCGATGGGATACTTGAGCAGCTCCTTCACCGTGCGGACCATGTGGCTGATTTCCTCGCCGATGAGTTGGGCGAAGACCGGGCGGCCGGTGCGGTTCTCGACGATGGAGCGGACGATATGTTTCTCTGGTCGCGACTGGGCGTGGACGCGAAAGAACTCGGTGAAGAAGTAGTCCGGCGCGCCGTAATGCGCGGCGACGCGCATGAAGGGCAGGTCGGTGACGTCCTGCATCGGCGCCAGCGCGGTGAGCGCCTGGCCGGGCAGCAGGCCGGGCGGCAGCGTGCGGACTGGCGTGGTCACTGGTCCCCCTCGTCCTTGGGTTCTTCCTTTTGCTGCTTGAGGACGCGCTCGAGGATCTCGGTCATATCCTCGACGAGGTCAAAGACCTTGCGGGCGACGAAAATCGGGCGTTTCTGCTGGAGGGCGAGGACGATGGAGTCGCTCGGGCGGGCGTCGAGCTCGAGGAACTTGCGGCCGAGCTCGTTCTGCATGTGCAGGATGATGCGGGCGAAATAGGTGCCGTCGTTGACGTCGTTGATGATGATGCGCTCAAGGCCGATCTCGAAGCCCATGAGCAGGTGCCCGATCAGGTCGTGGGTGAGCGGACGCTCCTTTTTGACCCCGTTGATGGTCATCGAGATGGCGCTGCCGACGCTGGGATCCACGTAGATGACAAAGGTCTTGTCGTCATTCCCCAGGAACACGGCGCAGCCGTTGGCCGTGGGCATCAGGCCTTTGATGGAGACTTCGACTATGTCAGCAGGCATGGGTGGAAAGGTGCTGGTCGCGGGAAAAAGTGCAAGTGTGCGAGGGGCTTCCCGGTGGGAGGGGCTTTATGCCCCGACGAGAGTCCAGAGTCGGGGCATGAAGCCCTTCCCAACCAGGCGACTCAGAAGCCGTGCAAAGTGATGCCCCAGGTCTTCGCTTGGGCGAGCACGGCGGGCTTGTCGAGGACGATGACCTTGCCAGCCTCGAGGGCGGCGGCGGACAGGCCGGCGGCGTGCATGGTCTCAAGGGTGCGCAGGCCGAAGACGGGGACGTCGAAACGGAAGTCCTGTTTGGTCTTCACGGTTTTGACGAAGAGGGTCTCGTCGGTCTTGAAGGTGCCGGCGCGGCGGAGCATGTCGTCGGTGCCCTCGAAGGCTTCGACGGCGAGGACGGTGCCCTTACGCACGACGCAGCCCTGGCCGATGTCGAGGCGGGCGATCTCGCGGGCGATGGTGATACCGTGCTGGACGTATTCCTCGTCGATGCCGAGCTGGCCGGTCATGGCGCCGGCAGTGGCGAGCTGGTGGTCGATGAAGGCGCGGGCGTCGAGCAGGGTGACGCCGAGTTTCTCGATCTCATTGGCGATGGCGCCGAAGATGGTCTCGGCGTTGCGGCGCTTGAGGGAAAAAAGGATGGAGGCGGCCTTGAGGTCGGGCACCAAGCCGTGGAAGAGTTTCTTGGGCTTCACCTGGCCGGCCATGAGGGCGTAGCCGGCGCCGAAGGCCTTCAGGGTGTCGAGCATCTTGCCGACCTGGCCGACGTTCAGGGTGACGCGCTCGCTCTCCGGGAAACTGGCGATGAGCGCTGGCTCGGTCTCATCGTCCATGGCGATGAGGCGCAGGGGCACGCCGGCGGCGCGGATGGCGGCGGCCGTGATGACCGGATAGCTGCCGCGGCCGGCGATGAGGGCGACGGGGCGTTTGGCATCAAAGTCCTTGGGCAGGAAGACGGAAGGCATCGGGTGGGAGGTTGCCGGGCCAAACGATCGCCTGCAAGCAAAGCAACACTGGGGGTAGGTCGGGGTTTATCCCCGACACGCTGGCGCTCTTTGTCGGGCATAAAGCCCGACCTACAGAAACGCAATCCCGGCACTACGACTGCGAGCCGTAGTATTTCTTGTAGCTGCGGTAGTAGCGGTAATTCGAATAATACTCGATGCGGCGCGCGGAGAGGCCGTTGAGCACAATGCCGAGCAGCTCGTTTTTGCTCTCCTTGAGCTGCTTGATGTAAAGGCGGATGTGTTTCCGGTAAGCGCGGTTGAAGCGGCAGACGTAGATGACCTCGTCGGTGCGCTCGGCGATGAGCAGCGAGTCGGTAACCGCACCCATCGGCGGCGAGTCGACAACGATGAGGTCGAAGTGGCCCTTCATGGCCTCGATGAACTGGCCGAAGACGGCGGTCTCGAGGAGTTCGGTCGGACTCTTGGAGCGGCCGCCGGAGCGGAGAAGGTAGAGGTTCTCGTCCACCTTGGTGAAGCCGAGGGAGGCGTCGGTGAAGGGATCGGCGGGGATCTTGGCGCCGGCCTCGAACCAGGCGATTAGGCCGGCCTCGTTGGTAAGCTTGAAATGGCGGTGCAGCATCGGGCGGCGCATGTCGCAGTCCATGAGCAGCACCTTCTTGCCGTGACGGGCAAAGGAGCCGGCCAGGTTGCAGCTGATCATCGTCTTGCCCTCGCCGGGGATCGTGCTGGTGACGAGGACGGCCTTGGGGAAGTCGAGCTTCGACTGGATCTTGACGGCGCTGTAGACGCTGAGGAATGCCTCGGAGCCTGGCGAGGTGCGGTTACTGTTGACCAGCGAGTGTTTCTCGGTGTCCGGCACGTCGCCGAGTTCGGGGATGATGCCAAGGAGATGGGCCCCGATGAAGCCCTCGATGTCCCAGGCGCTCTTGACGCGGTCGTCGAGGAAGCTGAGGCCGATCGCCACGAGGGCGAAGACGATGAGGCCGAGCATCACGCTCGTCTTCAGGATGTTCCTGATATTGGGTGTGTAGGGGGCGCCGGAGGGGAGGGCGCGGTCGAGCGGTTTGACCGGGATGTTTTCGAGGTTCTTGGAGGTGGTGACCTGGTTCAGGCGGTTGAGAATCTCGACGTAGTTGTTCTTCGCGACCGTAGACTGGTTCTCGAGGCTCTTGAAATCCACGGAGAGGTCACCCAGGCGGAGGTTGTCTTTCTCGGCGGCCTGGTATTCCCTTAGGTAGGAAGCCTCGGTATCCTGCAGCTTCACATATTGGGTGCGGAGGTCGGAGATGGACTGCTCGATGTTGCGGGTGATCTGGGCCGTGACGACATCGATCGAGTTGGCGAGCTCGACCATCTTGGGGTGGCGCTCAAGGTAACGTTCGCTTTGGATGGCCTGGGACTTGTTCAGGTCGGCCAGCTGCGTCTTGAGGATCGGGATGTTGCCGTAGGCGGAAATGTAACCGATCTCGAGGAGGTTGGCGGGGTTCTCCTTCTGCATCTTCTCGATCTGGCTGAGCAGGGTCTCGCTATCGAGGCGGGCGAGCCGGGCGCTGGTGAGCATGGCGTTCACCGTGCGGAGGCGCTCGCCGACGATGTTCATGCTGTTGTCGAGGGAGACCAAGTTGTGCTTGCGGCGGTAGTCCTGGAGCTTGGCCTCGGCGGCCTCGGACTCCTGCTGGAGCTCCTTGGCTCGGCTGCGGAGGTACTCCACGGCGAACTCATTCTTGCCGCCCACGTTTTCCACGAGGTAGCGCATGAACTGCTCGACGTAGCGGTTGGCCAGCAGCGCGGCCCCCTCGGGATCGCGGTGCGAGACGCTGATGTTGATGAGGAAACTGTTGCGGATGGACTCGCGCGAGAGGTTGCCCAGGAGACCGCCGACCGACGGAGGATTGGCCCCCGGGGGGAGATCCTTGAGGAACGGGCGCTGCAGGAGGCGGACCTCGTCGGGGGTCAGCGACTGCGCGACCATGGTGCGGAGGCGCTGGCTGGTGAGGATCTGGAGGTAGGTGTTGAGGTCGATGTCGGAGCGGACGGCGGTGTCGACGACCTGCTCGTTCTGCACGACGCGCTCGGGCCGCTCGAACTGCATGCTCGCGGTGCTGGAATACATCGGCGTCTCCTGCGCCTGGTAATAGCCGACCGAGAGCGAGACGAGCAGGGCGACCGGCAGGGCGATCCACAGCCGTTCGCGGAGGATGACGTAATAGTCGCGCAGGGAACGCCGCTCAACGACCTGGTTGTCGTTGCCGTGCAGGGAGGCACCGGACTTGGCCGGGCTGCTCGGGGGTTGGGCGTCGAAGTTGGACATGGGATCAGATCAGCCGCTCCGGCACGTAGACGATGTCGCCGGGCAGCAGCATGAGGGAGCTGTCGTCGGTCTTGGTATCGCGCTTGCCCTTGATGACACTGTCGACGTCGACGGTGAAGACCTTCTTGGTGCCGTCGGGGAGGATGCGCGTGATGGTGACGGCGGTGCCCTTGCCGATATCGGTGATGCCGCCGGCCTTGGTGACGAGTTCGACCACGGTGAGCGTGGACTCAATCGGCAGGGTGTAGCGGCCGGAGCTGCGGATGGCGCCCTGGATGGAGACCTCGCGCGGGGCGTATTCCTCGACGCTGATGGTGACCTGCGGGTTGCGGAGAAAGCGGCCTTCCTTGTAGGCGTTCTCGATCGCGGCCTGGGCCTCGACGACGGTCAGCCCGCCGATGGCGATCTCACCGAGCAGGGGCATGTTGATGCGGCCGCGGGCGTCGATGCGGGTGAGGCTGGTGAGGTCCTCCTCCTGGTAGACGGCGACGCGTACGCGGTCGGCCAGGCCCAGGGTGTGGACGTAGTTTTTCTTGTCCGCCTTGTTGCTGCCCTGACCGAACAGCGGCGCGCCCACGAGGGCGGCGGCGAGGAGCAAGGGGAGTAGACGGGCGGTTTTCATGGGAAGGTTAATAGCGGCTGGAGACATCGACAGAAAAGCCCTGGCGGTCAAAGTCCGAGAAGTCGAACGTGGACCAGTTACGGAAGTAGGTGTAGGTCGCGCCCACTTGCAAGTGCTCGTTCATCTTGTAGCGGGCGCCCACATCCCAGCTGAAAAAGGTGTCACGCCGGGCCGGCGGGGGCGTGCCGAGGAAGCGGTTCAGGCCGTAGGCCACGCCGGAGGAAAACTCGATCTTGCGCGTGGCACTGTAGGCGGCGCGCAGCGAGGCGGTCGTGGAGTCGACCGAGGCGCCGGTGGCGATGGTGCTGAAGTCACGGCTGAGCTGGCCGCTCAGATTGATCTTGCGGGTGACGGGCCAGGCGACGCCCGCCATGGCGTTGAAGTGCGAATACTGTTTGGCGGTGGCGCCGCTGACATCGCGGATCTGGTAGCCAAGGCGCACCGTGCCGTTGAGCTTGGCGAACAACCCGCCCGTCGCTCCGGCGTTGAACCAATGGTCGATGGTGTCGTCACCGATCGAGGTCTGGGAAACCCGGATGCGATAGCCGCCCACGAGGTCGAGCTTGGAGGTGTAGACGTAGAAGACGTCGAAGCCCTGCGAGTAGTCCGTATAGTTCGCCAAGACGGTGCTGTCGACATAGCGACGGCGCAGGTAGGACGTCTGGGAGGTGAAGTAATACTTGTCGTTGACCGGGTATTTGAGGCTGAGGCCGACGGGAAAGTTCCAGGAGTTAGTCCGCAGGTTGACGGCGCTGTCCGCCCGGCTCTCGCGGAAGGCGCTGACCGTCAGCGCGCCGGTGGTGCGGCCGGTGGTCTTGTTGAACTCGACGTGGAAGTTGGGGTTGAACGAATTTTCCTCCGAATAGCTGCCGTAGCTGGAGTAGCTGAGGGAGGCCGTGGCGTTGACGGCGATGATGCCGGCCCGGCGCTTGAACTCCGCGCCCACGGTGCCGTTGACCGTGTAGTCATCGCGGCCGCTCGAGTCGGAGAAAATGTTCGAGTCGTAGCCGAGGGTAACGCTGCCGAAGACAAAAAGCTGGTTGCGCGAGCCGTCGAGGTTGATCAGGGCCCGGGCGGGGCTGAGCCCCAGCGCGAGCGCGCAGATTCCGAGCAGGCAGGTCTTGGCTGAGGCGGTAAGGGTCACGTCAGGTTGCGGAGGCTCAGTTGCCTGGCAGCCGGTCGGGGCTGATGACAATGTTGGTGGGCGGCGTGGCGGGCACGGTGGGCTTGGCCACGATTTCCTGGTCCCCGGTCGTGTCGCTGCCCGGCACGGGATTGGCGGGATTGTCGGTTCCCTCGGCCGGGGCGTCGAGCCCTTCCTCGGCCTTCTTTTCGATGACCTCGAACGTGACGGTTTTCTTGGCGTTACAGGCGACGCTCACTCGCTCATCCGCCAGTTTGAGGGCCTCGGGGGGGATGCGGCTGATGGTGACTGTCGGCGGCAGGCCGGCCGGGGCGGTCCGCACCACGGCGCGCTCCCCGGACCGGAGCACCTGGCCGCCGATGTCCCTGGTGCCACCGCGGACGGTGATGTCGCCCTCGAGCAGGTCGATGATGGTTTCGTCGGCGTTGGTCTCGATCGCAACTTTGCCACCGCGGATGTTCACCGAGGCCTGCGGTGTCGAATACGACATCGAGCTGCCCGAGACGAGCTGACTGGTGCAGACGCCGACGGCGCCATGGGCCACATGGACATCGCTCTGCGAGATCGAAGGCTCAAACGGCGCGTCTGCGGTGGTGTTGCGATTGGGTTGGAAGGGTTCCTGGACGAAGCGATCGATTTCGACCCGGGTGTTCTGGTCGACGAACATGCCGGTGCCGTTCGAGTAGACGAAGGCGTTGTGCGCGCCTTCCTTGGTTTCAATCACCGTGCCCGGGGCGTCGAACGCCGTGGCCTGGCGGGCGGTGTAGATTTTTTCGCCGGTCTGGATCTGGCTGTCGCCGACGGCCTCGGCCAGGTAGATCTTGCTGGTCGGGCCTTTCTTTTTGCCAAGTTGCCGCTGGGCATACGCACTGGGAGCCGCAGCTATCACCGCCGCGAGGACGAAAAGAAGGAGGCGGGTCAGTTGTGTATTCATGGCAGGTTGAATTTCGGATTTACCAGAGTTAGGCCACTTGGCGAAATACTTTTAGTGTATATCCCGGATAAAACTAGGGTGTAACACCTATAGCAAGGGTAAAAACCCGGGCTTTCACGGGATTTTGCATGATCCTCTAGACCAGAAGATTAATAAGACGGCCCTTCACGTGGATTGTCCGTTTGATGGATTTGCCGGCGATATGAGGGAGCACTTTGAGGTTGGCCGAGGCTAATTGCACCAACTCAGCCTCACTGATGCCGGCATCAACGCTGACATCACCGCGGTGTTTGCCATTCACTTGGATTACGATGGTGATGGTGGTGGCGACGAGCTTGCCGGAATCAAAAACCGGCCAGCCGGCGGCCATGATGGAGCCGGGCTCGCCCAGACGGGCCCATAATTCCTCGGCCATGTGCGGGGCGAACGGCGCGAGCAGGCGCAACAGATCCAGCATGGCGGCGAGGGGCACGGCGGGTTCCTTCTGCAGAGCGTTCACGAGGATCATCATCTGTGAGATGGCCGTGTTGAAGCGCAGGCCCTCGATGTCGTCGCCGACCTTCTTGATGGTCTCGTGCAGGAGTTTTTCCGTGGCAGGTGTCAGCGCGCCGGTGGCGGCGATGCGGGGGTTGACGACGCCCTCCTCGGTCAGGCACTCACGCCAGATTTTTTTGAGGAAACGGTGCACGCCCTCGATGCCCTTGGTGTTCCAAGGTTTCATGGCCTCGAGCGGCCCGAGGAACATCAGGTAAAGGCGCAGTGAGTCCGTGCCGTAAGCGGAGATGATGTCGTCGGGATTGACGACATTGCCGCGGCTCTTGGACATCTTCACGCCGTCCTCGCCGAGGATGATGCCTTGGTGGAAAAGTTTCTTGAACGGTTCGGCCTGCGGCACGACGCCAAGGTCGAAGAGCACCTTGTGCCAGAAGCGGGCGTAGAGCAGGTGGAGCACCGCGTGCTCGGCGCCGCCGACGTAGAGATCCGGCACGTCCCAATATTTCAGCGCCTCCGGGCTGGCAATGGCGGCGGCGTTCTGCGGATCGAGGAAGCGCAGGTAATACCAGCACGAGCCGGCCCATTGGGCATGGTGTTGGTCTCGCGGCGGGCGCGCACCCACACGTCGCCGGCGGGCTTCGGCTGGGTGGCGGGCACGGACGCACCGGTTGTGACGTCGAACCAGATTTCAAGCCACGCGGTCTCGTTGGCCAGCGGGCTTTCCCCCGTGCCGCTCGGCAGATAGGATTGCACATCGGGCAACACCAGCGGCAGTGCGGCGTCGGGCAGCGGTAGCGCGTAGTGCGTGACACCGTTCTCAGCGAAAGTAACGGCCTGCGCGGGCAGATCTTGGCGGACGGCGGCGGCACGACGGTAGTCGGCCTCGGTGACCCAAACGATGGGGAAGGGTTCGCCCCAATAGCGCTGGCGCGAGAAAAGCCAGTCGCGGAGTTTGTAGTTGATCGTGCCCTTGCCGAGGCCGCGGGCGGCGAGGTCGGCGGTGATCTTCTTCTTGGCGTCGGGCCAGGCGAGGCCGTCGTAGCCGGGCGAATTGATGACTTTGCCGTCACCGACGTAGGGCAGCTTGTTCGAGTCGTCAGCCGCCGCGATGACGCGCGGGGTGGGCAGGTTGTAGAGTTGGGCGAACTCCCAGTCGCGCTCATCGTGCGCCGGCACGGCCATGATGGCGCCGGTGCCGTAGCCCATGAGCACGTAGTCGGCGATCCAGACGGGCACGCGCTCGTTGTTCACCGGATTGATCGCGTAGCTGCCGGAAAAAACACCGCTCTTGTCCTTGGCGAGATCGGTGCGCTCGAGGTCGCTCTTGCTCGCGGCCTTGAAGCGATACGCCTTAACGGCGTCGCGCTGCGCGTCCACGGTGAGCGCGTCGACGAGCGGGTGCTCGGGGGCCACGACCATGTAGGTGGCGCCGAAGAGCGTGTCGGGCCGCGTCGTGAAGATCTTCAGCGTACCGAGCGCGGCATTCTCCAGCGCGAAGTGAACTTCGGCGCCCTCGCTGCGGCCGATCCAGGCCTCCTGCATGCGCTTGGTCGAGTCGGGCCAGTCGACGCCCTTGAGGCCGTCGATCAGCTGCTCGGCGTAGGCCGTGATGCGCAGCACCCACTGGCGGAGGTTGCGGCGCTCGACGGGGAACCCGCCGACCTCGGACTTGCCGTCGACGATCTCCTCGTTGGCGAGGACAGTGCGGAGTTCCGGGCACCACCAGACCGGGCGCTCGTCGACATAAGCCAGGCCCTTCTTGAAGAGCTGGAGGAAAATCCACTGCGTCCAGCGGAAGTATTTCGGGTCGGTCGTGTCGACCTCGCGGTCCCAATCGTAGGAAAAGCCGAGCGCCTTGATCTGGCGGCGGAAGTTGACGATGTTGTTCTGGGTATTGCTGGCGGGGTGGGTTCCGGTTCTCACCGCGTGCTGCTCGGCGGGCAGGCCGAAGGCATCCCAGCCGATGGGATGGAGGACGTTGAAGCCCTTGGCGCGTTTGTAGCGGGCGAGAATGTCGGTGGCGGTATAGCCCTCCGGATGGCCGATGTGCAGCCCGGACCCGGACGGGTAGGGGAACATGTCCAACACGTAGTATTTCGGCTTGGTCGAGCCATTCTCGGCCTTAAATGCCTTGGTTTTCTCCCAGAAAGATTGCCAATGCGGCTCGATTTGGAGAAAGTCGTAGTCTTTGCAGTTGGTAGCCATCGATGGTTAAAACCCGCCACATTGAGACATTACCCTCCACCGTCAATCACCGCCCGTCTGGCCCTAATCACCCTCGTTTTGTTGGGTCTGACTCCCTCCGCCGAAGCGGCCATGAGCCGGGGCTTCAATCGCTTGCTGGATGCCGTTGTCCGCATCGATGTCCGGGAAATCGAGTTCAACGATGGCGCCAAGCGCATCACCGGCGGAGTCGGCTCCGGGGTTATCATTTCCAATGACGGTTTGGTCCTGACCAACGCCCACGTCGTCAGCCCGCAGGCCGTGGAGATCTCCGTCACTCTCGCCAGCCTGGAGCGCGTCAACGCCAAGTTGGTTGGTTGGGATCATTGGACGGATCTCGCGTTGCTCCGCATCGACCTCGACGCCATCAAGCGCCGCAATCTCCGCTTCGCCACCGCCGACTTCGGCGATTCCGACGACCTGTTTGTCGGCCAGACCGTGTTCGCCGTGGGCACGCCGCATGGCCTGACGCGCACGGTTACGCGTGGCATCATTTCCAACAACAACCGCTACTTCGAGGACAGCCGCGGGGTTAACGGTTACGAGACCGGCGCCTTCAACACCTGGCTCCAGACTGACGCCGCGATCAATCCGGGCAACAGTGGCGGCCCGCTCGTCACCGAGGACGGCAAGGTCGTCGGCATCAACTCGCGTGGCTACGTCGGCGCGGACAATCTCGGCTTTGCCATCCCGGCCAAGGTGGCCCGCACGGTCGCTGCAACCCTGGTAAAGGAGGGCGCCGTCACGCGCAGCTACGCCGGCATCGGCTTCCGCGAGCTGCAGGACCTCGAGCGATTTTATGCGCTCAGCGCCAACACCGGCGTGCTGGTGGCCAATATCGACGTCGGCTCGCCCGCGGCCAAGGCCGGCCTGCGCGCCGGCGACGTGGTCCTCACGCTCAACGGTCGCAAGGTGGACGGGCGCTTTCCCGAGCAGCTGCCGCCGATCCAGC